>Ga0209232_1000441_pt1 | contig 25618 bp, 28 predicted proteins | sample ETNvirenome_2_60_FD_184066 | JGI IMG/M metagenome (GOLD analysis project Ga0209232, IMG submission 184066) | Marine viral communities from the Pacific Ocean - ETNP_2_60 (SPAdes) (version 2) | ecosystem: Environmental > Aquatic > Marine > Oceanic | place: Pacific Ocean | collected 2013-06-22
AGTTTTTATAACAATATTACACTAAATTCCTGTTCTTTTTTTAATTTTTAGAATAATTCTGGTCTTCTTCAACGAACAATCACTCTCCTATGTGTTCCATAAGACTTACGACACTCCCCTATCAAAATCTTTACTGCTCTTTTGTTCCAATATTTTCTTATATTCTTTTCCCATATATTTTATATTTTCTTGCATTCAATTAATTCTATATATTAGATCCAAAAAAAATTGATTTTGGAAAATTTACTATATATTGATATGGCTGCAAGAGATACACTAGATATGGTTAAAGGTTGTCCTAATGGTTTGAGTTATTTTAATGGGACACCGTGTCCTATTATTAGTAATAATAAAATTCCTTTTGAAAGTATTGGTATGGATATTATAAAAGAAGGATTAAAATGTAAGATATCTTTAAATGAACTAAAAGATATACATTTAAAACAAATGCAAGATATGGAAAGTTCCTTGTCTAATATTTGTAAAAAAGACAAAGGTTTAACAACAAAAAAGAATATTAAGAAATGGTTAAAAGAAAATAATGCTTCTGAACCACAAGTAGAAATGTTATGGTATACTAATGTTTATATACTGTTGAAATTAAAAGTTATAAAGAATGATAATATGAATGGAATGATATTTTGTAGTTAAATAATAATATTACTATTTACTAATAATTTTTAATAATTTTTTGTTTTTAATTTGTATTTCTATTTCGTTATATCAAAAAAAATATAAATTATTTAAAATTGATTTCGCAATACAATATAATAGAAGAGATATGGAAAGAAGAGATATGGAAATTAACAGTCAATTTAAATTTTATGACGGAAGAAAACTAAAACAGAATGGACTAGTTGATTTATGTTTAAAATATGAAAAACGTATGAGACAAGAAATTTTAGATTATTATGATATTTGTATGAGTGAAGAATATGAAAATTTCAATTATATAAAAAGTTTGATTAAAAAAAATAAGTCAATTGGTATTCTTTCTAAAATTTCTACTGATATAATTACAGAAGAAATAAGTAAATATATTAAAAAACACGAATTCTACTATAAACCAGTTCTATATCTAAATGCGTATGCAGGAAAAGTTTATGATTTAAGTAATATTTGGTATGTTAATAGTTTTGATTTACAAGAATTCTATTTAAATAAAATTAAAGAACAATTCCCAGAATGTAGTAAATATATTACTATGAATTTAGATTGTATCACTAAATACGACCAGAATGGTATTTCTATGATACAACAATATAAAAAAAGTGAAGAATATAAAAAAGATAGGAGATTGAGAATTGAGTTAGCAAAGAGAAATACTGATATAGTTGATTTAAAAAAGAGATATGCTGAAAACGAATATGAATTAGCCTATATATTAGATAGGGTTATTGATATATATGAAACATTAAGAAAATTTGGAGAAAGTGCAGAAATAGGAAAAACATTAACTTTGTATTGGACTTTCAATACTATGGATTATAAACTAAAATTTCAGAACTGTAATAAAATGATAAAAGTTTATAAATTTAGGAAATTTGAAAATGAAGATAATTATGTTAGCTACGGAGATTGTAATAAACCAATTTATAGTTTTAGAAAATATACTCAAGATAATCCACCTAATAAATTAATACAGATAATTGAATATAATATTAATGATAATGAATTTAGATTTGGAGAGCGTCAGCGTGTTGTATCAGATAAAGTTTGGCGTTGGGATTATGGTAGTGAATTAATGAGGTATCATTTATATGAAGGGACTACTAAAACTTATGAGTTTCTAGATATGCAAAAATAATTGGAATAATAGAACAGACTTAACATTACCATATCACTTACTTAACTTTGTTGAGAATTTTTTTAGACCAGAAATTTATATATTGTTCCAAAATTATTTATCATACTTTTTTAATATATTCAATTGTTTCTTTACATTTTTTTTAGTCATAGGTTTTTTACTATACACTTTTTTACTATCTGTATTTTTAACTTTAAATCCTCCTTTAACTGTAATAATCTTAAAAGGCATTATTTATATATATATATATATAATAAATTAATTATATATAATAAATTTCAAAAAATTGATTTGCGATATATACTTATCATAGTGTAATGGGTAAGTCGATAAACAAAATGAATAAGAAGGAACTTATTGAAAAGATTAAGCAGTTGGAAGAAGAAAAAGAAGAAGCAGAATATAAAGAGAAAGAATTTGGTAGTTTTATATGTGCTCTTAAATTATGGGAGGTATTTATAAATATGATAAATGAAGAAAGAGAAACTGGTAGAAGTGTTATTGATTTAACAGAAGTAAAGAAAGCCATTAATGAAATTAAATGTCCCAAATGCGAAAACGGTGGTTGTGCGAATTGTGAGGCAGATTAAATTAATTATTTGCTTTAACTACATTTAAATTATTAGCATTTACAAAATCCATTAATTTATTTTTTTTGTCTAAATCATTAATTTGTTTCTGTTGATATTCTCTAACCTTTCTTTCCAACATAGAACTTAAATTATGATCGGTTTTCCTACGTTCTGTATGATGTGGTATTTCAAAGAAACTTATGATTACGTTGCATTCCCAATCGGCTCTCTCAAAGTTCACGGCATTCTCTTGTTCTTGATATGTGATTAATATATCAATAGAATTTATTTGTTTCTGTGCGAGTTCCATAACAAATGGACGTGGTGGGTTATATGTAAAGAATGTATTTCTACTTAATTCAACTGGTACTTGTGCTATACAATTACTATATTTTCCAGTAGAACTTTCTATAATTTTATTATTTGTTAAATTAGGTAATCTAATAAATATTGAATTCCTAGTATCAGTTATATCAACAGTTCTATCACTTGTTATTCCTGCTGCAGAATTAATAGTTTTTATACTACTAGTAAATCCTAGAAAGCGTCTACACGTCGTAGCAGTAGTAAAATCAAAATCGGTTGTAATATTTATATTACTATTAGTTATATTTACTTGATTTGTTATTTCATTATAAGTAAATGTATATGTAATTCCATTTGTAGAGTTAGCTTCTAATAATGTTTTTATTTCAGTAGATAATTCTAATATATCATAAGACCCAGAGGGTATAGTTAATATCTTATAAGAAACGTCATTAGTTTCTTTAAAAGAAATTGTATTGTTTTGATTATTGTTTGATAAATTATAAAAAGAATTTGGTATAGTAGCAGATACTAATTCTACAGCTAACATTTCATTCTCTCTAGCAACTATATTTTCAAATAAATTAAATCTTCCTGAATTATTAAAATCACTAACGGAAGTGTTAATTAAATCCCGTGAGCGAATTGTTATAAATACATCTCCACGTGTTTTTTTTAATCCACTCATTTATATAATATAATAATATTTAATTATTTTATAATATATTATATATGAGTAAGTATTACAGTAAAAGTGGTTTTACTTCAAAAATGAATTCTTTAGGTTATACAGTATCAGATGAAGATTATAAAGAATATATGTTTGAAAGAGGAATGTTTTTAAACCAAAAAAAAAATCCTACAAATTATATTAAAAATAATCCTACTGATATTATTAATCAAAAAAAAGAACAAGCAAAAAATAAAATCAATAATATAATTAATCGAGGTAAGACAGATGAAAGATATAATTTATTATCAGGTGAGTATAAAAAATTACAACAAAATTTAAGTGAAATACCTAATGAAAAAAAGAAACAATATTTAGAAGGAGGTATGAAAGGATTATCATTATCTAAAAGATTAAAAGCAGATATTAATCCAGAGACTAATCTTCCAGAAACGTTAACAAAAGAAGAAATAGATTATGCAAAATTAAATAAAGCTAGTGATGTATTTTATAAAAATGATTTAGATACTGCTACTGATTATTTAAGAGATAATAATTTAAATTATAAAATAGACCCTGAATTATCAACTGGAGAAGGATTAGTATTAAGAACACCTAATAATAAAACTGTAGTAGCTTATAGAGGTACTGACTTAAGAAATTTACAAGACTTAACAAGTGATTTTAAAATCTTTACTGGTAGTGGAGATAGAACTGATATTCAAACTAGACAACTTACTAATCAAATTAATAGAATTAAAACTAAATATGGAGAAGTTCCAGATCATATAACAGGATACAGTAAAGGCGGAGCACAGGCGTTAGATATAGCTAGAAAATTTAATATAGACTCAACTACATTTAATCCTTTTATTGGAAAACGTTTAATGAGTAAAGGTATTCCAGATAAAGGGACACATAATATATTAAGAACTACAACAGACCCAGTTTCATTTGGATTAGGTTTAACTGAATATGAAAATCAAGATAATGTTAATGTAAAGACGGTTGACCCATTACAAGAACATTCTAATAATATGTATTCAGTTCATAAATTAAAAAATTTTATGAGTAATGATACTAGAAAGATTAGTCATTATGCTAAAAATCTTGAATTACAAAAATCTCTCGGTGCTAAGCTGGGTCATATGGTTTCTTATGATGCTATGGAAGAAGGTGTTAAAGCTGGGAAAACATATGCAGAAACAATACACGAATTTAATACAGGTAAAGGACAGGATACTATTGTAGAAAATGGTATAACTAAATTAGCAGGTAATAGAAATTCTACTAAAAGCGGACAATTAAAAGGATGGCTAGATGCAGGAGGACGATTAACTAATAAAGAAGCTTATCATATATTAGATACAGATAATAAGATTGACCCAAATGAAAGATTTGTTAGTAATCCTAATGAAGAAGCTAGTAGTGATTTACATAGACAAATAATAACCAAAAATCAAAAATCTATGGATGATGGAATAGAAGCTCACCAACAAGGTTTAGACGAGCAGGAAAGAAGTATATACTATAAAGCAAGTGAAGAAGATAGAAATATGATGAAAGAAGATATGTTATCAAATTTACAAAAAGCACAAATGGAAGATATACCACAAGATACAATTCATAATGAAACATTTGGCGAAGGTCTTAAAGGAGCTTTAAGTGCTAAATCATTAGGGACTGGATTGGTTGCTGGAATAGGTGCTGAATATTTAATGAATACAATAGACCCCAGAACAGAAAAAAATCCAGATGGTAAAATGGGTTTTGGTGCTAGATTAATTGGAACAGGAGCTATTGCAGGAGCAGGTGCTGGTTATCTTGCGGGAGCTACCGCACTAGCGCCCGAAGCTCTAGCAGGTGCAGGAGCCTACTTCGTAGGCGGTGAATCACAAAAATTAATAGAAAAAGGATTAGACGCTGCAGGAGCTAATACCGATACAAAAGAAAGTTTAAGTGATATTGGAGGTGGAGCATTAGGAGGAGCAACTGCAGGAGCAATAGCGGGCTCCTTTGTTCCAGTTGTAGGCACCGCAGTGGGTGCAGGAGTGGGAGCTACTGTCGGAGCTCTTGGAGGTCTTGGTTCTTATCTGGTACATAAATTCTTTTGATTTGTATAAATAAATAATCATTTTATATTTTTTATATTGTAATATATATATGCGAAGCAATCAATATAATAATGTATTTACTATTTATGTTAAATCTGATGACGCTACGTCTGTTAATGCAACCTTTAATAGATTCACTTTCAATATTGGGGATTTATTAGCTCAAACAGCTAGTAATAGTTCAAACTATAATGATAGAGCATTCTGTAATGTTAGAGTTAGATATTTTGATGTAAAAGAAACAGAAGCTAATTTTAAAGCTGCTAATGTTTCTACAATATTAATAGAAATGAATAATGGTTGTCCTAATAATATTAAAACAGTAGACGGTCAATCTGCAAATTCAAGTAATATAATAGCAGTAGTTTCTACTGAAAGTGATGATAATACTTATAGTAATATGTATTTTGATAATTATCCTGTAATTATGAATAATATGTTTAATGGAATTATTAATATAAATTTATTAAATCAAGATGAAGGTGATATTACCTTAACCGCTGCTAAAAAATTCTATTTAGTTTTAGAGATTGAATTTAATGAATTACCACAAAATACAAATATTAATAATATAAATTCAACAGAACCTAAAATATGGATTTAAATTTATAAAATTAATTTATTTTTTTATTTTTTATTTAAAATTATTTTATATTATACAAATATATAATGGAAAGCGATACGATCACACCTTCCGCAATGCGTTATTCAGACCAATATCCTATGGCGGCTCCTGTAATGGAGCTTAACTACTCTTCTTGCTTGCCGTCGAATGGCTCCGTTTACACGCCAAACGCCGAGATAAGGATTCCATTTAACGTTCCAACAGATTGCTTTGTTGATACTAAAAGAGCTTACATTAAATTAACTGTTAATAATAATGCTGGAGCCACGTGGCATCTCGATCCATTTGCAGGTGTAGCTGGTTTTATTGATAATGTCCGTGTTGTATCTGGAACTGGATCAATCCTTTCTGAAATTATACATTACAACGAATTAGCTTCTATTATAAATACATCTAACTCTGCTAATTACACTCAATCAGTAGGACAGATAAATGAAGGTCTTTGTGCTACTCCTTTAACTGTTTTACCTACTGGCGATAATGCTGGTGTAGCTGCTATGGGAGAACATTTAAATTTAGCTACTAATACATCTGCTACTTTCACTCATAGACCTATTGGTGGTTTCTGGAATGCTGATAAATACCTTCCGCTCGGATTTTCGCAGGGCACATCGTACGTTAGTCTGACGTTAGCAGGCGTTAACACTCCTATGTCCTGTGTAAATGGTGGTGGAGCTTTAGTTCCAGATTGGACTATCTCAAATGTAGAAATGGTCTTACCTATTCTTCGCCCCGGTAATGAATTTGCTATGAACTTTAGAACTTTATTAGCTTCTGGTATGCCTATTAATATTCATTCTGTTGATTTCCAGAATACCCAGCAGACTTTAGCTACTTCAGCTGCAGGTGGAACACAAGCCTTTACATTTGCTACTCGTAAACGTTCAGTTAAATCAATAATAACTGCCTGTCGTAGAAATGCTAGTTTAACAAATGTTTTAGAAGACTCCCTATCTTCTCGTAGAACATTAGGTATATCGCAATACCAGTTCTCCCTTGGAGGTGTGCGTGTCCCCAGTGCTCCCATCAACGTAGCAGGGACAGAAAGTATAACGGTTGCAACAGGAGATATAGGTCAATTACTTTCCAATCACCAACAGGCTCTCGGTCATTACAATTCAAATCTCCGTGCTATAGGTTCGGACAGACTTAACTATGCTCGTCCTAGTGCTTCAGACGATACCTTATCATCGAAATGTGTATTTGCAGTAGATTTAGAACAATATGAAGAAGGTCTTTCAGGTAAGAATATGGCTAGTCAAGGTTTACCTTTAGTATTAAACTGCCAGACTGGAGCAGGTGCGGCCCAATCTGTTTCAGCTGCTCTCCTAGATACTTATATTGTCTTCGATACCTTATACACTCTTGATGGCGTAAGTGGTACACTAATGGCTTCTAACTAAATAAATAATTCTATATATATGAAAAAAAAATTGATTTCGCAGATGAGATTTATAAAACCAAAAATGAATGTATATGTAAATACAGAACCTAGTATTGAATATGGAAATATGACTCAAGCTAAAAAAAAAGTTAATGAACTATATTTGATACAAACATTAAATGCGACTAAAGTTAATGGATTTTGGTTTTGGTTAGATGAAGGAATTCCTTTTAAGGTAATAAAACACAAAGGTATTCATAAGTTTGAATGTAATAAAAAACAATATAGAGCATTATTAAATATCGTTAGTAAGGATTGGTTATCTAAATATATGGTAAGAAAATAATTTAGAAATATAATGTATAACTTCCTTTCTCAAATTTCGGTTTGTATCTATTCTTCCTTAACATTCTTCTATATTCTACACCTTCTTTATGTTGTAATAATTTTTTTTTGTTTTCTTCTTTTCTAATACGAAATTTTATACTTTTAATCTCCTTATCCGTGAACGGTTTGTTAATCATTTCTCTAGCTATTTCTTCTAATGCTAATGTAGGTAAATATTTATATTCATCAATTTCTTGTAAATGTTTTATACATATTTTTAATGATATTTTTTCATATCTTTTATCTGTTAAATATAAATAATTTAATAAAGTTTGGTGTTTATTAATATTCTCTACATTAATATTACCTACTAAATAATTTAATTTATTTATATGATTTTCTAATGTATTATCTTCATTAGTTTCTTTTAATAATTTAAAAAATGTATCATCATCCATTATTATATTTACAATAAAATATTTATACACTCTTATTTCGTTTATAAATTATATAATCTTTACCAAATATACCTACTAATGGGTCTTTATTTTTTAATATTTCTAATTTCTTTTTATTGAAACTTGGTTTCCTTCTTTTCTTTTCTATATAATTCTTTTCTTTATTTTCTTCTTCTGGATCATATCTTTTAATATTATAATCTCCACTATCAAACATAGTATATATTTATATATTATTTTTTTTTTAATAAATCTTTATCTATAATAGATGATTTACTACCTTTACTAACAGAGGCGTACAAACGTGCCCTTCCCCATTCTGTAGGAGATTTAACATTAGGTCGAACAGATTGTCTATCAGAATAATAAGCCCCCTTTCCTTTCTCTACGATTTTTTTTAGTCCAGATAATTTATATCCAGTTATATCACTTATTTCTTTTATAGAATGAGATGTCCCCTTTTTAAATCCATATTTTTTATTAAAACGTTCTTTATACGTAGTCATATATAATATATAAATATTATTATACGGCAGAAAATTGAAATTATATTTATACATATATTATAATGAAAGTATTAGAACTTTTTAAAGGAAGTGGTAGTATAACAAAATATTATGAAAATAATGATGATGTTGAAGTTATTAGTCTTGATTTTGAAAAAAAATATAATCCTACAATCTGTATTGATATAATGGAATTTGACTATAAACAATATGAACCAGAAGAATTTGAGATTATTTGGGCTAGTCCTGAATGTAAAGTATTTAGTCAATTACAGAATACTTGGATTGGAAGAAAATGGAAAGATAAGGAACATTTACATTCTGTTAGAGAAGAACATTCTAAATTTATTAATAAGACTATTGAAATTATAGATTATCTAAAACCTAAATATTATTTTATTGAAAATCCTAGACATAGTAAAATATGGAATTTTATTGATAATAAAAATTATACAGATAAATTTATAATTGTGGATTATTGTTATTTCGGTTATGGATATAAAAAACCTACTAAAATATTAACTAATAAAGAATTAGATAATAAATGTTGTAGTTGTAAAAAACACAATATGAGATTGGGTATTAATAGTAAAAAAATAATAAGTGGTTTGAAAGAAGGTATGATACCTGATAATACAACGTTATTAGAAAGATATTCTATTCCACCTAAACTATTAGATTATTTATTAATGTAATAATTCTATATAATAAATTTCAAAAAATTGATTTTGGAATGTTTCCATATACGATACTATGACTAACAACGAAAACAAATGTGAGGAAATTTTTAAGACTATTGATGAATACCACACACAAAAACCAAATATATATCCGTGTTGGAGTTTGTTTGACGGAGATAACTACGAACCATTTGAAATTGGAAATGAAGAAGAATTGAAAAAAAGAATTAAAGAATATCTTGATATGCCTATTGAAGATTTTTATGATGAATGTGAAGAACTTAGATTATGTTATGAATACGGCTCTGCGAATATTATTAGCGTAGAAACTATTATTGAAAGAAAAGAAGAAGAAGACTAAACAATTATGTTTCATTCTTTATTTTAATATTATGTTCTTTCTCATATTTTTTTATACTCTTTGTTAGTGTATCTTCACTCCATAATAATTTTCTACTGTGATATATTCCACTATGTTTATTATCCCAACCTTTATCTTTTTTATGTCTAGCAATCCACGCAGATTTTTTCTTTTCATCTTTATGATCGATAAAAGTTTGTCCTACATCACTTCCAAAGTGATGACTATGTCCGAATTTAGGCATTTCAATAACAAACCGTTTTCCTTTCCTTCCAGATTTTTTTAATGTGTAAGTATCCATATACATATATAATATATTATTTTTCAAATAAAACCTGCTTCTGGATTTGAACCAGCTAGATTATGAATTTGTTGAGCCAGAGCATCTGTTCTTTCTATTTCCTGTTGTATTTCTTCTGGACTTGGTCTTCTAGGTTCAGATATATTTAAATTTAATCTTGGTGGAATTGGAGGAGCTGGGTTTTGTTGTAATCCTTCACTTCTACTCCACCTTTCTCCAAATATTCCTTCTTGACTTGCTTCTAAATCAGGAGGAGGAAATAATCCAGTAGTGGGGTCTCTTGGTGTAAATGCTGGATTACTTTCTTCCTTTACTGGAAGTATACTAGGTTCTGAACTTGTATCAGTATAATAACTCCCAGCTTCACTACGAGGAGGTTTAACATAACTTTGTTTATCTTTATCATACACAAATCCTGCTCTTGCTAAAGCTTCACTTCTAATATTTAAAGGGTCTGGTGCGAAAGTAGAAGCATAAGAAGAAGTATTCCTTGATACAAATGACCCTAACTCGGCAGGAGCATAATCTTCAAATTCTTGTCTATCCTTTTCTTTCATTTTTTTAAGATTTGCTCTTGTAGGAACTCCAAATCCACCAAATCCTTGTAGACGTGTTTGTAAATCTCCATATTCACTAGGACTTAAAGCTTGTCTTAATAAAGTATCATCATTTCTTTGTGATTTAGGAATTATAGGTTGATTAATTTCTTCAAATGATTTAGTTGAAACTACATTTTGAATATTTTTATCTATTCTTTGTTCTGCTAATGCTTTCTTTTGAGATTCCCCTTGTGCTATTAATTGTTTTAATAATACTTGTGTTGGGTCTGCGTCTTCTTTTGCTTTTTTAGCTTCTGCTTTTCTTCTACTAATTTCTCTTTCTTTTTGTTCCTTAACACTACTACTCAATCTTTTCTTTAAAGAAGGACATCCTTGTATTATTTCTTGTGGAGTTGTATATTTTTTTTTGGCTATTTTCTTCAAATGATTAGCACATACTACTCCTATTTGGTCTTCTGATATTCCTATTCCACCTGCAATATTCCAAACTAAAGTTGTTCCTTTTAAACTATCCCACGTATCTTTAGCTTTAACATTACTTAATATATCTATTTCCTTATTAGATAATCTTGTACTCATATATATATATTATAGATAATTATTATTTTTAATATTAAAAAGACTTTTAAATCCATTATAAATTTTAGATTTCTGTGTATTAATAAAAATAAAATTATAAGGTTTACTAAATACTCTAAATAAAATTTCATTAAACACAGGCTTACTACAAGCAAAGAATTCTTCATAAACAGTTTGTAATTCAGATTTAGTATTTCTACAATCCCAAATTGCTAAATGTGTAAGTTGTGCTCTAATAAATCTAGGCAATTGAGTAAGTTTCTGTGCGGAAATCATAACAGACACACTACCGCTTTCTAATTGTTCTCCTGTTGTTTCATCTATAATAGGACGACCTATATGTCTACCATTATTCATTAATTTTTTCATAATAATACTATCTTCACCTGAATTTTTTAATTCAGACCCTATATCATCTAATATAATTAGGGTTCTACCTGTTAGGTCTTCTTCATCTTGTAATCGATCGAATATCTCTGGTAAATCTTTAATAGACTCATAAAATCGATCTTCTGGTAATTTAGGTCTATCACTTTGACTTTTGATAGAAGGACTAACTATAAATACATTACTAAATTTCTTATAATATACTTTCTTTTTACCTTTTGCTTGTGTGAGACTTTGTATCAAACTTGATTTACCTGACCCAGATTTTCCAATACACGCCATTCTAAATATACCAGCAGGTAAAGGATAAGGTATATCGGTCATTTCATCATCACAACTATAATGAAATTTTTGTAATTCAACTGGTTGTTTTAAATCATTCTCTTCTAGATTATCATCCATTATATATACTATATTAATATATATTTTATATAAATAATTTATATTATAATCCAAACGCTTTTAGTAATTCTTTATGACTATATTGTTTTTCAGGTGGGGAAGGTTCTGGTTCTGGTTCTGGTTCTGGTTTAGTTTCTTCTTTTGGAATATCTATGGGTTCAGTTTTCTTTACTTTACTCTTGCTCCTTCTTGTTTTAATAACTATTTCATTATCACTATCACTACTACTATCTTCTATTACAATACGTTGTTTCTTCTTTTTCTTCTTTGGTTTCTTAATATATGTAATATTATCTTCATCTTCAGATGACTCATAAGTTTTTTGTTTATGGGTTTCTTTAATTTTTTTAGGGGGTTCTTCTTTATCTTCTTTAACTTCTTCTTTAACTTCCTTTTGTTCTTTCTTTTTAATTTTAGTTTTATCAAACATACCACGTTCATATGTACCATTAGCCTTAGCAGCTTTTATTTTCTCTGATTTCTCTTTTTGATATTCTCTTAATTTAGCAAAATTTGCTTTTTGCTTTTCAGATAACTCACGTTTTTTCTTTACTGGGACAGGTTCTTCTGTTTCTTTTACTGTTTCCAATTTGTTTTTTTTAGGTGTTTTACTCTTTTGTATATACTGGTCGTCGTCAGAAATTTCTTCGGTATTTTCAGAAATTTTTTCAGGAATTTTTTTCATTATAATTATAATATATTATAAGATTTTATTTATGAGAAATTTTATTAAAGATTACTAAAATTATGTATAAATTATTTTGTCCGTAATGTATCGTAGAGTGATAGGCGTGTTAAGCAACTGTTCCAAAAGGACTATTTTGAGAACAGAACTGTTCTATAAAAATATTGATTTTAGAACAAGCGTGTTAAGTAAGTGCTACGACACTCTCCTATCAAATATTCTACCTGTTCCAATTGTTCCAATATTTTGAATAAAAACTCTCCCCCAGAAAATAAAATGAGGAGAGATGAGATATTTTGAAATCTAAAATATTTTAAACTTTCCATATTTTAAATTTTTTATATATTTTATAAAAGTTAAAGGAAGGGCGACCTGTATAAATTCTTGGGGAAGAAAGGTAGAAATTATTGAAATAATGGAACAAGGGGTTATTTTGATAGTAAAGTGTCGTGTGATTTACTTAACACCTTTGTTCTTTTGACTAGAACAGTTATATTTCTTATAGTGTTATATATTCTTATATTTTTCTTTGAAAATAAGTAATAATAAGAGAATATAGATATAAGTATTAAGGATATATTAATATAACCTACCTGTTCCATTTGTTCTAAAAAAAAAGACCAGAAAATAGGGTTTTAGAACAGTTATAATATATAGATTTAAAATTATATAATTAATATATAATATAATATATATAGAATGAGCGTACGTAGTCTAAATGGTCTATCAGGTTCTACTGTTAATGTTAATACCTTAAGTGGAGGAACTGCTATATCTATATTAAATCAAAATATAAATCTAGATATAAATAAAGCTTCTTTGGCTTCTACTACTGCTGCTTCAGATCAATATATATTAGAAGACGCTAATGGTAATACAAAAAAAATATTATATTCAACATTAATCGGTAGTAGTGGTTCTGGACTAACAGCAGGCGAAGCTTTAACCATTACTAGTAATGTATTAGACGTTTCAATATCAAAACAAACAGCTATTACTACAAGTGCAGATACAGACGTATATTTACTAGAAGACGCTTCTGGAAACATTAAGAAAATTACTAGAGCAAATTTATTAGCAGGAACTATAAGTGCTGAATGGAATTTAGTAGGAACTACATTATCTACATTAAATAGTTCTAGTAATGTTGTTATAGGGGGGACTAGTATGAGTGGTTCAGAAAAATTAAGAATAATAGGTGATTCTGTATATGATGGGAAAATTACTATTACAGGTTCAAATGTTTTAGAAGCTACAGCGTTAACAGGAGCATATAATTTTAATATACAAAACACAAATGTAAGTAATAATGGAACGTTAAATCTTATGGGAGTTAATAATGGGGGAGCTACTAATCTCTTAACTATAAGGAATGACGCTTCTACTCCTAAACTAACATTTCCTTCTGGTTTCTGGGTAAATAATTTTGGAACTAATATTACTAATACAGAATTATTATATCTATCTGGGGTTTCTTCTAATATCCAAAGTCAATTTAATACTATTACTACTAATGTATCAAATAATAGTTCTTTAATTTCAACTAATACTGGAAATATTTCTACATTACAAAATAGTGTATCTGCTTTACAAACTCAACAAAGTACCAATACAGCTGGAATAGCTAATAATAGTTCTTCAATTTCAACTAATACTGGTAATATTAACTCTAATGCTTTGAATATTTCTACTTTACAATCTGATGTAAGTTCTCTACAAACTCAACAAAATACCAATACGACTGCTATTGGTAATTTAACCAGTAGTGTAAATAGTAATACTAGTGATGTATCAAATATTAAGAGCAAATATAATTTTAGTGGAACTGTTAGTAATGGTTCTTTATTAATAGGAGTAGCAGCTTCAAATAATTATACAATAGGAAATTTAACCTCAACTGGGTCTACTATTACTATTACTAATAATGCTGGTAATATTAATTTAGAAGCTGTTGCTTCTTCTTATACAGGTGGAGATGCTATTGGAGTATTAGGCACTACAATTTCAGTAGACATATCTAAACAATCCGCAATAAGCAGTCCTGCAAACGACGATTTGTATCTTCTAGAAGATAATTTAGGAAACATAAAAAAAATAACATATAGTAATCTTACTAATAGTCTATTAACACAAATCAATACAAACGCTGGAAATATAACAACTTTAACAAGTTCAGTATCTACTAATACTTCCAACATTTCTAGTAATGCTGGAAATATTACTACACTACAAGGGAATGTATCTGGAAATATAACAGATATTTCAAATTTAAAATCAAGAATAGCTTATAGTTCAACTATAACAGACGGTCAATTATTAATAGGTAATACAAGTTCAGGTAATTTTAGTGCTTCAACATTATCTTCTTCTGGGGGAACTATAACTATTACTAATAGTGGTGGTGGTATTAATTTAGAAACAAGTGGTTCATCCCTATCTGCTGGCGTAGCCATAGCAATTAATAATTCAAATATAGATTTGGATATAAATAAAGAAAACGCTTTTACCAGTCCAATAGGAAATGACTTATTAATAATGTATGATACTACTAATGGGGCAACAAAAAAAATAACCTTTAGTAATTTTAATTCAGGATTACAGGCACAGATTACGAATAACGATAATGATATATCAAGTTTAACAACTTCAGTAAATTCTAACACTTCTAATATATCAAGTTTAACAAGTTCAGTAAATTCTAACACTTCTAATATATCAAGTTTAACAACTTCAGTAAATTCTAACACTTCTAATATATCAAGTCTAACAAGTTCAGTATCCACAAATACAAGTAATATTGCTTTAAACACCGCCGCCATATCAAATTTGGTTTCAACAGCAAATTCTACTAATTTCGGAACGACTGCTTCTTCTGCTATTACAGTAGGAAATAATAGTCAATCATTAGCATTAAATAGTGCTTCTATGAATTGTATATCAGCAGGTAAAAACTTCTTTCGTTCAAATTTAAGTTCAGGACTGGGTTTTCAGATTCAAGGCTTCAACTCGGGCGGGGTTTCTTATACTTCTGTTATAGAAGTCCATAACGTAGCAAGTGGGTTTCCTTATCTTAATCTCCTTATGGGTAATGGATTTAGTATAAATCAATATACAGGTCAATCAAGAAATCTAATAGTAGATACAAATGGTAAGTTAAATATATCTAATGATATGCCTATTACACTCACAGCAGGGGACGGAATAGCCTTAAATTCAAATTCTATAAATGTGGATATTTCTAAACAGGTAGCAATAAACACTCCTGCTAATGATGATGTCTTTATTGTGGAAAGGAATACAGGAGTTATTAATAAAATAGCCTACTCCGATATGGGAATAGGGGTTGTAGCAGGAAACGCAATAGCGGTTAGTAGTGGGACAACGGTTAATGTGGAAATTTCAAAAGAAAATACAATTACTTCACCTGCTAGTGGTGATCTATTACTCCTCGAACAAGCAAGCGACGGTGTATTAAAAAACATAACATATGGAAATTTAATATCAGGGGTAGACATAACAACTGCAACGAGTATTGGAACAGCCGCAACTGGAGCAATTACAGTTGGTAATGCTAATAACCAAACGATGAATTTAGTAGGTTCAACCATAAATATAAATGGTAATGCTAAAACTAAATTCCGTTCAACAATTTCAACTGGAACTGGTTTTGAAGTAGAGGGTGAAAATACAGCAGATAATATATATTATTCAAGTCTCAAACTGGATAATTCAAATGTAGCAGGAGTTAGACCTACTATTGAAATGCTTGGGGGAAATGGTTTCTATGGAAGTGCGGGACAAGTATTAAAGAAAGATTCTAATAATAAAATTAACTGGGAGTCAGCTACAAGCACTACTCCAATTCAATATGTCGCAAATACGGCTGCTGTAATCGCTTTAACGAATTCCAGCGTTGATGGGGCAGTAGCAATATCAGCAAGTCCTCGTAAATTATGGTTGAAATCAACTGTTAGTGGAAGTGCTATATGGAGTAGTATTGATTTTATAGAACAGACCACAACTTTAACATCCGCATCAGGTCTTATTAATAATACTGGTTCAGCACAAGTATTTACAAGTAGTCCAATAGGCATATCCTTACCAAATCAAAACGACACTTTCAATTTATCTATTATTGTTGAAGATGATTATGCGCCCGTAATCACTTACCCTACTGATACATCAGCCTTTTCAACGACAAGTCAAACAGTTTCCAGTTCAGGAACTACACATACATTTACCGCAATTGTTAATAATTTATTAAGTACTAATTCAGTTCCTTCATATAATATAATATTAACAGACCAAAATACAAACACCATTATTAATTTACCTACTATAACATTTACATTAAATCAACCTGTTTATGGAGCACCTAGCTTTGCAGCAAGTAATAGAAGTATACAGAGTTTCCCAACATCATATACTTCTAGTGATGCTGGTAATGCAAATCGTAGTAATTCACTAGGAGGAATTTTCTCGGATCGTTCGTATACTTTTTATTCCTTTAATTCAGGTTCTTTCCAAAATCATAGTCAAATGTTTGGCGATGGTAGAACTTGCGCTCACGATTCTTTCTTTGGAAGTATCACGTGGAATTTTACATTAAATAGTAGTAGTGCCTTAAATTATTTATATCACGCATCTGTAGTAGCATCAACACCCGCAAATTATACAGATGGTGGGGTTTCTAAAGGTTGGACTCAAGTCATATTTAATAGTACATCGTGGCAGGGATATAATAATAACGCCAATTGCTTCAGATCCGTAGACCCATTAACGCCCGGAAATGCTATATCTACTTCACCCGGAATAGCCAGAGGGGCTTTATTCGTGGCGGCGAAAAATTTATTTTGATATTTTATATTATTTTTTTTTATAATATAAATTATACAAATGTTGAGTAAAGAAGAATATTTATCAATAGTAGAAAAAAATACTGGTATTATTAAAGATAAGAAAATAAGAAATCAAATATGGGAAGGTTATAGAGCAGCTCAAATAAAGAAAGATATAAATAGAAATTATAAAATGTTAAAACCAGTTGTGGATACAACACCAGATATAAAACATTCTGGAAGTAAAACAACAACCCATACACCTCAAAAATCAACACCTAACATTCATAACGATATAAAAAAATTAGCACAAAATAATCCTGCTAATACAGCTTTTCAATCTGATAATAAAAAAGTAGACAGTAGTTATGGATATTCTTTACCATATATGCAACCGAAACCAGTTGTTAAACCAAGTCCAATAGTACCAAAACCTAGTGTTCCTCCTATTAAACATAATTATATGAGCGAACAATTATATAAGAATATGAGATTTGGATCTGGAATGAAAGTAGGACACGCGGATTATTTAAATTATGTTAAACAATTCAATCTTAATAATCCACCAGATACATTAAATAAAGAGATTAATAATCATACAACAGCACACGGTTTATCTACATTAAGTAAAGGTAAAACAATAGAAGAACATTCACAAGAAAGTGGTAATAGGTTCAAAGAGTATCGTGGTAAAGATTTAACTATTACAACCGATCAGACCAAAGAGATTAATATTAAACCTGATAATACTTTAATTCAGCAACCTGATAACGATTTAGATAATTTATTTGCTGGAAGTGGTATGTCTATTGTAAGTTAAATAAGGTTTATTCTATTGTAATATTATAGTATAATGAGTTTTACAAATGATAAAGATAGTGATAATTATGCAACGGATAAAATAGGTTGGGAAATTATACAAGACTACATACCAAAAGATAAAACCTTATGGGCTCCATTCTATTGTGATGGTAAACAAAAAGAATATTTAAATGAATTAGGATTTAATGATGTAATACATAAAGATGAAGATTTTTTTGAAAATTATTATGAAAATACAATCGTTATAGATAATCCGCCTTTTTCTAAATTTAAAATTATATGTGAAAGATTAAAAGAATTAGAACAACCTTTTATATTAATAGGGTTTAGTAAAATTATATTAATGAAATGGTTTCAAAGATTATTTAAAGATGATTTACAAATAATTATTCCTTTTACAAGACCTACATTTACTCATTTAACTAATCCTAAATCTGGATATACACCACCTTACGGGACGCAATATTATTGTTATAAAATGAATTTAGAAAAAGATTTAATATTTATATAAATTATTCTATTGTATATTTAGTAGTAGTAGTTATTTCAGGGTCGTAGTCGATATTGTAAGTCATAAGCTCTTCCCAGCTCCAAATGCGATGTTTTTGTTTATGTTTTAGCTTCAATAATTTATATATGAATACATTACTTTTTTTTTTATCATATCCTCCTTTAGTAAGTTTATTATATAATAATCTAACACCTTTTTTGTGTTCTAGTAATAATTGTAAATATAGATTAAAGAAGTACACGACATCATCAACACCATTACAAACAGGGTCTTTTAAAATCTCATCTAAATCTTCTTTTTTTATACATACTAACATAAAAGTTTTAAAATCATTTTCTAATATATTTATAATTTCAGGTGAAATATCAGTCATATATAATATATCTGTATAAATTTTATATGTATAAAATATATGGATAAAGATTTTGAATTACAATTATTCAGTTCGTACTGGAAAGGTGTTAAAAGAGGAAAAAGCACGTGTAAAGGAAATGTTAATAAAAAATTAAATCAAGCAAAAAAAATATTTGAAACAAGAAATAAAAAATTAACTAAAAGTAGAGAAGAAAGAAAAAAAAAGAGAAATGATTTTAGTCATTTAGATTTAAAACCTAATACTGATAATGAAGAACTGAATGATTTATTACGTTTTACAAACGAACAAATAGCACAACCAACTCTTTTTTATAAAAGACCTATTGTAAAAAAAAGACCTAAATCTGCTAAAGATATTAGAGATATAGTAATGAATACAAGAGACTTTAAAAGACCGATGACTGCAGAAAACGTTAATGAATTTTCTGCAAGGAATAATAAGGTTTCAAGGAATATAGTAAAAAGATATTATTAGAATGTTTCCATTTCTATCATTTCAACTGGTTTTATTTCAAATTCTATAACAGGTTCAACAATTTTATGTTTGATATCTTTTTTTGAAATTTTATTTATATAGAGATTTGTAGTAAATATAGTTTTAAGATTATTTGTATTTATTTTTTTATCAAAATCTTGTATAAAAATATTTTGTAAATATTTAACTAAACTAATTTTAGTCATCATAGTTTTACTCGAAGGGTTCTCTAATAAATAATTTTTATTTTCGTCTATTCTAAATTCTATTAGTAAATTTAAATATCTATTTAAAATAGATTTATTAGGAATTTTCATTTTTATATTATTAATGACTATCCAATTATTATTGTCTACATTTAGTAAATAATTATGTTTAGGTTTAATATCATCTTCATTTTTAACAATAATCATTTCGGCATATTCATTATACATAGGTTTTATCTGTTTTCCTCTGTATAAAAGAAATAACACATATTTTTGTAAATCTTCTTTAGTCTTACTAATATCAAACTGTTTCTTCATAATTTTTAATTTACTATCAAATACTTTATCTGTAAGCCACGTATTATCTACAATCTTTTGTTTTTTTACTTCAACATAGCTTCTAATATCAGCCCAATATATAGAAATATTATTGAATAATGTAATGAATTCTTTCGTCTCTCTTTCTTCATCAAATAATTTAAATTTAGATACTAATATAATAGCTAATGTATAATTTTTTTTAGTAGATTTAGCATAATCATTCTTTTCTAATACTTCTTTTAATTTATCAAATTTATACACAATATCTTTTATAGTAATTTGTGTAATAGGTTCATCAAAATTTATTAATGAATACATTTTTATGATATTATTTTTATACACTTTTAATGTAGAAGCTTTTATTTCAGGTTGGATTTCCATAATTGAGTCGCTAACAGACCACATATATATATGTATATAAAATTTAGTTTCTAAATAGTTTTTTTATGATATAATTATACACGAACTCTTGAAATATAATCAAATATTTCGTGTGGATTTTTTATTCTGTTTTGATAGAAATTACTTATTTTATGTTTAGTAATTTTTATATTAAAATTTCTGTTAATGAAATCACATAGTTGATTTACATTACCGAAACGCCAATAATCTTCTTTGTTTTTAAAGACATAGGTATACTTAATACACATTTCCTATACTATATTATTTTTTCTTTTCTAAATAATTTATATTCTTATATTTAAAGTTGTATTTTTAAATAATATATATATATGGAAGCATATAAATTTTATGATGTAAAAGGTATATTTGGAAATAAATATAGTATAAATATTCTAGGAGAAATATATTGTAAAAAATCTAATAGATTACTAAAACCACAATTAGATACAACAGGATATAAAATAATTAAATTTAATTATTTTAATTTAGTTAAAAAAAAATATATACATAAACTTATAGCAGAAATATTTATACCAAATTTTAACCCAGAACTTTATACAGTTATAGATCATATTGATAAAAATAAAACTAATAATTGTTTAACAAATTTAAGGTGGGTATCTATTAGTATAAATAATAGAAATAGAATTTTACCAAGTAGGAAACACTTTTTACCTACTGGTGTTTCAAAAAGAAAAAACAGGTACATATCTACAATCAGTATTGAAAAAAAAAAAAGATTTTTAGGATCATATAAAACTATAGCTGAGGCAGCAATTAGATATCAAAGAGAAAATGAGAAATATTTAACAATATACTAATCATCATCTCCGTATGGTAATGTAGTAAAATCTATATTACAAGTGCATAAATCATAACATTCACAACCTTCTACTCTTTTAATAAAATTATGTAATACGTGTGTTTTTTTTGTTCTAGTATTATTACTATTATATAATTGTATAGGATTTTTACTATAAGATTTACAAATTTCTTTATACACAGGAAGAAGTAATGTTTTCTCATAAAAATCCTTATCCTTCATATCCTTATACTTTTCCTCCTTTGATAATTTAGTATGGTCTTCTGAATTTCTCCAAGCTATATGAATAGGTTTGCAAGGCATAATAAATTGTGTTGTTTTTTTACTAGGTAAATTATCACTATTTATTTTAATATAATTTGTATCAAACCATTTCTTAAATATATCGCTATCTTTTATATAGTCTTTACTCCGTTTAATAGTCTCTTCACTAAAATTAAAATCAAAATTACATTTATAAAATTCAACACCATTTTCTTCCTCATAGTCTTTTATCCAATCTATCAAATAATCGAATAGACAAAATTTAGCTTCTCTAATCCATTCTTTATTACTTTCCTTAAATTTATTAGAAGCTGGCCTATGTAAAGGATTTTCTTTATCAAAGTCTTTATCAGATTTAAATTCATAAGGAAACAATATATCTTTTACCCGTCTTTCAATAGCGTTATTTGATTTACCTTTAATATCTGGTTTAACATTACATAATAAAATGGTTGTTTGTATAAGTCTACATTCCCCATCAGGAGTAAATAATCCTCTAACAGATAAGGTTTCATCTCCAGTAATTCTTTTCATAGTATCAATCGCAATAGGGTCTTCTTCTTTTGGTTCAGATAAAATATAACAACGTGTATTATGTATTTTACTTAATTGTGGATTAGGTTTACTCGTATCAATTGGTTTAGCCATTATATCACCGCCACCAGTCTCATAATAAGTCCCCTCTCCTAATAGTTCTTTTAAGATTGTTTGTAATAGAGATTTACCATTACTACCCCCTCCATTAAAAACATAGAAATATTGAAATTTCTGTCCTATTAGACAAGACGCTAATATAAACATTAAATCATTAAAGACTTCATCTTTTACTAATACTTTTAAATATTCTTTAACAAATTCATTTTTTATTTTTTTATCAGGTTTATTATAATTGTAAGGAAGTTTCTTTGTAATGTAATCAGTTTGTTCTATATCTCTAAATGTATGTGTAGCAAAATCATATAATTTATTATTAAAACAAAATAGATTAGGTTTATCATCAAACTTATTAGAGTTGTAAGTAGAATGTGATAATTGTCCTTTACCCTTTTCCCATATTTGATTTATTAATGGAATCATTCCAAGTTGATTATATAATTTTTCGTATTTAGATATTTCTTTTTTAAAATTCTTTATTTTGATTTCTTCTTCTTCTGGTAAATTTTCTAATTTTTCATTAAGAATAGATAGTTTCCCTTTAGTATAGAATGTTAAATCTTTTTCTATTTCACATTTTATTTCTCCTTCATTTTGAGATATGTCTACCCATAATTTTTTAATAATATTGTATAACCAATAGGTAGGTTTTTTACCTATATTTACACATAGTATATTATTCAAATTATTATCATACCATAACTCATACAAATCCGTAGGTCTAATATCATTATTTAATAAAGTATCATAATCTAGTAATAATTTATAATGTTTTGATTTATTAGAACATTTAGAATAACTATTAATAAAATTAATAGAATAATTACCTTTATGACTAACCGCATTAGTCCATAGGTTATTAAACCAACTATCATAATTAGACTTTGCTAATTCACTAGTACTTCCAATATATTTTACTGTATTTTTTAAATTACCTTCATTAGCAGCAGCATATACAATTTTATAAAAATCATCATAATTATCAATATATCTCATATCAATATTTTTTAATAATTCAATATATAGTTTAGTAATAGAAGGGAATGAAGTATCATCATCATCACTATCATTTAAATCATTTTCTATTGGAGTTTCTGTAATTTTTTCTTTTGGTTTCTTTTCTTTTTTAACAACTTCTTTTTTAGAACTTTCTTCTCTAATAGGTTTTAATATTTTATCTAAAATCTCCTCATTAATTTTCATTTTCTTCCATTTTTCTTTACTAAATTCAATAGGAGTATCCTTTTTTATAAATCCCCACTGCCCGCAGAGTATTTCAATAAACCCAGCATTATGCAACATATAGTCGTAATCCTTTTTATCTTTTTTAAATTTTGATTCATCAGAAATCCTATCCTTACTAATCCGAATTTTAGATTTAGATCTATTTAATATAATATGAAAGCCGTATGATTTGGTTAGAGACTTAAAAATAGGTAAACCACTATTTTTTAAATAATTATATAATTCTTGTTCTTCAACAGTAAGACTATTATAATGGTCTTCATCTCTAATATCTATATCTAATTGTATATATTCATTTGTATCTATACCTAATGTATCATATTCATCTATTTTTTTTTGTCTATTTAAAAGCTCTGGTATATAATCTATTGTAAATATATTATTAAATTTGATATTATCTTTATATTCTTTTCCATTTTGTTTATAATCAACTTTAATGGGACAATATTTTATATTATATTTTTCTAAAAATTCAACAGCTTTCATATCCTTATATTTATTAGGCATTTTGTTTTTAAATAGTTTTTTTAACACATATATATAAATCAATTTTTAAATATATATATATAAATTTTTCTGTTCTAAAAAAAATATGTTGTATAAATTTCAGGTCTAAAAATATTCTCAACAAAGTTAAGTAAATGGTATGGTAATGTTAAGTATGTTCTATTGTTCCAATAATTTTAAAAATTTCTCTGTGTATAAAAAAATATATTTTAATGTAAGATATAATATATGGCTACCTATACAGATTATCAACCACATTTACACGACGATTTCTTTACAAAAGAAGAAAGTTTTAAACAGATAGCTCCTTATATACCAAAAGATAAAAAAATATATATGCCTTTCTATTCTAAACATTCTAATTGTAATGAATTATTAGGAAAATATATTGATAATGAAATTATATATGAAGATAAAGATTTCTTTGATTATAAAATAACTGATGGAATTATATGCGATAATCCACCTTTTAGTATAAAACAATCTATCTTAAAAAAATTATTTGAAGACGATACACCCTTTATGTTAATACTACCTATAAGTTCTATTTGTTATAAATATTTTAGATTATATAAACATAGTAATATTCAAATGTTAATTTTTAATGGAAGACCAAAGTATAATAGGTGTGATACTAATGGTAATGTAGATAATGGAAAGAAAAGTCCTGCTTTTGATAGTTGTGTATTCTGTTATAATATAGGATTAGAAAATGATATTACATTTTTAGATTAAATTAACCAAATTCGTAATGTGGCTCTCCGTCTTTTCCAAACCAACCAGCTGACCCACAAACCATATTAACGGAAGGATTACACATTTTATAAGCTAATGCAGAAACAAAACAATTACCAAAGAAGTCTTCTCCTCCTTCTTCTATATGGTCTAGAATTTCTTTTGCTATATTCATATCAGTTTCCTTTTCTTCTCTCACTTGATTAAATATTTTCTTTGTTTGTTTATCTACTGATTTAAAACATAATTTTTGTAATAAGGGGTCAAATTTCTTATAACATTTTTCATTAGTCAAATTAAACAATTTCTTTGTATAATCAAATTTCTCATAATTAGGGTCAAATACAATATTTCCTTCATTATCCTCACACCAGCAGTGTGCGTCAAGTTGAACGTCTCCTTCATTATCTCTGGATTTCAAAACCTCCTTAAAAGTTCTTAAAGGAATTGTTGCTTTAGGCATTCCACCTATTTTAGTTGCATATTCCATACACTTCTTTTCCATATGTCGAATGTCGTGAATTTCTTTAATAATACATTCAACCATATCTAGTGTTTCTCTTACGTCCATATCAATATATTGTATTTTTTCCAAAATCAATTTTCGGGCAAGAAAATATAAAATATATGGGAAAAGAATATAAGAAAATATTGGAACAAAAGAGCAGTAAAGATTTTGATAGGGAAGTGTCGTAAGTCTTATGGAACACATAGGA
>Ga0209232_1000443_pt1 | contig 25585 bp, 21 predicted proteins | sample ETNvirenome_2_60_FD_184066 | JGI IMG/M metagenome (GOLD analysis project Ga0209232, IMG submission 184066) | Marine viral communities from the Pacific Ocean - ETNP_2_60 (SPAdes) (version 2) | ecosystem: Environmental > Aquatic > Marine > Oceanic | place: Pacific Ocean | collected 2013-06-22
CATTACTGCCATAATCTTTAATTTAAAATTTTAACAAATTCGAAAGACGGCTCTTCATCTTTGTGCCATCCTAATTTTTTATATGTTTCTCCAAGATTTTTACTTTTACACATTGAAAAAGTAAATTTATAACCTAAAGATTTAACTATTTCTTCACCTCCAGTTATTAATAATTCTAGAGCTTGTTTTCTATTTTCCTCTCTATAGTCTGGATCTGATATAACCCACTCCAATAAAGCTACTTTAGCGTTTGTTAAATAAATAAACGCAGCCATTATCAACTTATCATTAGCGGTTACTACAACACCTGTATCAGGTAAAAACTCTTCACCTGGTGATACCCATTCCGGCCAAGCTTCCCACCACTTTTCTATTGTTTCTAAATCTTCACTCTTGTTTAATCTTCTTAAATTTAATTTCATATAATATTATTGAGAGGATACCACCCATTTAGATGATACCGCGTATAATTCTTTAAGTCCACCGACATCTGTTTCTTGATCAGTGGCCAATCTTACTGTTGCATAAAAACCTTTTATACCACTCATACCTTTACCTTCAATTACTTGACCTGGTATTTGAGAAGATGAGTTAATAAGATTACTTACATATCTATTTTCTTTTCTATAAAAACCAGCATGATCAGTATATTGAGTTAAAGGATTTATATATTTTCCTTCTTCTAGACTCAATACTGGATTAGTCATATCTTCATGTGGCCAAAAATTACCTGCAAAAGGATTTACTATTTGCTCTGTGGGATCGGAAACAAACCAATCCACTCCCCAACCGTTACTACCTTCATAATTAACTGTTTGAAAGTTCTTTTGAATAGATGGCTTAGGATTAAATATAAACTCTATAGTAGATCTAAACTGTTCACCGTAAAACACTCCAAAATTATTAGGAATATCTGCGTAATGTTTATATAATTTACCATCTTTAACAGAATAATAATTATTTTTCAAACTATCCATCAAAGTAGGTCTATAACTATAAAAACTAACCCAACCGTTTATGCTTTCATCAAAATTTAATGTATCATAAGTATCATTATATTGATTACTAGTCCAAATAATATCTCTTTTTAATGGTTCTTCGTAACAAGGATCAACAATAGATTCTTTTTGTATAGACACTACATAGTTTTTGTTATGAGTATCAAAACCACCTTGTATTCTATCTTTAACATACCATTGAAAAGATATTTCAATTGGCCAGTTATTTAAACCAAAATCTATTGGTCTCCATTGACGAGATAAACTAATAGTACATCTATCCGTGTTAGCTGCATAAGTGACATCAGCTACATATAAATCATTTAAACTATTTCCATTGACTCTTATTAATGACCCAATTGGTATTTGCTCACAGTCACAACCTTCTATATTTTCTACTTGAAAGCTAACTATAAACGTAGATGGTGGCTTTTGACTTATAAAAGGAAATGTTAATACTTTTGCTGTTGATATATCTTTAACAGTAGACAATTCATCTCTAAAATAATCAGTTAATCCATAAGCTGATATCTCAGTTAAACCATCCCTAGATAATCTCATTATAGATCCTCTAAATCTATCAGCAAAATACTGTCTAAAACCATATTGTGCCCAAGACTCAGGATTTTTGCTAATACCAAACTCTCCTACATAAGGAACAACTTGACCAATTACTAATTGTGTAGAACTTACTGGAGTACCCGCTCCTTCGGCAGAATATATAGCGTCTTTATCTATTAAAGCTTTACTTACTTTATTTTCTTGGAATATAGTTAAATTAGTATCATAAGCATACAACCTTTGAATACTACCGTTTGCAGGATCAACTGATTTTGTTATATTAGTAGCGGTGGAAAAGACGTTAGTATTATTAACACCAGTAGCAGAATTAAATACACCTGAATATATTAAATCACTAAAACGATGCTCTTGATCATTGTCATCTTCTACTAAATAAGCTTTAACTCCAAAATCTAAAGTAGTATTATTATAACCACCTCTTATTCTAGCTTCTTCAATAGCCCAGTTATCTACGTCACCTTCTTCTCTTCCCAATACGGTATTAATCAAACTTCCACCCTCACAAGGAGGTATTGTTCCAACTGTTCCCGCATTCCAATCTCTACCTCCCCAAGGAAAACAAGGGTATACATTTTCAATGTTTGGATTTGTTATATTAGGTTTACCAAGAGTCCAACCCCAAGGAATACCAGGCCATGTGGGTATTATATATCTAGCTGACAATAAACCATCTTGGCTATATTCACCGTTATTACCAGCTAATGTGCCAGTTGTAACAGTTGAGTTAAATGCAAAAAGTTCATCAGGATAATCAGTTTCCCATGCTTCTTGTATTAATCTTGTACTATCACCAGTTACCTTCTTTAACCAAAAAGAGTTAAAATATTTTACTAATAATTGATAAGCCATAATTTATAATCACTTTTTTTTAGTTGTTTTTACACGCTACTACTAGTGTTGTCTGAATAAAATTTATTAGATGTAGTATTCCAATCTTCTCCATTAGAAACACTATCATTTTGTGGTCTTACAGGTGTATTAGCTCTAGTTGCCCACCAAGGTAAATATATAGGTACATCCCATTCTACAAATTCTCCTTTTTTATCTCCACCAACACTAACATCAGTGGCTCTTACAGTTACCACGTATCTACCACCAGGCATACCGTTTCCTGTAAAAGCTGCTCTTGGGGTTCCACTTTCATTATTTGGATTCCATTCTTGTGAAGGTTTATCTGGATTTCCAGCGTAAAGTTCCGCATTGCTAGTTATATCTTGTCCAACAACTCCAGTTGGATTAAGTGGCTTTAAAAAGAATTTAATATCTGTATTAGGATTTCCTTTTCTACTAGAATTCAAACCTGTCATGTGGAAAGCATAATTAGCCACACCTGCAGCAACCAAGTTATTAGCATTTTTACCATCACTAGACATTTTCCATTGTGATATCATTTTCCAAGCTTTCATGTAAGCTGGAAAACAAGCTACGTTATATGATCTTTTTTCTTGCCAATTACCATCATCTACTACAGAAGCTCTTCTCCATTGATAAAAAGTATTACCACCATCTTGCAACTTCATAAAATCAGGAGCATTTGCAACAGTAGGATCTTCTCTAAAATCTTGATAATCAGTACTACCTTGTAACCTAGCGTTTAAATCAGGCCAATAATGGTGAGGATAAGAAAGTGTTTGATTGTTATTTGTACTAGTATAAACATTATTTTTTTCTCCTACTATATTTTCACCACCTCCAGATCTAAAGTTTCTACCACTATTATCACTGTTTGCATGAAAATAAATAGGACCTTTAGGCATGTAATCAAGTAATTCATTTCTTTTTTGTGCTCCACTGTTGTTGGTTTGAACAGCATCTATATCTTGAAGCCCAAACACAACCTCACCTGGAGGTTGAGCATCATAATATCTTCCTTTTATTCCACTTAAGTTTTTTATTAAAGCGGTTATAACAGTAGCAGTAGCAATTGCTCCAACAGCAATAGCTATACCTCCAACTACAACCCACCCAAAAGTAAGAAATGCTGTAAAGGCAGCTGAAATTGCAATCCAAGCAACAAGTGGACTATAGTAAACAGTTTTCAAAGCTCTCATTGTGTCTTGTGTCCAGAAATTACCTAGTGCCCAAGATCCTCCCTCACTATGCCAGTCTTCAGTAGGTGGTACCATCATACTTACTTGATACATTCTAGGTATTGACCATTCTATTTCTAAAGCTGTTCCTTGTAATATAGAACTACCCCAACCTTCTTGAGGTTTTATACTACCATAAGATCCATTAGCAACTCTAAATATACCATCCCAAGCAACGCCTTGCACGTTTTTATCAAACGTTAACATATCAACTCCATTTGGAGACAAACCTGGAAATTGCCAGAATGTTGGTTTATTTTCAGTCCATGGATTATTATCAAAAATACCTAAATCAGTCAAGTATAAAAACTCAGCACTTCTTCTATAAGTCTCTTCTGTATCAGTTGGACTTGGATACACACCTGAATCAACCCACGATTTGCTTTTTAAATCTCTTGCTGTATTGTATGGTGAGTATATTTTTTGTCCCATCCCATTTGATCCAACACCAGTTGGAATAGCTTTTCCAAAATATTCCTCATCATCATGACTATTGCAAGATCCATTAGGATCATTACAAGCTCCTTCATTATTAAAACCACATATACTACTAAAACCATAATAACCAAAATCAGTAGTTCCAATCATTTTTTGAGTTATATTCTGAGTCCATATACCAGGTAATTGAGTTCCAGTAGTAGGACTTGGAAAAACTTGTTGAGTAAAAACAAACTCGTCATCAGTTGGAGCTATTTTACCGTAGTTTACTTCTCTATTTTCAAAACTACTTTCAGGAGCTATATATTGTCCATAAAATGCTTTTCCATTATTATCTCCATCATTTCCACCAGGTATATCTCTTCTAGGATTTCTATCAATTCCAACTTTTTGTTGACCAAATTCTGCTTTTAAAGATAATGTTTGTGCTGCTCTTCTGTCTGTTGAAGTCTCTAAATCACTACTTTGATCACATATAGCATCTTTTATAGAATTCCAAGTTATAGGAGTAATACCATCTGTTGCTAGTAATCTTTCATTAGGTTCTCTATTGAATACTTGACCACCAGCTTCTACCATAGAACTAGTACCAGTAGACAATCTAGTTAACTTAAATTGAAAAGTAAACTGATTTCTTTGGGGATCAAACCAGTGTAAAAATCCATTATTTTGAGGACCCCATGGCGCAATCGCTAATTGAAATTCTCCAGGTTGAGGTTGTAATAATGTAAATTTTTCAGTTATATCTCCATCAATAGCATTGGTTGCCTCTATTAATTCTATATCTACTAACGCTCCTAAACTTAAACCAGTAGGCCCAATAGCTGAAAATGTTGAAGATACAGGAGTAAATTCACCATCACCTTCGCTAAATGTTATATTAGGAAAACTTATACCAACTGGCGCTGTGTTATCGTTAAACTCTATATTGTAGTTTAATTCACTAATTAAACCACTAGTAGAAGTTTCCCAAAAAATATCTAATAAAGATTCAACGGGTTTAGTTTCCATTACTGTTAAAGTTGGTCCATAACCATAAACAGTATTTCTTCTAGGCTCTGTTTCCGTTTGATCTGTACAACCACCTAAGTCTGTTGTACTCATGCCAAATTGTTTTTTAGTATTTATTTTACCTATTAAAGGATCTTTTTTACCATTGTAAAAAATATTAGGAATTATAGGATAGTCAGGATCAATCAAAACTTCACCAAGTCCAGATCTACTCATACTAGCCACACTTATTACATCATCACCTAATGGGTCACTATCTTTTTGATAACTCATATAAAAAGAAACACCGTTAGTTTCTTCTATTCTACTATCAACTCTAGGAAATAAAACAGCTTCACTAGAAAAATCCGCTTGTAATGGTCCTACTTGATCTAAATCTCTAGGTACTTTATTAACATTGTCTCCAAATAAAACTACATGACTAATTGTTCTATATTGCTCACTCGGATATTTTAAATTTTTAGAAGGTTGCGGACAATCATTACTATAAGGAGGACCAACAGTTATACATGTATCGGTTTCATTCTCTGGTTGATCACATGGATAACCCGCTAAAGCATTAGGTAAATAAACATTATAATATTCTTGTTCTGTTTGTTTAACTACAATTTTATAGGAATACCAACCTAAAGGATTAGAGGCAGAAGCTGTAGCTACTCCACCAATACCTGGCGCTAAATTGGTTAACCAACTACAAGCTGGACTTAATAGTATACTTGGGTCATTCCAATCTACTTGCCATTCCATTCCATTTGTCCAAAATTCATTAGAATTTGTAACTGAAACAGACTGCAAGGTCGTAACTCCATTATTATTTATAAAAACAAAAGTTAACTCTGCTCTAGGCGTTTCATCTGGTAAGTTAGGATCAACAATAAGTTTAGCTGGTCCAAAAATCGGTAAAGTAATAGTACATTCATTACTAGCTCCCATAGGGGGATATGTAACGTTATCTGATATACTAACTGAATTTAAAGTACCATCAGCTTCAGAATATACACCTGGATAACCACTTATAGTTTTAGCTTTAGGTATTATGTTATTAAAAATAACTGTTAACAAATCACCTGGCCAAGTGTCAGGTTCTTGTAAACCTGTACCTTGCTGTGGTGGTGCAGGAGCTACATATCCTGCAACTTTATCTCTAATTATTAAATCTTCAGAACTTTTATAAGCGTGAAAAACAGTTGAGTTTTTAGCACCTGTAGACTCTTTTAATAAATCAGAGAGTATTACATTTGATTGTCGTCCGTATCTATCTGATAATACTACACCAACTTGATAAGTTCTATTTTGTTTTAACGTGTGATTTTGATACTCTTTTCGTACCCAATAACTAGTATCTCTTTGAAAAGTATCTTCTCTATCAGGTAAAGGTGGTTTTTGAGCCACTTGTATAAAGTAATCTAATCTATTTGGACTTTGGTGTTTGTCAATATAATTACCATAAATTATTCTATTTCCAGAACTTTCTTGAGCTAAGGCTCTAATAGGAGTAACATCATTAACTCTAGTAACTTGATCTGTAGGTATTGTTTTCCATGGTTTTTTACTTTGATAATTATAATACAACTTACTAGAGTTTAAAGTAGCAAATTCTTCTAACTCTAAAGTATCTATTACATAAACATTATTAACCTCAGCTGGTTTAAAAAGTATATCTATAGCGACTATCTTTAATTTCTGCCTAACATCTTTCCAAAGCATTGGAGTATTTTGATTACCTTCTGTTGGCGCTAAAATACACATGTCCACGTCAGTTACTTTATTTTCCATAAATCTAACAACAGTGCTATCAAAAGCGTCGCTTTCTTGACCTATAATTTGACTAGGTAATTCTATATTGGGATCTCCAGGGTTTTCTCCTGCTTCAAATTGATATAATGCATCGTTACCTATAAAATAACCATCTTGTTGAGGTATAAATACAGTCTGAGTAAAAGGAGCTGACAAGGAATATTCATCATCTTCAAACTTAAACCTATAACTTAATCTAGCAAACTTATCTTTTAAATATTCAGGATCACCTGACCATAGTGGATCATAATCTGGATTTAAATTTTGAAAATAAATAATATCTCCTACTTCAGCGCTTCCTATACTACCAAAAAAAGTAACAATAGTTTTACCTTGTAAAATTGGAAAAGCTCCACCACCACCTACTAATACTGTATCTACCACTACATTATCACCCACTTTAGCACCAGATATTTTAGAACCATCATTTGTAAAATTTTGTGGACTTTGGTTAGGTGTTGTAGGTTTTATATTAAAATATTCACCTGATAATAGAAGCGCACCATTTTGAAACGCTTCAATTGTAGCCGCAGCATGAGGAGGTAAATACTTAGATGTAGTATCTTTCATTGTAGATTTATAACCAATTAATGGATCTATTATACTACCTGTAAAACTTCCTTCGTCTAACAATAATGGAGTGCTATATGGATAATATTTAGATACTGATATTTGATCTTCTGTAGTATAATATCCAGGAGTGGCTTGATTTATATTTATTTTTCTAGGTTGATTTCTATTATCTGTCCAGAATAAAAGATTTTCAAGTAGATTAACACCTGTTATAGGACTACTTTTAGAAAAATTTAAAAAATTACCTTCAACTAAAATACTTGATGTTTGAGAAACTGTGTTATATTGAACAATAAAACAAGCGGTACCATCTATACCTGTACATGTGTTTTGTAATTGATCAGGAGAAGAATCCGTGTAGTTAGTTAAAAATAAAAATACATTATTTGTAGTATCATCAAATAGCGATCCAATAGCATCTAGATTATCTATATTTAAGCCAAAATCAGTTAAAAAATCATTTCCTAAAACAGTTTCTAAGGCACCTACATCATCACCTTCTGACTTGCTAATTTGAACATTTTCTCCGTCTCTGTATTGACCATTGGGCAGTAATCTACCGTCCAAATCTTTATTCATTTTAGACTGGACGAAGGTATTTTTAACTTCTGGCATATTTAATATTTAATCCATTTAGATTTTCCACGCATAACTTGCACAAACTCTTGAGATTTTAAATTTGAAAGTCTTATTTTTGCGTTTCTTAATTGTGCTCTTCTGTCTTTTTTGTATCTAGCTATGATGTATTCAGGAATATTTCTCCTTGTTGAAAGTAAAGAATAAGCTATATGCATATATAAAGCTTCTTCTGCTAACTTTGGAACTTTAGTATCTTCATCGTATGCTAATCCATCAGATATATATTCAAAAATTATTAACTTACCTGCAACATTACTACTAAAAGATATTTTTCCTTCTCTTTTGTTCATGGTAAACCAACCATTATAATTAGCTAATTCTCCATTTAAACCATATCTTTGACCTAATAACGCAACATCTCGACGAGCATATATAGATTCGCCTAAACCTTCATTAAATATAGGTTCAACAGTGGCGACTTCATCTTTAGGTATATTTGCCCATCTTTCCTCTGTCATAGATGTTCCTTCTAAATTTTCTCCAAAATTATCTTGTGTTGGGATACCATAACCTGAACTAGGAAAATTAAAACCAAAAGGATTATTGGTTATGTTAGTGTCCTGAATCGGACTTTGTGTTGGATTAGTTGTTAAATTTGTAGGATATAATGGGTGTTTTATTCCCGATCTATCAATCCAAGAAAAACCTACATAATTTACATAATCTTGAGGAATTATAACAGAAAGACTGGGTGGTACTGTTAATTCCATGGATTTTACAGAGTTTAAAATATCATATGAAAACTCTTGTAATCCTCTTTTAGCATAAAATAAAACATCAGATCTTTTGACCTTAGATATCAACTTGTCATCACCTACATAACCTACTATAAAGTTATTTACTAAATCAAATATAGATATATATTGATAATCTCCATAGTTAGGGGCTCCATCTACTAAATCAGATTTTAATTTAACTCTCACATAGTAACCATCTTCTATAGCATCTACATTATCAAATGTTATAGTACTATACGAATGTATATTAGAGAATTTAGATATTTTAAAACCACCTCCTGTACCATTTGGTCCAGCAGGAGAACCAACACCACCAGCACCTGTCCATAACTCATATGGAGCTAAACCATCTGGACTTACTTCTAAGTAAAAGTTATTTAAGTGATAACTATAGTCATTAGGATTCCAAGAAGTTGCACTACCTAATTCTAACACTTCATCAAAAGTATATACCATAGAATCCATTTCAAGACCAGCGGGTTGTAATGTATAACTTACTATATTGTTTTGAGCGCCAACGTAATATTGTTCGTTAGTTTCATTTATAGCGCCACCATTAGGAGAATTTGCCATTATTTATTAAGTTTTTTGATTTACTTCTGTTGCTTGAACTTGTTGTGCAGCAGCTTGAATTATTTGAGGATCTCTTATAACTACACCAGAATACATTAATATACGTAGAACTACTTCTGTTTGTTCTACTGAATCTAATTCAAAATCAACAGATCCACTTACCGGTATAGAAACACCTGAAGCACCAGGTGCGGCATCATATATATATTGTCCTAAGTTACCTTCTACATAAGCCCAAACAACATCTCTTGGTTTTCTTATATAAGATACAGAAACATCTTTAGTAATAGAACTTGGATATATTAAAAACTTTAAGCAATCTGCGCATATGACAGTTCCGGTAGCATCTACTGGATTTGCATATTCCTCTTGTATATATAAAGGATATTTTACTGATGGCCTAGTTAATTTTGACATATTAAGGTTTAAGAATTCACCTCTGTTTGTCATTTGAATTTCTTGTTCATTTTTATATATTACAGTACCTAATCTATGTATAACATTTTGCATATAGAAATAAGGTTCTGCAAGTGATATGGGATTACCTATATTATCAAATTCTTCATCAATATATGTCAAAGGAGATGTTGTTTTAAAAATAGCTATTCTACTTTCTATACTTTCTACTCTATCAGCATATTCATCTTGAATACCCTGTGCTAATCTCATTTGTTGATTTAAATCTTCAAAATATTTTTCAAATATTTCTAATTGAACTTGTGACGCAATTTTGTTAAATTCCGCCGGTGTTATATATCCTCGCTGTTCTTTATTTAAAATAAATAAAACCGTTTGATATACGTCATTTACGTTTATTGCCATTATAGTTTTTTTTATAAGAAAAAAGGCGGCGAATAGCCGCCTAATTACTATTATTACACGTTAAAACTTAGTTTAACTTTTTATCTATAGATTTGTAAACCTCTACTCCTTCGTCTGTTTTTAAATAAGCAGCAAACGCTGAATAAGGATTTTCATCAAAAGGAATTGTCATTAATTTTCTACCATTACTTCCCCAAGCAAATGTACGTTGATCAGAAGAAAGTTTTATAACGCCAGCTTCGGTAGCTTTTATTGCAAAATTTCTTAATTCAACATTATCATCATTAACTAAAGCTAAAAATGTTAATGGGTTTTTTTTGGCAAAAAGTAAAACATCTCTTTTAAGTTCTTTAGAACTCATAGTATTTACTTGTGAACCTAATTCTACCCTTAAAATAGCTTCAATATGATCTAATTCTAGTTCTCTAGCCATACTTAAGGCTTTAAATTCATGTTCTAAATCTTCCAACTCGTCATTGGCTTCTGCTATAGTATCTAACTCTTTATAACTCACGTTTCGACCTGGATGATATAGTGACAAAAGCTTTTGTAAGTTTTGTTTTTCTTTAGGAACACTTAACACACCGTTTTTAAATACTATGTGTTCTAGAGTACTAACACCTTCTTGTTCATCTACAAAAACAGATTTCTGATTACTAGCATATCTTAATTCTCTTTGATGACCTTTTGCTTTATCAAAGTACAACAATGGATATCTTCTAGTATGTTTAGAAACTAGTGTAAATGTTAATGGTGAATAATCATTAGAGAGGTAATAGTTTCTATCTTTTACCTCCCAGTTTTCTTCATTAATTTTCATAATATAATATAATATAATTTGTTTTATTTGTTTATTTATTTATGCTACTCCTCCTTCTTCTTCCTCGGCCACTCCACATTCAGCTAACTCACATGGACTTTCACCCTCAGCAGCTGTAAATATACCGCTAAAAGGATTATTATCTGCTGGCTCAGAGTCATATATAATTTCAGAAAAAGTATAGCAACATTCCCACTCTGGTTCTGCACCAGGTAAGTTTTGAAATTTAACAGCTGTGTTACCGTTTTCCTCTTGAATATTTGTGCTAGTTATAAACTCTGGTGCGTTTTCACAAGCTCCAGATTCACACTTAGCATATCTCCATTTAGGATCATAACATTGACCACATGCTATAGCTGCAATTTGATGGGCTAAATTTGCTTGAGCTTTAGCCTCTGCCGCGGTAGCCGCCTCGAAAAGCTCGGTTGCTTGTTCTAAAGCGTCTTCAGCTTTACTTAACTCTGCATTTTTTTGTTTTACATCTTCTTCTCGCGCTACAACATCTTCATTAGCAGTTTGTAACTCATCAGCTAGCTCTTTTTCCTCTTCACAAGGAGGATCTTCTGCAGCACACTTATCATATGCTTCTTGTGCTTTTGTTTGGGCTTCTTGAGCTTCACCCAAGGCATCAAGTGCATTGTCATATGCGTCTTCAGCTTCATCTAAAGCTTTAGTCGCGTTGTTTTTTTCTTCTTCAGCACTTTCGAGAGTTACTTTAGCTTCGGTAGCTATAGTTTTTAATTGTTCTTCAGCATTTTCAGCTTCGCCAGTATTATAAAACTTTTCCCTTAGGTCATTGCATTGTTTATCATCATTAGCACTTCCAGTTTCATTTAAAAACTCAACTAATTGCTCTCTAGTTGTAAAAGCCGCATTGCTGCCATCAACTAAATACATCTCAGAACTATATAGATTAGAAAAAGCATTACCAGCCCAAAGACTAGTAGCGTTTTCATAATCTGAATCACCTGCCATTGCATCAAACCAACATTTTAAATAAGTACTAAGTCTTTGGTAATATGTTAATTCCTTTGCATTTTGATAAAGAAAATCTTTAACCTGCACAGCTAATGTCGGATTATCATTAAAAGGTTGAGCTAATGAATAATCAAAAACACTACTTTCACTTTTTAAAAAAGCTTCTATATCTTTTTCTACTTTACTAGTTACTCTCTTATAAAAACTTATTGAATTAGTAACCTCTGGATTCCATAATTGTTTTACATAACCAACTGCATCAGAATCTATATCTTTTAAATAACCAATAAAATCATCATTTAAATTTATTTGATCTTGATATCCTATATTAACTAATATACCTCCAAAAGTTCCATCAGTCATTTCAAAAATGTGAGCTACATATTGCGAACCATCTATTCCCTCAACAAAAGTGCTAAAATTATCCGGTAATGTATGCAGCTTTTCAGTTGCGAAATTTTTAATTTTTATTACTTTCATTATTTTTAATTTTAAAAACCCCTAAATTAATAGGGGTTATTTGTTTTAGAATTAATTATTCACCTGAAAATGATATACTACTAAATTCAGACAATGTTCTTAATCCAGGTCTCCAACAAGGTTCTCCTCCTTCAGAAATGTTAGCTATAGCTAAAGCATCAGCGCTAGCTTTTGCATCATATCCTTCAGTTTTAGACTCTGCTAATGTAACTGAACCACCCCAAGGAAGTCTAAAATCAACACAACCAGGACTATCGTCACAAGCCGATTGTATTTTTTGGTATTCTTCTTCAAGAGCTTTACCAGCAGCTTGTTGCGTTTTAGAACAATCTTCTGCAATGGTTTTTTGAGCGTCACTAATAGCATAAGACGTAAGACTTAATTGCGAGGTTCCATTAGCTAAAGCATCTTCAACAGCTTCTGCCCAAGAATCACTCCATAGTGCAACTTGTACAACTTGTGCATCACCACCATCTGGAACTAAAGTTCCTTTATCAATAGCTTCAGTTCCATTTTTTACTTGTGTTGTATCACCAGGAGCTAATTCAATTGCCCAAGTTCCGTTTCCTTCTCCGGGTCCTGTAACTGCCACATCCAAATATTGGAAATCACTTCTCATAGCTGGCGTGTAGGTTTTATTACTTTCTATTGTAATAAATTGAGATCCACCACCTTGTGAATCCATTCTTTTTACTTCTATTGTTGCCATAATTTATGAATTTTAAAAGTTAATAAATTACGCAGCTGTAAATAAAACAAAGTTATTTGCAGCTTGTACACATAGACATCTTTCAGAAAGATAATGAACTTCCATAGCATCAAGAGATGAAGTATAAGCTCCACCTACTGAACCAGTAATCCATGATTTCATTCTTCTATCGTCTGTTTCAGAAGCTCTATATCTTACGTGTAAGAAAGGACGTCTGATGTTAGATCCTAACATTTGGTCATAAACAGTAGAAGTACCAGCAGGTATTAAAACACCTTTAATATTATCTACTAATCCACGAGTTGTAGCATCATTTAGATATTTCCAGTCAGTTTTGTAGAAGTCATAAGAACCTCTTCTAAAACCAGAGAAACCAAAGTTTAACGCCATTTCTGCTTCGTTATCGAATAAACCATAAGAAGCTGCATTAGCAGCGTTAAAAGCACTACCAGCCATTGTAGCTATCATGTCATCAAAGTCAAGAGCAGTAGCTCTGTCTAAGAACAACATGTTTTCTTCAATAGCGCCTTGTAAGTCTAATTGTTGTAGAATAGCATCGAAATCAGCCATAGCACCGTTACCCGCATTTGGAGCACCAGCAAAACCTTGATAAACGTTACCTCTTTCATTTAGCGCAGCAAACATACCTTGTGTTCCTGATCCAGCAGTAGCACCACCATTAGTAGCGACACCAGAACCAGCAGCAGCAAGTTCACCTTCAACCATTGCCATTTCTAAGTAATCTTCATATCTAAGTCTAGTTTCTGACTCAGCTTTCATATACCATAAGAATCCAGATGTTCCGTCTTCAGTAGCAACTTCAACCCAACCGATTTGAGCAGTATCAGAACCGTTCACTTCATACTTATCTTTAATGATAATTGGCTTATTGTGAAATTGAGTAAAAGATGGAGTTACAGATCCTTCCATTCCTTCTGTTCCTTTAGCAAAATCAGAACCGTATACAAATAAATGATACGCTGCTGGTGGGTTTACTTGGATAGAAGCAAAGTTTGGCTCAGTATAACAAACAGCATCAAAAGTTAAAACGCCTGGATTACCTGGGTTTGGAGCTGATGTAATTAAACCTTTTAATGTTTCAGATGGTGCATTAGGATTTTGAACAACAAAAGTTTGGTTTTTTCTAACAACCACTTGGTTACCTGGTGCCAAAGTTACAGTAAACGTTTGAGCAGCAGTACCATTAGCGGCGCCAATAGCCACGTTGTCATATCCAATGTGTAGTCTATTTTGTTCAGACCAAATTACTTGATCAGAAGTCATAGGCATTTCTGCACCTACCATTCTCAAGAAACCAGACAAAGTCCTGTTTCCGTATCTTTCTACCTCTTGCTCATAAAGCTCAGGTAAATATTGCTGCGCAAAGTCAGCGAAGTCCCCAGCAGATGCAGGATCTGTCCACTGTAAATAGTTTGTTGACAAAATCGTTTGTTGCTGTGTTGGAACTAAATTTGGGGGGTTTTGTATAAAACTTCCAGCCATAATTTCTAGTTTTTATTTTTTTCTTTTTATTTTTAATTTTGATGAATCTACACCACTAACTGCTTTCAATTTAAAACCATTTAAAAATATATCGTTTGGAGCTGATGTTCTAGCTTCGTTGTTTATATTTTTAGATTTAGCAACAACATCTTTTACAGCATCAGCTTTACCTTGCTCATAAAAGTGTTGTGCTATAGTATCGGCATTTCTAGCGGCATACATAGCTTTGTGATAGCCTTTTACATCTACAACTTCTCCTTTATCGTTTAAGAACTTCTTAACTACATTTGAAATATCAGATTGTGCTTCTGCAACTTCGATTGGGTTTGAAACTCCATATCTAAAGCTTTTCTCTCCTAAATTAAATTCAAAACCTTTGAATTGATCAGAAAATAAATTTTTAGTATTTGTTTTAAACATCTCATGCTGCTTCTGCGCTACCTCTTTATCTTTAGAAAATCTATCAAAAAATTCTTTAGCTTTTGTCAACTCATTATTCATTGTGGGCCTCAACTTGATTTCCTCATAATATGTGTCTTTTAAGTTGTCTAAAAACTTTCTTGCTTTTGCTATCTCTTCTTTTTTAGCGAGTTTTTTTCGACGTATTTCTCGCTCTTCGTCGTAATCTTCGTCCACTTTAAAGTTTTCTTCCATTATGAAATCAATTTCATCTGTCTCTAAATGTGGTTTAGTATTTTTATAATATTCTTTTAATAATACATCTTCATCAATATTTGAATAATCTGCATTTAATCTTAAGTAATCGTTCATATTACCACCAGTTTCTTTCATAAAGCTAACTAGCTTTTCTACTCCTTCCGGTAATTCAGGCGCGGGTTCAATAGTTGTTTCTGGTTGTTTAACTTCTTCTTCGCTTGTAATTTCTTCTATTACAGGTGCTGAGTCATCTTTATTTACTTCTTCGGCATCCCGTATTTCTTCAACCACTTTTTCGCTACTTGTCTCGTCTTTCTTTTCTTCGATAACAACATCGCTAGTGCTTGTCTCTTGTGTTTGAACGGCATCTTCTTCTTTTTTAAAATCTATTTTAGGTGTTTCAGCTTTGGCAGTTAATTTTTTAGGTCTACCTCTTTTTTTCTTCATTTTGAATTCACCTTCTTGTTTTACTTCTTCTTTACTTTCCATTATATAATATTATATGATTAAATACCTACTTGCTCATTTAATGTTGGGCCACTTGGCTGATCACTAAAATCAGTAGGGGTGAGATTATATTCTCTTTGTTCTATTAATTTACTTTGTTGAGTTGCTTCAAGTTTAGAACGTTGATCTTTTCTATCTTCAATCATTTGTTCTTTTTGTCGCATAATACCCATGTCTATTTCAGCTAATGCTTTATCAAACCCAAATTTTTGCTGAGCTAACTGCATTTGCATTTGCATTTCAGCTTGTAATTGTTGTATTTTAAAATCAGATTTTCCTTTTTCTAATTGTAACTCAGTTTGAGCAAAAGCTTCTTTTTTCTGTACTTCATACATTGCTGCTTTTTCAGCTGACTCCGCATTAGCCGCTGCTTGAGCTTGTATCATTTGTTGTTGTGCTTTTTGATCTTCTTTTGCTTTTTGTTTACGTTTTAGTTTAAGTAATTGATTAGCTAATCTAAGATTATTGATATTTCTAATATCAATAGCGTCTTCTAAATTTATTTGATTACTTTTTAAAGCTATTTCTATATTTTGTTCTAAAATCTGTTTATCTTCTTCGTCTGGTTCTAACTCTAAAAATATACCAAAGTCATATAAATGTAACTCTTTCATTTCTTCTAAAGTTGCTACATTATACAAACTTACGCTATTAACTAAAGCTTCATTAGTTAATTCAAACTCTAAAGAATCAGCAACTCTTAAACATATGTTTTCGCAAGCTCTAAGAGTAAGATATAGTCCAGCATCTAATATATGCCTAGTAGCAACGTTTGATTGAGCTACGGCTAGCTTCTGTAACCCTAGTAAAGAATCTTTATCTGGATTACTTCCATCTCTAGCTTCATTTAATCCGGTTACATCTCTTATCATCTGAAGATAGTATTGATAAGTCTGTATTAAACTTTGTATTTTAGCTTGACCTGCTGATGTTTGAATCTCTTGAATAGGTATTTTACCTGGATTCATGTCACCATCTTGAGTCATTGATCTACCTACAATAGAACCAGTTTGAAAATACATGTTTAAAGCTTCTCTAGGATTATAACTAGTACCATTACCTAAATCTACTTCATTTAATCCATCTACATCTAAATAAACACCATCGGGAACGGTTCTAGCTAGTACTTGTTGTAACTTTAAATGCGTTAGCTGAATCATGTCAGCAAAAGTTATCATTCTTTCGACAAGAGATGTAATTCTGCCTTTGTATAAAGATGGAGCACAAATACTGTAATTCATATTTACTTTGCACAAATTAGACTTTGGTCGTGTCATATTTTCAGCGACTTTCCAATCTAACATTATAGGATGTCCTAATATTTTAGCACCATGATATAAAACCTCTATAGATCTACTTACTCTTTCAAAACCATCATTAGGAGGAGGAGCAAATGTATCAGGTTTTTCTAAAGCTTTTTCTAATCCATTATTTGTTTTTTTAATTTTAAAAACTTGATCTCCATATGTTTTATATTCATAAAATAAAACTTGCACTGTATCATCATCTCTATTACCTCTATAATTTCTTCTATAATTAGTATTACCAGGCATTTTTTGTATCGTCTCTAACTCAGCATCAGTTAAATTTGGAAACTGTTTTTTAAGCTCTGGTAAACTTAAGTTTTTAACTTCACCAACATAATATATATCTTCAAAGTTGGGATCATCAGTATACGAATAAACTATATTTACTGGATCTACATAATCAACAACTACACCTTCAGATTTGTTCCATGTTGTTTTTACGCAACCAATACCTATTTCTACTAAATCTTTATACAATCTACGCTTTGTTAATTCGTATTTGTTTCTATCTAATGTGTTATTTATTACTTCTTCTTCAGCAATTTCTACAGATTGCTTATAATCCAATTGCATGTGTATTTCTAATTCTTCTTCATTTTCAGGAGGATTTTGCATGTTTTTCACCTCTGAAATATCCATACCCATTTGAGCTTTAACTTCTGCTATGAATTCTTGAGTAACAATGTTTTTATGTAACTTTTCCGCGTATGCAGTTCTTTTCTGTTGAGATGCTGGATCTTGAGCATATGCTTTTATATCGTAAATTTTTTCTGACATACCGTTAACTACAATATCCACAAACTTTGGTATTATAGCAACAGGTGTCCAATCTAAATTTAAATAAGATAAATCTCCATTTATTGATAATTCGTCTTTGTATTTCTGTATAGATTGTTCTGCCCTTGCATACAATCTTCTTCTATGAAATATATTATAATTATTAGAATACCTTGCGCCACCTACACCAGAAGCCCACCATTCACCTTCTATAGCTCTTCCAACTTGAAGGCCATAGTCTAAAGACATTTTCTCTTCTTGTGATACTACTTGATCAGGAAAGGAACTTTGTGAGTTCGTGTAAATCATTTATTAAAGTATTTTTGAAAGTTTCCCATCATTATTATATTTTTTAAATCCTAAATCTATTGTTTTAGTAACTCTTTCAGAAACTGGTCTATATTTGTTTTTATTACAAGCCATTATAGCTAAACCTGAACTAATAGAAGCATCGTGCTTTGTTCTTTTATTTATGTCAAATTGTGCCCAATCTTCAAGCGTTTTTTGATGATACATATCACCGTATTCAGTTTCTTTTAAACCTACAAAATCTTCTATATAAGCTTCAATTGCAGCTGCGTGAGCTTGTTTAATATCTTCACTGGAATTTGGTATTCCCCCGATTTCTTTTTCAGCAGTAGATAATTTATTCCAAACTTTATCAGGTCTATTAATACTAAACCCTCTATAACCTCTTCTTTTAAAATAATATAAAAGTCTAGGTTTGTTATTTTCTGCCAATAAAGGCATTCCGTAGAATATACAAGCCATGAGTACATCTTCAAAAAATATTTCCGCTGTATCGGGTCTTGATATATATTCTAAAAAAAAGTGATTAGGAGGCGCGTCTTCCATTGAAAACTTAGTTAATCCATGAAGCGCTCCTTTAGAACCGCGACCATCAACAGTGCCACTAATATCGTAAGAGTCACAACCAAATGCTCCAACGTGTTCATTACCGGGATATTTTCCACCATTTTTACTTATTACGTTGTTTTGTAAATTTAATGGCGGTATCCAAGATACATTGAATCTACCATTTTTTGAGGGTTTAAAAAAAACTCTAGTATCTTTAACTCCTTCTTGCCAGTGAAATGATCCTGTTGTAACATTTGCTTTATTGTTTAAATCTTCGTTGAAATCTATTTGTTCATATATCTTAGTGAGATTAAATAAACTTGATTTCACCTCATCTCTAAATGCATGCTTTTCAGTTCTAGGAAACTGTCTATAATATTCATTTAAACTATCAGCATCATCTTTTAATCCATCTACTTCATTTTCCCAATGTTCAATGACTCCGATTTTAATTGGGATACCATCAATTCCGATTTTTGGATTTTTTGGCGTAACGAATACAGGTGATCCAAAAGTATCCATGAATCCTTCGTAGTTCCACTCCATAGGGATGAAAAGAGAATAGAGGCCAGAAGCTGTTTGTCCGTTTCTATTTCTTTTTGTAACATCTGAACTTTCGTATAATTTTTTAAAATTATTTCCACCTTTATCTAACGCGTTTGAAGTTGAGCCCATCATACATTTACCTACGATTTTACGCCCTAGTCTTAATGTAGTTTTTGTAACCCTCCAGTTGTTTAATATATTATCCGGTCTTTCCCACTTACCACTTTCATCATGTGCTAATAATTTTAACTTTTCACCATCATAAGAGTTATCACCTGTGTTTTTCCAATCAATAGTTGTATCTAGACCTTGTAGTTCTTTTAATTTAACATTGTCATCTAGTTTTCGTCTAGTAAGCTTTGAAGCTGGGACTCTATACGCCAATTCGGTTTTAGGACGATCCATACCATCTTGGATCGGTTTGAAGAAAAACGGATAGTTAACGGATATCGGGACAACTTTATCTGTGAACATTTTCTTAGCATCTGATCCAGTTTTAGAAAGTATGCCGAATCTAGCGTCAGAAGATATTGTTGCTTGGTTAACCAATTCGGCTGATGACATGAAGCTAAAGCCACTCCGTCTGTTTTTAAGGTAGCACATTCCATAACATCTGCTATCTGCCTTACAAGCTTCCCAGAATATAAAGAAGAGTCTATTTGCTTCTCTATAATCAGCTGCTCCAACATCAATTTTTGACCATTGCAAGTACATGTAATGAGTACCAGTGATATAAGTAGACTTACCATTGTTATAAAACCAATACCCTTCTTCTCTTTTTTTAAATTCATCATCTATATAATCGTACCACTTTTCTTTAAAATCTATAGGATATTCTTCCCAATCAAATCTACTTTTAATTCTACTTAATTCTTTGGGATATTCTTGTTTTTCCCAGTATTGTTCCTTTTTATTTTTGCTTCGTTTAAAAGGTTCATTTTCTGCTGGTAAAGCAATGCGTAAGTTTTGAATTTCAATGATCTGTCCAATTTGTCCAGTTTTACTAATTACAATAAAGTCATAATCAGGATTATAACCATATTCCCATTTTTTATATCTATTTTGTTTAGATAGTATTTTAGGATTTACAACATCTTTTATTTCTTTCCAAAGTGTTTGTTCGTAACTCATTTACTTCTCCCTTCCGCAAAACCTTTAAAAGTTTTTTCTTCTTTTATTTCTTCTTTTGTTTTTCCTTCTAATAAGTTTTCTTCTTCTTCTATTCTATTAAGTATTTCAAATGCGTCAAATATTGCTAGTTTTTTTGTTGCAGCGGCATTCTTCAAACGATCCGCAGTTACATCTTCTCCCGTGTCTACTATCGGTTCTTTTGCAACTTTTATGAGTTCCTTTACAGCAAGTTGTCCCGCTTGGATTATATTCTTCTTCGTCTCCTTGGTGTTCATGTGTAATAAGTATATCTTTAGATTTCATACAATATAATATTTCATTATCTATTTCAAATTCCCACTCTCTAAGATTAGGAAAGCTTACTACGTCTTCTTCTTTCACTCCTAAAGAATCTAGCATTTTATTACTATACTTTAAAATTCCTAAATTTGGAATAGTTTTTTCACCCAATTTTTTTGACAGTAAAGGTTTTACAAAACACCTATCTAAAAATGTTTTTCTTTCATTATTTCTTTCATACATATATATTTGATCGGGTGAACAAAAATATAAATTATCCTTAAAATAAGATCTACTGTTTTGTTTCTTACCTTTCATGTTGTAGAATTTTCTAAATACATTATGATGTATATGTACTATATCTCCAACCTTTATTGGTAGTTTATAATTCTTAGGAATACTAATTACTTTAGCTGTTTTATTTACACTCTTGAAAGTTTCTATTTTAGTATTTAGTATAAGAGATTTTCCATTTATTTTTTTAACGTTATTGTAACGTTCTCCAAGTGGTTCTACTATATAATCGTATAAACTACTCGCCATACTGCAGATCATATTCAACAGCTACAGCCATTTGACTGTTGAATTTTTTCCAAGGAAGTATTTCATTGTTTTTTTTTATATATATAAAATATTCTCCCTTTTCTTCACTATCTATTATATCAGAAATTATATGCCCACCGTAGACTTCTTGACCTACAGCGTAATGCATTGCTTCATTTTTATAATCAGATCCTATGCTAATTTTTCTAATAATTCGTGACATAATTAATCCTCTTCTACAACTGTTAATTCAGGTTTTGTATTTTCAACCTCGGTATATTCTCCCGTGTCTACATTAATATTAATTTGTCCATACTCTTGCTCAAGCACTGATTTAAAGTCTTCTGCTTCTTTATTCACTTGACCAAACTCGTGTAGTAAACCGTGCTTTTGAGCAGATACATAACCTATTTGATTTAATAGATTATTTAATTTTTTTTGTTGGTCTTGGATTGTTTTTAAATGTTCTTCTGATATTTTATTCATTTTATTAAATTTAATTTATGTTTTAATCGAATTCGTAACTAATTATAATAGATACATCTCTTTGATCAGCAAAATCAGCTCCTGCTGTTCTTACTTGTTTTAACCGTAGTATTTTACCTCCGGTGGCACTAACTGAACCTGTCCACTCTTTGTAAGGCCAAGTGCCATTGTCTGAAAAGTCATAAGTTAATTCTGATGGTGTAGTAAGCAATGCTGTAATTTCTCCAGCAATTGCAGTATCTATAGCTGCACCACTATCTATCTCCTCAAGAGACAATGCAAACTCGTTTCCTGCTCCATTAGTATCCATAGGATCCGCAGTAAGTCCTAAATATTTGGCTTGAATTTTAGTGATAGTTATATCAGCGGGTATAGCAATTCCACCAAAGTTAGTATTTATACTGTTCAAATCAGGAGTAAAATGAGCAAATTCATCATTAGCGGTAGTAGCTCCTAAATCCCTCATTGTAGCTGTTAATTGACCAACTTGTTTTAGCGCTGGCGCCCATTCTATAGGTTGTCCAGCACCTCCAGAAGTTATTACATCTCCAGCATTTCCTGTTATACCATTAATTGATAAACTTCCACCGTTGTCGTAAATTATCTGTTGACCGGGAGCAGCAAGTCCTGCTTCTAAAACTATTTGTTCTTCAGCTTTTATCTGCACCTCAGCTAAATCAGATGTTACTACCACATTAGCATCAGAAGAGGTTATTTCCACATTGTCTACAGCATCTACTGTAACATCAGCACTTGAGTCTAGGTCTAAAGTTCCTTGATCTGCATTAATTCTGTATGATAGATTTGAATTATTTTTTATACCTCCTGGACCATATGTAACATCCGCTCCACCAGGGTTTGTTAAATCTATTGTACCTACCGTAGGTGGAACTGCTGCGGGATCATTATCAGCACTATTTCCTGCGTCTAAAACGCTTTGTAAATCACCACCACCAGCAGCGGGAGTTGCCCACTTAACACCGTACTCAGCAACAGTGCTATCGGCTGTTAATACTTGTCCATCAGCACCGACGGGTATTATACCAGTAGAATCAACAACACCAACTGTTCTACCTACAACTAGTTTACCTTTGCCATCACTAGTGATAGTTGATAAAGCATTAGTGTTTCCTCCTACTACTAATCGTCCGTCACTTAGACTACCAACACCTGTACCACCATTTTGAACACTTAATACTCCACTTACGCTTGTATTAGTCTGTGTTAAGTTTATTTTCCCCCACTCAACAGTATTTCCTGGACCGTTAGAAAGCATAACTTCATTAACAAGGCCATTAGAAGCAGCTACTTGTATACCACCATTAACATCAAAAATAAATTGATGTTGATTGTTTCCAGAATCAGATTCAAGTGTTATACCTGTTCCAGATACTAATTGAACTCCTGTGTCACCTTTTAAAAAAGCTTCATCACCTAATGACTCTAATGTTAAAGCATTGTCAGATTCAAATTTACCTTTAGCACCTGCCGTAAAAGTTATTTCACTATTTTGTAATTGTAAATCAGCACCGTTATCAGTTGCTGCAATTATACCTGGTGTAGCTGCAACAGAGTTGACATAAACATCTGCCATAGTAGCATTACCACCAGCGCCGGGAGCTGCCCAAGCAGGAACACCTGCGACTATTGTTAATACATCTCCATTGTTACCAAATGGCTTATATAAATTAGCTTCTAAAGAAGTTATTAAAGCTGATCCACTAATTTGAACATTAGTAGTAGCATCATAACCAGCAAGTCCTTGAACAGTGGTTATATCTGTTGTTGTTATAAATTGTGATATTTTTCTATTCGCCATTATTCTTGTATTATAAAATCTTCATTAGCTTGATCTTCACATAACATATAAAAAGGATACGCTGCGTTTTCTTGTATAATTCCTATTACCACAGGCCTAATGTTAGCTCCAAAAACTCCTCCTGATGTTCCTACAGCAGGTATAGTATTTTTATTACTTAATATACCAGACATCTTAAAACAATGCTAAAATGTAATCTTTTAATTCTTCAGAAGTTGGGGCATCTATTACAGGACCTGCAGCTACAGCTTCACATACAGTTAAAACAGCTACTGGCATAAAACTACCAGCTGGAACGTTTGTCCAAGTTGTTAAACTTCCACTTTCCATAACAACCGTTAATTGAGCTAAATCATATCCTACATAAATTCCAGCACCACTAGCTTTCACCTTATATTCGCAAGTACCACAATCAAGTGTTATTAAATTTTTCCATGAAGGAGATGAAGTGTAAGGAGTTCTAATTGGTGTTATGGGACAGCCGTAATCCCAGTCCCCATTAGCTTGAAAACTAACAATTTCTATAAAGTCAACAGCAGTTGAACCAGCATCTATAGCTTGATTACCTTTTTTACCCCATACTACAGATAATTTATCTCCAACTCTTAGATTTGTGTTAGTACAGTTTTTATTTATAATAGTTAAAGTAAGTATACCGCCATTAGCATCTATATTAGTTATTTCAACTATTAGTGACTCACTTCCATCGTTGTTTATAGCCACGTACTGCTCGCCTTGTTGAAAACCAGAACCAATATTACCATTAACATTTAGTAATATTTGATCTACTCTATTATATGCACAACTTGGTAAATCTTTTAATGATACCGCATCATGAGCAAATACTCTTGGCTGTTTATGTGTTAATCCTATTACACTCATTTTTATTTATTTTCTTATTTTTGTAATTTTTTCTGCACCTCTGCTACCAAAGTATGCTACATATACTGTAAGTAGTAAAGCTTCTAATAAAGAAACCCAACCGTTTTTTATTTCTAATACTATTGTTGAATCCAGTACTATAAATATTGTCATTGCTAAAGTAAGAAATATAAGTGTCATAGGTCGAGTATTTTTACTCAACCATGAATCGCTTTTCATATCACTTGACCACCTAGTAGAAATATTATTCATTTCTGCTATATCTTGATCTAATAGTTTGAGAGCCATTTCTTTATCTTTGGGCTCAATACTAGTATCACTTGATATTAGATTTTTTACAATACCAAGTCCACCTTGATCTGGTAAAAATTCTCCTATAGTGTCCAATATGTTAGGTGCTTTTTCTTTTAAAAACACACCTACTTTAGTTTCTTTAAATTTCTTTTTTGTTTTCGCCATTATTGTATGGGAACATTTGGTTTAATTTTTCTTTTCTTGATTTACATCCACAACCTCCGGGTATTTTATCTGCTAATTTTTTTATACCTGTTGCTGTTGTAAATTTTTCTATTGAGTCTCCTAGACCTTTTGATTTATTTGATTCCATTTTATTATAGTTATTTTTAATTAGATTTAAAAGCTAAAAACACTTCTCTAAGTGCATATCCAAAAGCTATACCAGCATACATTGGATGTGATTCAATTAATAACATAGATCCTATTACGACAGCTAAAACAGCTTTAGATAATGGATGATTAACTATTTGTTTTATTGTTTCCATAATTATTTCTTTTTTCTACGTGATATTGCATTACCCTCTTTTAGTTGAGGATATTTTCTATACACACAAGCTTTAATCGACTCAGGATTTTCAGCATTGTGAGCTAGTTTTAAAGCTGATTTAGCTCTTTTTAGTGTGTTAACTGGATATGTTCCTTTGGGTCCACAAAAATCTCCTTTAGCTACATTTTTGTATTTACCAGCGTTAGACATACCCGGTTCTTCTCTTATTTCTGATATTGTTTTCTTAGCCATTATTTCT
>Ga0209232_1000444_pt1 | contig 25504 bp, 25 predicted proteins | sample ETNvirenome_2_60_FD_184066 | JGI IMG/M metagenome (GOLD analysis project Ga0209232, IMG submission 184066) | Marine viral communities from the Pacific Ocean - ETNP_2_60 (SPAdes) (version 2) | ecosystem: Environmental > Aquatic > Marine > Oceanic | place: Pacific Ocean | collected 2013-06-22
TACCGCCCACGATCACCTCGTGCATTCAGGTTGTATATTACAGGCACACTAGTATGCCTGAAATCTCTTGCTCGGTTGCCAGCGAAGTGCCTCATATCCAAACGTAATGTGCGACGTAATGTGCGCATGCTCGCGTCGACTACGATCCGCATGATCATCTCTATCAGAACTTGTGGAAGGTCACTCGCTTGGCGTAACAAGATAGTAGCAGCGGTGATCTCCTGGCCGATCGTCATTGCTGTGTGAACACGCATCAGAAAGACATTCGTCAGTGTTGTCACATTTCACGCAGAAGCTTTCTCCTCATAATATCTCGGCGCATCTGTCTCACAAGGCTAGCGATGCAGTCACCTGGTATGGGATTCCGAAAGGGGCCTCTCAGGTAGCACACACTTGGTCGCGACCGTGTGCTTACACCACGCGCAAACTTTTGGATTAGTGTCGCGGCGGCACGTCGCGGTACTCTTACGAACTCCATTACCAAGTCGAGTAGCTCGATTGGCAGATCTGTAAGCGTCGTCATGTCTATCACGCATCAGAAAGTCATTACAGGTCGTCCCAGAAGATGCGGGCTCGCTGCTCTGGAGTGTAGGTTTGGCGCTGTCTGTAGTTCAACCGTGCAGAAAACAATGGATCCGAACTCCATCTCTCGTTGGCCAAAGACCACTGGAGGAGTGCACGGTTCCCACGTAGTGCACTCATAAACCGTGCGCGATGCGGTTGGCTGTGCCGAGAATGGCCTGGTGTACTCCGTATTGCACGGTTTATCACCCTTGAACTCTGTTGCCGTCGCTGGTTTGCACCTCGCCAAAAGCTCTGTATCAGTGTCGCGGCGGCACGTCGCGGTACTCTTACGAACTCCATTACCAAGTCGAGTAGCTCGATTGGCAGATCTGTAAGCGTCGTCATGTCTAACTGTGTGAAGACGCATCAGAAAGATCACTGCAAGTAACCCCACTCGAAAGTGAAGTTGTTTTCATCATCATCTGTATAATAAAGATCGTACCGCCCACGACCAATCGGCTCAGTCCTCTGCCAATCAGTGGGCCTTCCATCGCCGTCTATAATATCCAAACGTAATGTGCGCATGCTCGCGTCGGCTACGATCTGCATGATCTTCTCTATCAGAACTCTCGGAAGGTCACTCGCTTGGCGTAACAAGATAGTAGCAGCGGTGATCTCCTGGCCGATCGTCATTTTTGTGTCACCAATGATAGCATTCACACTGGCACCAGCGCCCATGGTGTGGTCTAACTGTGCTTTAGAAGATTCACTGCAAGTAGCCCCACTCGTTCCTGAGGTCGGGTATTCCTAACGTATGTGTGCCTGTATCAATGACACCGTACGACCCACGCTGCAGGTCCCTAATATCGGAATCTATCAGGTCATCGAGGTTGTATCGAACGCTTTGCAAACGTAATGGTCGCCGGAGGCCCAACGTAATGTTCGCGTCGAGTACGATCCGTATGATCCTCTGTATCAGAACTTGTGGAAGGTCGCTCGCTTTGCGTAACAAGATAGTAGCAGCGGTGATCTCCTGGCCGATCGTCGGTTTGCGTGCATTCACACTGGCACCAGCGCCCATGGTACTCTCTAATGTGAAGATCAGAAAGATCAGCGACCACGCTCATAGAGCATACCACGAGGGTAGCTGCTGGTATACTCTCCCTGTTTCCACTCATTGTATACTCTCATTCGCTCGGTACCACTCCAGGACCGCGGAGTACCGCGGAAATTGTAGGGTGACAAGAAGCCGGGCATGTACGCATCGCCAATTGGCTTCCACCTGATGTATCGTTGCCTTGCATTTAACCCACCAAAACCTGCTTCTTCCAAGATGGTCGCTAATAGCTCGATCGGGAACAAGGCCTTCGCTGCACGGCGCAACAAGATCTGCACTCTGGTGATCGTCTGGCCGAGCATTTCAGATTTGGCAGGCGGGTAGTGCCGCCACATTTCCTGATCCATAGCGTCGAGGCGGTCGCCTATGACGTAATTGTGTCGAAACATCCATGAATCCAGTATTGCACCCAAGTTTGCCTCGAATGCAGTCGGTAAGCTCATTTTACTCTACTGTGAATATCAGAAGATCAGCGGCCAATCAGCCGTAACTGCTGCTTGCGAAACGCCTCTCGCCCTTCCGATGGTTCTGGCCCCGCAGCAGGCCAGTCGTATTGGCCGCCGAGCAGTCTGCGTCGCTTTCCAACTTGCAAACGCATATCCTCCTGCTCCGTCAGTTGATCGCGGTCGCCGAAGTACACAGACCATCCAAATTGCCTCTCTTCGTGTAGCGCATCAACCTCTGCCTGAAGCGCCTCTTTCCTATTCAGTCGCAACGCATTAAAGACCTTGGACATGAGCGGCATGTTCCTATTTAGTCGCAACGCATTAAAGGCCTTGGACATGAGTAACCCACCCACTTTGAATGACTTGTTCAATTGCTGCGCGTACATTCGAATAGCTCGGTCAATGTATCTTGAAAGACTACCGTCATCAAGGTATCTTGAAAGCCTGTCATTGTAAATCAATTTAATTGTAGTACGAATGGGAAGTCCCAGCTGCCACTTATAGAAAGGCATCCAATAGGATGGAATAGGACTCATCTTGGGAGTCCACCGAGCGGCAAACCGACTGTAGTTCCTAACTTCCCTGATTCTTCGCTGGTGTGAATCGGTCAGGTCAAATCTGAGGTTGGGGTTAGGAGTAGCCATCCCACAATTATTCACACCAGAATTTTCTTACACATTGTTTTAAGAGAGAGATGGACCGACTCGTCGTCGCCGTCCTACTGGCAGCCGCTGTCTACTACTACAACAGCAACGGCCGGCACTTCGCGAACACTCATGTCCGACCGACTCCGCCTATGGGGGGAAATCACGATATCAGACGCTACAGAGACGAGCACTCACCGTTCACACCGGCTTAATTTCCGATAAATAATTACAGTAATTACAGTAATGCGAGCGAGACCAGCCCATTACGCCAGCACAGACATGAGGAGTAGCGAGTCAGAGCGTCAGAGGAAATCTAGATTTGCTCTTACACAAGAGATGCGTTCTCTCTCTGGCCCAGCTCGCAAGCTCGACATTGCCATAAGACACATAGCACGCCTACCGGTAGAAGTGCTCGAACTTATCATAGCACAGGCTGGCATAGTAGCAGAGAGCTTACCTTTCATGCGGTTTCGCACACAACCCGGTTTGGACTCACTGGCACTTTCGTTTAAACGAAACCCCTTCCAAACAGGTGTGACTAGAAGACCTTTCAGGCAGAATTCGTGGCCATACGGGCCATACCGATCGCCCTTTACAGTCGGGCCTTCATGGTCCAGTGGGCTTGCAGCCAGTCCAGCTGAAAAACCCAGGGAGATCGGCTTTATCAACGATCTTGGCAGCTATTATGACAGCGGGAGTGGGTGGCGAGGGTTGTTTTAGAGCTGGGCCATTATCGCCTTCTTGACGTACTGCTTCGAGATAGTCGTCCAGTTGTTCTGGGGCAGCATATCGACCTTGATGCGCAGGCCGGCCGTGATCTTCATGCCCATCCCAGCACCCATCCGGTTGTAGGCCTCGATGTAGAGTGTCCTCAAGGCGGCGATGTTGATCTGCACCTGCGAGTAGTGCTCGATTTCCACGATGACGTGTGAGTGCATCCGTCCGGCCTTGTCGCCGACCTCTACAGTCGGCGTCGTCTCGATGCTGCGGATCACCTCTTCGTAGAAGTCTCCTGCGTAGGTCTCAGGGTCCTTGGGCCCGAGCGTGATCAGCTTGAAGACGTTCTTTGGATCGAAGAGCTCCTCCAGCACATTCCACATGACACCAGCGGCTTTTGCGGCGTCAACATCGGCGAACTTCTTGTTCGGGTTGATAGTGATGAAGAAGTTGCTCTCTTGCAGTCGGCGCGGCTTGTCTCCCTCCGACTTGGGGTCAGTGTACACTCGCCCACTGTCGCCCAGAGTCGTCGAGTGTGCTCGCACGATCTGCGAGTTCGGGTAGCGCCATGCTTGTTCGGCTTTGGCGCCTCTGTGTGAGATGCCAGACTGGAACTTCACCGGCTGTGCCACGATGTCGGGTACTCGCTGTGTCCGCTTGACCATTGTGCCTGCGGGCAGTGCAGCGACGTCGGGCGCGTCGGGTATCTGCCGGTTGGCCTGGCGCACGAGGAGGCTACTGAACTCTGCATTCACCTGCGAGTGGTGCAGTTTGTGGACGGGCCGCGGCATGCGGAACTAGGAAGTTGATCAGAATCTTCCTATTCCATCTCGACTTCCTGCTCGACTTCCTGCTCGACTATCTGCTCGACTTCTTCCTTATCTGCAAACTGGTCCTCGTACGCCTTCTTCGAGGCAAACTTGAATGCAGTAAGAGTCTTGCCGTTCTTACCCTGCCACGGACACTCAGCTCTGTACGCGAATCGTCCGTTCCGCAGCACCAATATCTCGGGGTCTTCTACCTCGAACTTTTTCTTTGTAGTCATACACGTGAACTGCACCATACTCGTAGCAATGATTCATTTAGAATATAGCGACGACGACCTACTAGTCGGAGGGGACGCACTTTGGATAAAAGACGTCGGCTACATCGCACAGTACCACTGCTACTGCGACATGCTCTACAGCCACAACATCATCTACTACGCACGAGACTACTTCGCGAGAGAGGTGCATCGACGGCTGTCCTCTGGCGAGGATGCGAGCGTCCACGAGAAGCACCTCGCATCACTAAATTCTAAGATTAGTGTGCACGAGGCTTCATCATGACCATGTGCACAGTTATGCGCAGGCCTCCACCGGCACCAGTGCGTTCCCCAAGCGTTCCTCGAGCCGAGCCAGCTTGCGAGCCTGAGCCAGAGCAGCCAGCTCCTTCGCGTCTGGAGGTACGATCCCCGACGCCCGTGCGAGGTCCGACGGAAGCTCCGAAAGAGAAGAAGCGACCCCCTCGAAAGCCGAAAACTCCTGCTCCATCTCCGATCTGACACCGGCGTAGTCTTGCTTAGACATGCCACCACTGCAATCTTCGCGCTTGCGCTTCTCAGTCAGCTTGTCCGCAGTGTAGTCCGTGTAGCGGAACCGGTTCCAGTAGCAAGTCTCCTTGGTCTTCTGAGCCACGATCACGTCTCCGTGAATCTTCATCTTGAAGATAGTGCTCGCCTTTTCATTGACCGGCTTGCGGTCGTCGCCAGTGTGGAAGACGACTACCTCTCTGTCGCGCGACTTCTTGCGCGTACTGACGAAGGTGTGAACGTCGTCGGGACGCACGCCAAGGAAGGTGCCGAATTTGAGGCGGAAGTCGGTGGGGTCGGCGAAGATCTCCTCGACGCCACCGTCGGAGGTGATGTGGACCATAGTCTTCTGTCCGTTGTCGAGAGCCTCGCACCGATCGAAGAACAACTTGCTGTCGAGCGTGCCGTTCTGATCGAACCACTGAAGTGCGCTCCAGTGCGGCGCCGCATGGACGTGGCAACCAACAATCGTGTCGACGTGGAGCTCGATCTTGTTCAGAGCAGTGGTGTCGATAATGTCGCTGTTGCACATCTCTCGCGCATGAGCGATCACCGCCTCCCAGCACACATACGAGCCCTGCTTCGTCATCTTGCCAGACTCCCTGAACACCGGCATGTAGCACAGCGACGTGCGCATAGGAAGGCCGGTCCAGTCGCATTGGAAGTAGGTGTTGTCGTGCAGCTTGCGTTTGCCCATTGTCGCCCTTCCTCAGTGTCAGGCTTGGAAAAAAGGCACGGAAATGTCTGCTATTGGGTTCGTCTTCGTATTTGCGTTTATAATCTAATAACACAGACAAAGTGATGGACGCTTGGGTCCTCGAGCGCCAGGATCGTGGAGTTGTTGTCTCTTACGCGATGAGGAGATTTGTCAAGCACCTGGCGGCAGTACCAATTGAGGTGGTTGAGGCCATTTTAAAGCAGGTGAGGGAAAGGGCTCGGCGAATACTCACACAACTGGCTCGACATCATTGGGCGCGGCTGAGGTTATACCATACACCATACAGTCGATATTGGCGATCGTTGACGCCACACGGGGTCGTCCGACCGCTGCCATGGGGAAACCCTTTCTATGGTCCCGGCTTTGTTGGCTGGCGAGCACCTGTATTCTCGCCTCGAAGCGACATTGAACGACAGAGAATGCTTTTGGATTTCCGAGGTGTTCCCTCTGAGGGACCAGACCTATGGACAGAAGACCAGTTGCCATTCAGTCGGTCAGATCAACCCTAGAGCATACCACGACGGTAGCCACCATGCCGTTTCCACACGTTGTACACTCTCATTCGCTCGGTACCACTCCAGCCGTCATCGAATTCAGTGGGTACCACTCCACGCCTCCACCCGATGCGTCGATGCCTTGCATCTAACAGACCTGCTTCTTCCAAGATGGCCATTAATAGCTCGATCGGGAACAAGGCCTTCCCAGCTCGCGTCACTGCTTGGCGCAACAAGATCTGCACTCTGGTGATCGTCTGGCCGATCGTTGGCAGTTGCTTTTCCAGCGATCTGATACGTTCTTGTTCCCGCATGACATTCAGATATTCGATCTCATCAGGCATTATCACTGGCATCGCTCTGTCGTACGGAACAATGGCAGGGTTATAGTTGAACATCCATGATGGCACGTTCGCGGAATTGAATGGTAAGTTCATTTTACACTCGAGTCTATCAGATTATAATCTAACACATGAGTGATACTCATGACACCACCACCCTTTTACGGCCATATCACACCCGTGCCGTATGGTCAGGGTGAGAAACTAGACAAGGAAGATCGCATGAAGGCGACTGAGTACTACTACAACCTCGCGAAAAGTGGTGAATGGCCTCCCTGGCTAATGACGTTCGAGCTGTGGTGCCACATAACCGGCTACGAGCGGGGGCAACCGAAGGGTGGGCCCAAGTTCCAGAAGATGATGCTGAATGTCCTCGGTTACCCTCACAAGTACTCAAGTGTGACACCGGGTCCTCGCTTCGATGACCACAGAGTGTCTGCACTCAGCGACGAGGTTGGCTACATGTGGGACGCAGACGCGGTAGGCGACGCCAGGTACGGAAAGATGTTTGTGAAGGAGTCAGAGAAGAAGGAGTGGTACATGGGTGTGACAGCAAGCGGCACTCCTATCTTGGCCGATTCACGAGGTAAGACAGCATCCACTGCGCACATAGGCAAATCGGCTCGCCCGACATGGGACTTCATCAGGCTCGAGCGCCAGCAGCGCCGAGGCATGAAAGATAAGGCAGTTTGGGGAGCCAAACCAGGAATGCCTATTGGCATTTTCAGCAACAATAAGCAAGGGCTCTGTTATAATAAAGCTGGTAGCGCGAGCATCGAGACGAATCCCGGCTTCGCTGTCTACGGCAAGCTGGATTGGGAAGTGAAGGCTAACATACAGGGCAAGAATGAGCAAAAGATTCACGGTGAGCACAACACTTGGATGGGTCACGGAACTGACAAAGAAGATCACACAGGCTGCTGGGAGATCACAAAGCCGTACCGCAAGATCGACGACGGACATGGCTATTGGTGGCCATGCCCGCTGTTCGCCAACCGAGCCGCTATGATATTTGGCCTATACTATTACCCTGGCTGTGATGATAACGACTATCATTGGGATATGCAGGAGAAAGTCGGTGGTGAAACGTTCTTGAGCAGAGGCCGCTGCCCCAACCCGCATTACGGCAAGCCTGGCTGGTACAGTCGCGATGAACCTGCTCTCGACCTACAGCATCAGTACCTGTATGTGTATGAGGAGAACAACGAGTACAATAGAGATGAGCTTGAGCAGACGTTTAATAGCGTCTATGATCGATACGGACGTAGGTCGGACGACCCAGGGAAGAAGGATTCAGAGCCAGACAGGCCGGCGTTCGACACACTGGGCGGCGTCTTCGCACACGATTTCGATTCAAATGGCGTGCTCAAGCCTGGTGTGAGGAACCGTATGTTTGTTCCAAAGACGAGCCATTTCCAGGAGAGGGACGGGCACCACTGGCTGTCCTATTGGTACTTCCTCTTGTGGCCATACGAGAAGAACGATACTACGGCCAAACCGGTGCCTCCTCGCTCTGTTGTCAATCCGTACTACATAAATAGTAGTACACATGAAGTGATAGAAGGCAAGGAGAAACACCGACAGCGTGGAGTGGATCTAGACGAGGTTGGCCTCAAGATGGTGACGGGCACTGTGGACAGTGTCGACTTCGGCTTTGCCATTTCACAGACTCTTCTTCTGTACCCACACGCAAGGACGCACAGCAATGTAACGTTTCACAGGTTTCGCAAGGATGCAGCACCACGGGATGCACGCACACCCGGCTTCATACCGAAGCCAAGAGTGCGCCAAGGGTTCACATTACCATCCTCGGAAGATGTCGTGCAAGGGTATGCAGTGCATATACTCGAGGGCTGGGACGACTTTAGCAAGATGGATAGCGATGCGCAACGGCTGTATCTGCTGTCCAAGTCGGACGATCCGCCGCCGACGCAGCGGCCTGTCGACCCGCCTCTGGATACCAGGCCGAATGTGACTGTGTCGGAGGCGGGTCCGTCGGAGGAGAGTGTGGCCGGAGCCGACATCGACACTATGCCAGAGGGTGTCGATGCCAACGCGACCACAGAGGACGGGTCGATGCAGAACACCGACCAGGCGACAGCGAGCACGACACGAGCGGTCCGGACCGATCAGAGGCGCGAGGTGCAATTGTACTTCGGGTATGATGGCTTCGAGTTGGCGAACGCTCTGCGTGAATGTGATGACACGTTCAAGTTCACAGATGAAGAAGTAAAGAGGTACGCTGGACTGAGGAACCCAAGGAACAGCAAGGACAAGAAGATGAGGGAAATAGACGACGTGATGAAGAAGTGTAACTTCAAACTCGACACTATGCCAGAGGGCACGACGAGCATGGGGAAAGACTTTGAGAGGGGCTTTCACTGGCCTACTGCTCTCCACGCACCGTGGCATTTCGAGCAGCTCTACAAACTCCCTACGATTCAAGTCAAGCCTGGTGGACAGGAGCTAAAGGACAGTGTCGAGCTTCAGTGGGGCGAGGCAAACTCCTGGGGCGATGAAAACTTGTTCGACCAATACCTGACCAGTCCGCTCCCGGGAAAGGAGGATCTGTTCGCTATCAACGTCGCCAAGATCCTCGTCATTTACTACAGCAATACAGGCGTCGGGCCTGCTGGTCCGGGCCTCGACCCGGTCCAAAAGCGACTTGGCATGTTGAACGGCATCGACTGCCATCCCGATACGACGGAATACACGTTCGAGTATCCGACGCCCAGAAAGAAACGTAGGAAGCCACAGGGTGTTCACGCCTTGTGGAATCGGGTGTTTGAGTCGGATCCGTCCGAAGAGCTGGATTCGGATGTAGCTGATTGCTTTGAGGCCTACGTCGGCGACCTGGAGCATCCGAACAAGGACCCTCGTGCGCTACAGGTTTGTCTAGAGGACCTTGCCGACAAGAAGAACCTGAGCGACTGGAAGCATCTCCTACGCGATGTGAAGTCGAAGATGACCATCGCCGAGTGGGTGACGACGCCGTGGCATCTCGAGCACCTGCCATACACACAGCAGTACGCAACGTTCAAGGACAGTGAGGGCTACTCAGAGGGCTGCAAGCGTTGCTGTCGGCGCTTCTACGAGTACCCGTATCATGTGTATGCGGACGGCATTGGCACGAAAGTCGAATACTCCGGTTTCGCGAACGACCTCTGGCTGCGGCGAGACAAGGTGATTGATGCACAGCAGAAGGCCAAGAAGTGCCGACTCTCGCCCATCCCGCTTCACGACCCGCAGTTCTGGAGTGAGAGCGGGAATTGGAAGGACGCGAGAGTCGCGGTACCTGGCCACATTCGGAGAGATCTTAGCGCAGTCGAGCCGCCAGCTGGGCCGGTCGAGGCTGTTGCGGGCCCGAACGCGCGTGGCAACTGGCATCACTACTTGCTGCCAGTGACGCTTCTTAACAGCAAAGAGCAAGCGAGGAGGCCGGTTCTGAAGGACAAGGGCATACAGCCTTACTTTCGGCGCTACATCAACATGGCGTACAGGAACGACGTAGCAGACTCGGGTGACGAGTACGGTAGCAACGACGTGGGGTTCTACAAGGGTCTAACACAGGGCTACATGTTCATGGGGGCACTTCGCAAGGCTCGGTACGGCGACGAGGACACGCGGCTGATGCGATCTCATAAGTACGGCAACACGTGTCGCGACTGCGCACTCGTGCTCGAGAAGGTCGGTCTGTTCGTGCGCAACAACAGGCACACCTACGACGCAGGCATTGTCTTCGGCGCCAAGGACGTGATCACGAGGGAGTCGAACTGGTGGGAATGGATGGGCAAGGGGATGGACCAGCAAGTGCTCGACGACCTGCTCGTCTTCAAGGGCAAGGGGAAGGCGGAACAGATAAAGGCAGACGCAGGCGGCGGTGACGCAGGGCAGGCAGCGCTCGACAGGGCTCAGAAGAGAGCAGAGGATGCGGTCAAGAAGCTGTGGGACCACCTGAAGCAGACGAACACAAGGGCGCTTCCGGCACACCTGTCGCGCATTGCCAAGCCGCCGTCGCTGCACATACAGAAGTCGGTGCATCATCCGGAGCAGGACAGGGATAAGATAGCGAAGGCGTTCGAGGACTTCGAGGCCTTTGTCAGCGGCGGCGACCTCAGTCGCGTCGACCGCACCAACCCCGCTCTGCACGACTTGTTCGTCGACGTGAAGAGCAATGTCGAGTGGAACCGGACGACGACCGTTGTCGATCCGCTCAAGCAGTTCGACTCCAACCTGTTCCGGATCGAGTACAGGAACTGCAAGATCGAGATCGACGGCGACAAGCTCCTGTGGCACAGGTACCGTGGTGGCAACAAAGTACAGCTGCCTGACTGCCTCGGTCGGAATCGGGAGTGGGGCCCTCTTACCGAGGCGAACCTGTCTAGCTATATGGGCAATGGGACGTTCGCACACTGCCTTATCATCGACCAGTACATTGGCTTTCGCAACCGCGTAGCGTGGTACCGCGTCGAGGTCTTCTTGGCAACGCGCATCGGGCCAGGTGGCAATATACTGTCGCCCTTCAAGACGCAGTGGCGTGGAGATAGGTGGCTGACGATGCCGCAGCCGAGAAACGAGGCAGACGACCTTTGGGTAGCTGTTCCTGAGACCGGGAACAGAGTGAACAAGCAGGTCCGTGCCTACCGTCAGAGCAGGCTGTTCATTACGTACAGTCTTCACAGGCCGGTCGGTGGCGAGTTGGAGGGCCGTGCGATCCTCGAGCGCATGGCAAAGGCGTGCCGCAAGCTGTTCGGAGAGGACAAGTACCTGTCTCAGATGCTCGTGTTCGGCCGGAAGCTCGAGGTGCACACGACTGCCGACCGCGTGTCGCGCGGGACGTGGAAGACGATCTCGGAGACGAACAAGTCCGACGCTATGGACCACTTCTACGGCAGCGGCGACACGACGTCCTACCTGAGCGACACATACGAGACGCACGTCGAGAAGGTCGAGGTCGACGGCGGCATTGAGATCGGGCCGAAGATGCACCACCCGCACTTCCACATCATGCTGACTATCAACCACTTCACGTACGTGCAGTTCGACTACTTCAAGATGAACCGCTTCCTCGAGATCATGTTCAAGGGCGTGCCTGGCAATACGTACGGCTTCGACCACAACGACTACAAGCTCGTCGACGGCTACGGCCTTCCCTTCTACGGCGACAACGAGAACCCGTACGTAGACATCAAGGTCTACCCGCAGGACGACTGGAGGGCAGTGCTCCAGGCGTACGTGCGCAAGAACACAGTGCCGGGCATGTTCGAGGCAGCGGCCGAGTTCAGGAAGAACTCGTAATCTTAGTCGGAATCGGAATCGGAACCGATGATTCTTAAGTGTCGTGGTCGCGTTGGCAGGACGATTCTCACCCACGCAGGCCGCGTATCACTGTATGATGCCCATTTGTCGAACGTAGCGGTGTCGAGTTCCTCAAGGAGCTCTTGTCCACGATCAAAGGGCAATGAATTTTCAATCCACCAAAATAGGATATTGTAAGTCGTCAACTGCCTATACAAAACAGAACGAGCACGCCTTGCCATCTCCTGTGCCCTCTCTACGTGCTCCCAAATCACGTAGAGTAGATGTAGCGGTAGGTTGTATTGTTGGCCTATGGGCCCGGCTCGGATTCGCCGCTCGATCTGCCTGTTGCTCACCATTTCCTATCACAAGCTGTGATAGAAAATTAGAGGCCAGGGAAGTAGTAGGGTCTTTGTGGGGTCTCTGCTAGCAAATCTGTAATCCATCGTCTGTATACCCATGCCATGTACTCGTGGTCGGGGGCTTGGAACCAGCCCCCACGCCGAGTCGTCGCGGGGACTCCATATAATAGTGTTCGCGTTGATCGCCACTTTCCTGCTTGAGCGGGGTCGAAGGGCGGGATCTGAAACGTGTTGACTGCGCGGCGATGTATCACAATGAAAGATTTCATCATGTTATCAGCATACTGGCGGATGTACTCGTTGGTCTCGCGGCGACGCTGCTCTATCCACTGAAGGACGACGTAAAGACCATCCGAGATGACGGCGCTCATATTTATCGACGAGTAAGAAAAAATCAGAGGCCAGGGAAGTAGTAGGGTCTACGTACGACGAGGGGTGAGCCCTCTCCATCTGGATTGTCATACACCTCTGCCTCAGCAAGTAATCTTTGAATCCAGTGGTTGTATAAACGTGTTGCATACGCATGTCGGGGGGCTTGGAACCAGCCCCCACGCCGAGTCGTACTGGGTACTCCGTATAATATGGTCGTACTGGGTACTCCGATGCGGTAATGCGGTGGTGGCACGGGGTCGAGCCCTCGTCGCATACGTATGCGGCGATGTATCACAGCGAAGGATTTCATCATGTTATCAGCATACTGGCGGATGTACTCGTTGGTCTCGCGGCGACGCTGCTCTATCCACTGAAGGACGACGTAAAGACCATCCGAGAAGACCAACGGCCAGACCCCGGCGCTCATATTTATCGACGAGTAAGAAAATCAGATATAGGGTTGTAGTCCAGAAGTAGTAGCCGGCCTTGTTGAGAAGTTCTGTCTGTTAATCGTTCTGCGGCTATCTGGCATCTGTATCCAACTGTGTGTGCGCTGATCTTCCGGCAAATGCGTTTGATTTATCCATAGTCGATAAAGCTTATTGCTCCAGTTGCGTCGAGGAATCGGGAGTCTAGGCCGGTCGTGTATCCGATCTGCTCCGGAAAGTAATAGCATTTCATAAAACCATTGATCTAGGATGAGCTGTAAGTTGAGATTCCTTAACAAGGCCATACGAGCACGCTTGGCTGCAGCAAACTTCATCCAAACCCGCTTCCAAATCTCGTAGACCAGATGTAACGGAAGGCCACCTATGGGTCCGGCTTTGATTATGTGCGTTCGGTCCGCCATTTGTTTTCATATTAGAGCAAGGAAAATCTTCTGATAGTGGTAGTGAGTGTGCAATGCCTGTCACATTCAACGCGATGATCGAGAAGCCCGAGCCAATGACGCCGCCTGACTCGCCGCCGCGTATCGACCTGACGACACCTGAAAAACTAGCGGAAGAACGACTGGAGCCTCCTCCAGTAGTGCGTCAGAACGCGTTCCGCCCTACGACGTGTGAAGACGAAGCGGCGTGTGTGCCGACACAGACCGACTGGGTCGAGGTAGGCATGTACGCTGCGTGTCTCGCTACGATGATCTATGCCGGCTATACCTTGGGTTATCGGCACGCGCTCGAGAACACTCTTTCCAACATGCTAGCAGAGGTCGCGTGAGATGCCAACGTTCCTGGTAACAGTCAGCAAGCCGTGTGGCGACGACTACGCAAACACAGCGAGCGAGCTCGTCGCCTCTCTGCATGACGTCATGACGAACGAGTCTCTCATGACTACGATATGGGGAGAGTTCGACGACGCCAACGTCGAGGTCGGTGTGAAGTTAGAGGACGGCGAAGTCGTCGCGCGCTGCGTTGCGCGCGTCGCTGCCGAGAAGACCAGCTTCAACAAGCCGAACTTCAACAAAGCATTGCGTGCCTCTGGGCTCGATGCTTTCAGCTTGCGCAAGCAGGCGATCTCCGACGACGAGGCTACTCGGCTCAGTAGCCGCACTGACGGCGAAGCTGAATAGTGCAGTGGAAGCAGACCTGCTCGGTAGGGCCGAGCGGCTCGTCGCAGTAGATGTCGGCGCCTTCTTCGTCCCAGTCGACGACCTGCTTGCATTTGTTCACCTGCGATGAGGACAAGTGTAGCTAAGTGTCTAAGTGTTTAAAAAATTACGCAATCGCTCTGAAAACGTACCGGTAGGTGTTCCTCATCCGCGAACGGGTCGGGAAGTGGCGACGGGTAGATCGGTCCGTCGTCGTCGAGCTCCTCGGCGAGGTTCTTCAGCTCGTCCAGCGACCACTCGAGCTCGTCCGTCTCGACGGCCGGTCCGCCTGCACGCAGGTAGCGCCCCATAGCCACTGCGTCAGCGAGTGACCGCACCTGGTCCGGCGGGCGGGGGTAGCGAGATAGATTCGTTGGAGACGCACGCTTGCGCTTCATAGACTTAGTGTTCGGCGCAGGGTCCTCGTTCTCCTCGTCCGGGTCGTAGAAGTCGACGCGCTCCTCCGGGTCGTCGCCGGGGAAGGGGTCCGGGATCTTGAGGTCGTCATCGCCGTCGCGCGCCTCGAACGGCATCTTCAGCCAGCACGGCGGGTAGTTGCTCGGGTTGTACGATTCGAAGTTCAGCATGCTCTTGATGAAGTCCGGGCGGAAGCAGTCCATGACAGAGAGGAAGCCAGCGTCGCGGGTCTCGCGCTCGATGTCGGTAGAGATCAGAAGGCGGTCGTTGTGCTGTCCGCAGTAGATCTTGTTGCCGAAACCGCAGAAGCGGCCGAACGTCGTCTGGTCGAGCGTTCTGTAGCCGAACCAGGAGCCGTCGACCACCTGATCGTAGAGGTTGTACGCGTCTTTTCCGGACGGGTCGATAGTCACGGTCTTGTACTCGGGCACCTCCATCATACCAGACGTGAGCGTCTCGATGTAGGTCTTCGGGACTAGCATGCAGCTGCTGCGAGTCAGCGTATCCTCCATCAGCTCGCTCTCCTTGATCGGAACGTCCATCACCGCACCCGAGCCCTCCGGCGAGATCGTCTTCTTGAGCGGCCAGCCGTTCGCCAGGTCGTAGAAGTCAGCTCTCGACCGCTTGGCACAGGTGTGAGAGTCGAGCGCAGTGAAGAGCTCCGTCTCGTTGAACGGCTGGCCGAGCAGGTTCTTGATCACGTTCGCGACTGGGCCGACTTTGATCGCCCAGAAGCCGACAGCTCCGAAGAAGGCTTGCTGAGCAGGAACCCACTCTGTGCGGAAGTTGTGGAGGTAGAGGATCCGGTCGGGGTTCGGGCCGAGCACGTTGTTGCGGATCGTCTCTTTGATCTCGTTGATTGCGAGTAGGAACTGGTCGACGATGCCCGGGTGCTTGGCGAGCTCAACGCCCGTGCGCACGACGTCGGAGACGAAGTAGTGCAGGAACTGCCTCGTCTGCTCAGCGCCCCCTCCGAAGCAGCGGATCGTGTTCAGCTCGATGAAGGCAAGCTTGGCCATGTTGTTGCTAGGACGGTGCCGCTTGATCTTGACGACGCCGCTGAGCCAGAGAGCCAGGTGCTCGATCGCCTCGATGTCGAGCTTGCCGTTCCACTTGCCGATCATCTCGAGGTCCGGCATGATAGCTCCCATCAGACCCTGGCAGGTGGCGAAGTCACTCTCCGTGAACCCGTGCCACTCTACGCCATCGGAGTCGAGCGGCTTGAACTCGATCGTCAGAAGGCGGCTCTGGAAGGGCGCGTCGTTCAGGTTGATCTTCGCGTTGGAGCTGTAGGCGACAGCGCTGCCGGGCTGGCGCTGCGGCTTACCGACGACCTGGCGCCCGGTGCCGTCGAAGAAGGCGCGGACTATCTCGGCGTGAATAGGCGACTGTGCTCCCTGCGCGCCGACGAAGGTGACGACGTCGTCGATGAAGCGAGTGAAGCCAGAGTCCATGACTGCGGCGTCGAACGTAGCGGCCTTGGTCGCGTCGCCGGCCCAGAGAGCGCGGTGCCCAATTCCGAGTGCGTGCTGCGCTACATTGAGCGCGGAGGTCTTTCCCGTGCCCATCTCCCTGCTGACGCACCAGAGAGTCGGCATGCCTTTGGCAAAGCCACTCGCATCCCAAAGGTCCTTGGCGTGCATTCCTAGCATCCCTGCGCAGAAGGTCGCCTTGGCCGCCTGCTCGTTGTTCGCAAAGAAGGGCGGCATCAAGTGGTTCCACATGAGGCAGCCGATTATGTAGCGGACGTGCAGGATCGGGCAGATCGGGATCCTAGGGAAGTCCTCGACGCGCATCTGGACCCAGGCGTTGTGCGTAAAGTACTTGTGGTAGACGCTGTGCTTCGAGTCGGAGACGGCAGTGATCTCTCCGTCCTTGAAGGCGCAGTTGTCTAGGACCCACCAGCCGTCGTCCTGGAGGCCCCACTTTTGGACCATGTGGTGGTTGGCCGGTCTCATCTTCTCCTGCTGCTGGAAGACGTACTCGACTAGCATGTCGGCCGACATGCCAGTGGTCAGAAGCTGGCCGCACGAAGACGCGAACTGCTCACGCACGTCCTTGGCAAGGTTAACAGCGTTAAGGTTGACCAGAGCGTGCACGACGAGGCGCTTGCATCCGTCGAGATCCGGGTTGCGCGTGCTGTCGTTCGGGCCGATCGTGATCTCAATTCCGTCCTCGCAGTTCTCCATGTGCCTGACGCAGACCAGCTCGTAGAGAGGCAGCATCTCGGAGTCGTCGAAGATGTACATAGAGGGCATAGAGATGATCTCGAAGTTGGCGATCGACTTGAAGTGCTCTCCGTCGTCGTCTACCTTGTCCAGAATGCAGAGCTTGCCGTCCCGGTTCTCGAAAGTCATGCGGCTCATTGTGAAAGTCTCTTTCTCGTCGTCGTCGCCCATCATCTCCTTCTCCTCATCCTCCTTCCACACATCCGGGGAGAAGCAGAGGTCATTTGTGTTCTTGAGGTAGAGCGTGTCAAGCTTGTCGTCGCCCGGCGCAAACTTCTCGTCGAGGTCGAAGTCGCCGGTCTGCAGCTTGACGCACTGCTCCTTCCACTTCTCGGTCGCGCTGTTGTAAATGTGGTCCTTCGGGCGCTGGTTGCAGGTGATCTTGAGAGCAGCATACGTCTCAGACGACAACTTGACGTCAAAGAGGTACTCGATCCGGAAGCGGTGCCATCTCGGCAGGACGACCTCGGCATGCCAGCCGCCTAGAGATTCGGGGGCCTGGCAGTACGTCTTGAACACCTCCTTGCCGGACGCGTTGAGCTCCTTGACATCATACATCTCAAACTCAACATCAGGCACGTAGGTCTTGTCTTGCTTGCCTTCTTCGCGGAGCGACAGGTCGGGGTCCCGCTTCTTGAGCAGCTGGCCGTACGACACCGAGCGCAGTGTCAGGGCCTCCTGCTTGCCGTTCTGCTTCTCGGTTTGCATCGCCGAGATCACAGCCTTCATCAGGTCGCTCTTGCCGGACAAGACGGTCCTGGCGCCAATGTGGCAGTCCTTGTCGAGGGCCAGCTCCTCGGCCGCAAGCTTCGTGATCTCAGTGCGCAAGAAGTCGTCTTCGACCGGAAGGTGCTCGCCGTCGAGGCACTGGTTCGCGGCGATCAGCTCCTGCGTGAACTTGGACCTGTCTTCCACCGGCGCAGGTGCGACGCTGCTGGTGTTCTTCACCTGGTCGGGGTACGAGCGCGGGCCACGGGCGCCGGGTCTCGGCAGTCTGGAGTTGCGGACGTTGGGGTCGAAGATAGACTTGCTCATGTCCCGCTTGTTGCTGCTCTTCTGGTTGCTTGGCATGGTGACGACGTCAGGAGGTGAGTGCGCGTATCGGCTTTTCTCTTTGCGCGCGAGGGCAGAATGTGGGGACAGTGGGGACAAAATTTTTTTTTGGCAGCGAGGGCTCAGGAGGAAGCCCGCCTAAGGGCGAGAATCACGAGTTACCTCTTTCTCTTGCTCGACCCTCCCTTATTTTTTTTTGGCAGCGAGGGCTCCAGAGGAAACCCGCCTAAGGGCTAAAATCACGAGTTATCTCTTTCTCTTTTTCAAAAAAAAACTATTCTATTCACATTCACACATTACTATTACTACTACTATTACTATTACATTATGATTAACCTTTAATAGTACATAATAATGACTAATTAAACATTGATTAAAACATACTATGTTATGTATCTATAAAGGTTAATCATAAGTTAGTAGTAAGTAGTAGTAGTAGTAGGTGTGAATGTGAATACATAAAATAGTTTTTTTTTGAAAAAGAGAAAGAGATAACTCGTGATTCTCGCCCTTAGGCGGGTTTCCTCTGGAGCCCTCGCTGCCAAAAAAAAATAAGGGAGGCCAAGAGAAAGAGGTAACTCGTGATTCTCGCCCTTAGGCGGGCTTCCTCTGGAGCCCTCGCTGCCAAAAAAAAATTTTGTCCCCACGTCGCGATGCCAGAGGAGCCCGCTGCGATCGTCCGCTCGCGCTCTCTGCCAGGACAGAAGCGTGTGACTGCGCCAGAGATCCAGTGGCCGACGCACGCCTGCGACTTCCCGAGGACCTCGCTCGCTCTGAGAGTTGTGGCGGCTGAGACGGGCAATACGCCTCAGGCGCAGAAGGCACTGCAGGACCTGGCTGATTCTGTTCTGCACGACTTCCTCCGAGTCAAGTCGTCCGAGTTCCACCGCGGCCTCGAGCACGGTCGCTGGCTTCACCAGGCCGAGAAGAACATCTTCTGCACTCAGACGTGGGAGCTGAGACGTGCCTATGAGATGCTGTCTGCACTCAACACCAAGTACGCTGTGCTCGAAACTATGTATGAGTCTACTATTTCTAAACCAAATATGAACACAGCAACAGATGACGAAGATGGACAAAGTTCTAGCTCCGCGTGAGACCACCAAGGCCGCTATGTGCCAAAGCCCCTTCCTCAGCCTCGTCGTCATTGGCGGCGGCTTTGTTGCTGGACGCTGGTCGGGTGACGTGGTATCAGCTGCACTCAGTGGAGCGATGTCGGGGCTCACACCGACTGCACTCGTTGAGTTCGGCCCCGAGTCGATCGGTGGCATGCATGTGGGCGGGCACTGGTCGAGCCCTCTCGACTCGAAGGTAGAGAACATGGTAGTCATGGGCGTTGTAGGTGGTATGGCCGGCGTCGCTGGCTCACTGCTCGGTTAGCGGCGACGGCCTGTCTTGGGTTCGTACTTTTTAGGGGAAGCGAGATCGTCTTGCTTACACACACACGCTAGACAGTCGAGAGAGCGCTTTGCGTGCGCTTTACGGCGGAGGTGTCCTCCAACTGTCTCTACAATGCACTTCTCTGCAGAATATGACCATCGAATGCGCTTGTGCGGCGGCACAAAGCTCATGTACTCCGGATCCGTCATTATGTGAGCGCGCACGAGTGAAATCACAAGCGCGCTGTCCTGCATCTCTCTCACACAAGCGCTGGAAAGTTGTTGCACGTAGCAGCCTCCATGCAGCCGGTAGAGCAGTAGTACATGCCAAGCGAGCTGCCCATGACGCCGGGATTTGCGAGGCAGTGCGAGCAGACGACCTGCGAGTGGCCGAGCAGACTCTGCGTGTAGCGCTGGTCGACCTTCATCGTGTTGATGTCATTCTCAAGTTCCTTGATACGCCCCTGCTGCTGCACCATGGTCGCCATGATCCTTGCGTTGCTCTGCTTGAGCTCGATGATCTCTGCGTTCGTCCGCTTGACAACCTCCTCTACGAGCTCGCACAGCGAGATCGACTTGCCGGTCCCGCTGTCCGTGTAGAGCGGGATTGCTTTCATCACATGGACGACTGAGTCGTTGAATTGTGCAAGCTTCTTCTCCTGCTCCTCGAGTGCGGCCGCGAGCTCGGAGGCGTGCAGGTCCACCTCGTGCACGTCGAGTGTCACTTCGTCATCGCAGTCGTAGAACAGCTCGGACAGGCCGATCTCGGTGTCGATCGAGCCATCGCCAAGGTGAGGAAGACAGTCGGTGATCATCTCTTTTTGGCGCGCGCGCGAAGTACTGGTTTCCTTTAGTGCATGCAACAAAGTGGGGACAGGAAGTGGGGACAGGAAGAGGTGATGGCAGACGCAGCAGAGCAGGCCGCCGCGAAGCGTGCGCAGCTGCTCGCCGCCTGGTACAGCGAGCAGCTCGACGGCGTGCCGCTCAGCGAGCACCCAGTGACACTGCGGCTGGTCGAGGACATCGGCGACCTCGAGTACTGGCCAGCTGCAGCGCTGCAACTGCATCGTCGTACGCTGAAGCGGCAGAGAGGCAGCCACGGAACTGGTGTCATGCAGCACTACACTCGCTGGTACGTCATCGTCACTCTGCTTGTGAACGGCGTCGACCCTCGCAAACTCGTCGACTTCCTCTTCGCGCGCGGCAGTATCTCGCACAGCACTTCCGGAAATGCTGCCAAACACATCATTGGCATCCTTCTTGACCACAAGTGCGGCACTTTGAAGGTGGACAAGCAGGTGCCTCGCGTCGAGATGGTGAGCGGCCCGTCTGGCAGGTGGGGCCCGCACAAGTTCACGTCCGATGTGCAGCTCGTCAAGATCCGAGAGGGCATACTGCCAGGCTACGTGACTAACGCGAATGGTGCTAGGGTCCTTGGCTACGACAGTGTGATCACCGGGCTCGAGAGAAAGATGAAGGGGCCGAAGCGCTGCCTCGAGGCGGTCCGGCCTCGCAATGACTGGGACGGCACCGGGCTGCCTTCCGAGGCATACAGAGGGTGCGATCGCATGATGGCCGCCTTCCATCCTGCTTCGACTAGCAACTGCCACTTGAGCAACTGCGACGAGCTCGGCCTGCACCTGAAGCTGGGCTGGTACAACTGGCTTGGCGCTCGCAACCACGACCTCGCGATGTGCCGACTGTACCAGATGACCGATAAGCGCGTCAGGGCCAAGGAGCGCGAGGAGCAGATCCTCTCGATGCGCTACAAGCCGGAGGAGCAGGGGTTCAAGCCTGACTACGAGGCCGCTCTCAAGAAGGCAAAGTTCTGATTAGAGAGGTGATTGATGCAGCTGACTGCATCGCAGAGGGCGGGCCTGTTCTGGCTCGTGTGCATACCGGTGCGCTCGGGCATAGCTGCTATAGCGCTGAGTGGCGATAAGCCGGTCCTGCGAGCGGGCGCCACTCTCGTCGGAGCGCGGTGGCTGCTCGGCTACGAGATGGGGGTCGAGGGTGTGTTTGGCGGGCCGGCGTGGTGGAGGGACGAGCGCCAGATCCATGGCGCTCTCTGGGCAGTGTACGCGGCGACTGGCGACGGGCGCTACCTCGTAGCGGACACGGCGTTCGGCGCTCTGAATTGGTTTTCTAAGGCCTGAGCTAGAGCCACCCGATGCCGAAGGACAACGCCGCCGCTGTGCGCACGTATTATCAGAGGAACAAGGACATTGTGATCTTCCGCAAGACTATGAAGCGGATGCGCGACTACGCGATCGTGCCGACGCACGCATCTGTCGTCAAGTACCAGATCCCGCTGCAGGCGCTTCTCGTCGCCTTCGCCGACTTCGCGGGCAACCACGGCTGCACCGAGTACATAATGCGGCAGAAGCTGAAGCTGGACAGACTGCGCTGGCGGATGAGCCAGGAGGGGAACGCACCTGCGTTTGACGGGAAAAAGCTTTTGTATGTACAGGAAAGTGATTAATTTCTTAACTGTTTTTTGGTAAAAACATGGGTGTCGCACAGTCTGTAGTGCAGGCTGCAGTACGCAACCTCAAGATACCCTTCAGAGTGAATCTCAACGACGGTACTCATCGTGTCGTCAGTGACGTTGTTAACTGGTGCTCACGCAATATGCATACGCTCGACGGCAGGCTGTTCGACCCGAACTGGGGAGCGAAACACGAGGTTTCCGATCTGATCAGGCAGTACATGTTTTGGACTGGCTCTGACCACTACACAGCGGCGCACAAGATCTCTACTGCGATCGCGGGCGTGCCAGACTCGAAGCTATGGGCGCCCGACAATCCTAACAGAGCGGGTGGTCCTATTCGCCGCTTGTTGCAGGGTGGTCCGATTGGCCGCAGGGTGCAGAGACGAAGAATGCGGGCGATCTATTTCGATCCACGCTATAGGTCGGCTCAACAATCCCGTGCAGCTTCGCCTATGCTAGAATAGCGCCGAGGTCCGGGTCCACCTTGAACGCAAGGCCGAGCCTCTTGAACGTAGCTGCCTGCCCGTCGTTGTACGGGTCGTAGGTCTGTATCTTGACAGGGGCTCTGTTGTGAAGGTGCTCGTCCTCCTTGAGCAGTCTGTCGATCGACGCCTGCTCAGCAGCCTTGAACTTAGGGCACCACTGGCGTGTGTGTCCGTAGTAGCCGCACCACTTGCAAGCGCGCGGCTCGATCTTGCCGTTACCAGGGCCGAGAGACGTACCTAGCAGTGACGTGATCTCGTCCATGATTCGGTTGGCGCGCAGCCACTGTGACGAGTCGCACTTTGCGAGCTGCTCGCGCCAGAAGAGCACCTCCTTGCGGACTGCCTTTTTAGGACGGTACCCATTGGAGCGGCCCATGACACCTAGGACGCAGCAGATGATCGAGTGGTTGGAAGATAACCCGCGCCTCTGGAGAGTCAGTGCCACTATTTCTAGGTGTGTCTCATCTGTGAAATGCGCCGTGAAGTCGGCCCGTCGAGTGCGGGAGGGACGATCGAGCAGAGGAGATACGAGCACCTCACCTCTCAGATCTCAGAGATCAAGCGAGAGCTGAATGGTATGGAGAGCGGGTCCCAGGCGAACGTGAAGCCGAGCTGGACTGCTGCCGCGGGCGATCCTGCCGAGATTCTGCACAAGCCCGGTGTAGCCGGGGTCGACGGCTACGGCCTGTCTCAGAGAAACTTCACTGACGACGACAGGACAAAGCTCGACAGCATTGATGATAACGCACACGAGAACGTGCAAGTGGATTGGAGCGAAAATGATGCGTCAAGTCACGCATACATCAAACACAAGCCAACTACTATGTTCACAGCTGAGTTAAAGACAAAACTGGACGCAGTTGCAAAGGAAGTAGCACTTTCAGACGGTATCGTAACTAGAAACCCACTCGGTCGGATCTTTGATTTCAGTACATACTCGGGGTCGGCGGTGACTCAAGCTACAATATCGGTGGGCGACCCCATGCCTGGGTCGGTCTCGAATACTAATTTAAATGTAATGGGAGGTGTATTGATACACGGAAGTGACGGACTCAATGTTACGCATACAGCTGTGATAAAGAGCGGCTTAACTGTAGGCGTTAACCCAACAGACGGAACCCCAAGCGGAGATCTACTTGTGTACGGCGACACGGACGTTGGCTTGCTTAAAGCCGACACAATTGAAGTGGGTGCAGACGACGGTGTAGCGGAAATATTCGCTCTCAGTGAGAACCCAGGGCATTCACCAGGTGGAACATTATACAGTAGTTGGGACAAGAAGTGGGCAGCTCTGCGGTACAAGCAAAGTGGCAGTACGTACATTCCTGCATTGCGACAGTCTGAACACGGAGACGTTTGGATAGAGCACCCTGTTAACCCTGTTTCAACGTCATCACACACGCCTACTATCAACATTGGAGCCACTAATTGGGAAGCGTTTTCGGACAATGCAACACACAATCTACTTGGCGGCGAAGATTGGAAGGTGCTGTCTAATCTAGAAGTAGGACCCGCAAAAGACGGTACTGCCAAAACCCTAACTGTGAATGGAAGCATCATCACAGTGGATTCGACGACAACAACGACAACAACGGCCAGTCAGCTAGCGAAACTAGCTGATATTGATACGGTGGCAGCTACGATCAATACTAGACTAACTACCATAGAAGACGAAAACCTCAATACTAGACTAACTGCCATAGAAACGAAGACGAGTGACACAACGGCCAGTCAGCTAGCGAAACTAGTCGGTATAGATGAAATCGGAGCACCTACGATCCATAATAGACTCCAGAGCCTAGAAACTGCCATAGACTTAGTGAACGACGCATGGACCACTACTTCCAGCGATGACATGCTCAAGGAAAAGAGCGATGGTGTAAGCCACGATGAAGATGATTACGTCCAGCAATCAATTGGGAGGATTGGATCAGGACCAACGTGGTCGATTTCTAAACTCAGGACGGATTTTGGCAACCTCGACCATCTGATCTCTGCAATGCTGAACATTGCTGAAGCTCCTCGGACTACGCACGTAGCGACCGGTGCTGGTGCGACTCTGAGTGTTAGTCCTGGCAGCGGTGATCATAAATTTGAGGACGATGCCTTCACTGTCACTGTGACACCCGGATTTAATAGAGGGTCATGGGTCGCAGCGGCAAGCGCTGATGCTTCTGGCTCTCCTACATCGAGCTCGCTCAAGCCGTACGGACCAGCCACAGTAGAATCAGTTAAAATGGACGGTGTCAATCTTAGTATACCCTCTACGACGATAACACCGTCTAACGGCGCATTGGCATCGATTACAAAGACATTCAGGGCATATGTGACGTCAGCAGCGGCGACAGAGACAGTGTACGACAACAAAGGAGATGCTGTCTCTGGCACACCTTTTGGTGTAAAAGACGACTGGGAAAGCTCCCCCGTCACAGTTACTTACACAATAACTGCTCCTGTCTATGTAGGCGACAGTGCGACGACTACTTCGCCGAACGACGCTTCTGCGAACTCTGCGCAGTCTGATACGTCTGCGACCTCGCGAATGAACGCAGGCACTGCTGTAGCGTACGTGCCAAGTCACACGTACACCGATTACGTCAGGTTCCCGAGACAGCCGACGGAAGTGCGTCAATGGAACGCTCTCACCCAGAGCTGGTTTTCAAACTCAATCGCCGCGAGCTTGTGGTCCGTGTCGAGTGCTTCTCAGGACCTAGGGAGCGGCAATCTTACGTACTGGACGTGGCAGTGGAGCGGAGGTGCTCGAGATCCGGCGGACCTGAAATTTAGTTTCTAAGCCTGTCATTGTGAAAAAAATGGCATCTATACCGGTCCAGTTTGCACTCGATCCGGGTGTTCAGCTGCCGTTGGATGTGCGTACAGTTGGTACGACAGCTGATAGAGATGCAATGTCGAGCACATCTTTGTACACCGGGCTTTTGAGGTACAATACAACATTGGGTAGCTTTGAGTTCTATGACTCTGCCAGTTGGAAGCATCACGGAGGCGGCTTGTCAAAGAACAACTTAACTGATGATATGAAACACAGACTCCATACACTTACCACTTATGTGTCCGATACAGAGATACACCAACTCGCAGCGCTCGTTTCAAATAGTGGAGCAGGGCACACTCATACGGACGAAGATAATAATACATTTACTTACTTCAACCTTCTGGCCGGCAAAGTGGACAAAGTAACAGGCAAAGGTTTGTCTTCAGTAGACTTCACTGCTGCTCACCAAACTAAGGTTGACTACGTAGACGTGGAGAGTGGGCT
>Ga0209232_1000445_pt1 | contig 25501 bp, 7 predicted proteins | sample ETNvirenome_2_60_FD_184066 | JGI IMG/M metagenome (GOLD analysis project Ga0209232, IMG submission 184066) | Marine viral communities from the Pacific Ocean - ETNP_2_60 (SPAdes) (version 2) | ecosystem: Environmental > Aquatic > Marine > Oceanic | place: Pacific Ocean | collected 2013-06-22
GCAGTATAAAGAACATATCTAAGGAGGGGGAGTTTTTCTCCCTCCACAGGTATCTTAATAATAATTTTAATTTAATTTTAGAAATGACAAAGAAAAAAAACAATCCCACAAAGACTGTAGAGCCAGCTGTTAAGAAAACTGTTGAGACTCCTACAGCAAAAAAATCAAACACACACGGTATAAATAATTTAAACAAGGGTAAGGATCTTAATAAGCCTGTTACCTATAGACTTGTAAAAGAAAGTCGAGATAGTAAAGGTAGAGTCAAGTTCTCTCTTGTTTATATGTTAAAAGCTGAGGACATTATATATGATCCAGAAACAGGTGTAAACAGAAAAATAAGATACATACCTGGTGAACCATCAATATACGAAGATGAACAAAAAGAAGACTCAAAAGTAAAATCACCTATTACGTTTACTAATGGATTCTTAATGGTTGATAGAACTAATCCTACTCTTAGAAAGTTTATGGATGCTTGTAATGCTAATAGAAGTAATCCAAATAGAATGTCTAATTCTAGAGCAGTTTTCTATATAGTTGATAACGAAAAGAAAGCACAAGAAAAGATGCAGAAAAGTATGAAAGAAATGGATGCTATTAGAACTGTATTTGAAATGGAGCTTGATAAACTTATTGGTTACGCTACAGTATTAGGAATAAATACTAAAAAGTCTACTGATGAGATTAGATATGATATGAAAGTTTTAGCAGAGAAAGATCCTGTATCTTTTATAGCTGGACTTGACGATCCAAAGATGGACATCAAACAAACCATAATGAGAGGTAAAGAATCTGGCATTATAGATTGGGATAGTCAAAAGATAAGCTGGGTGCAAGGAGATCAAAGACCTGTGATTACTCACATACCTCTTGGTGTCAAGCCAGTTGACTGTTTAGCTGATATGTGCATGACTGATAAAGGTAGCGGTATCATTGATCAGATAAAAACTAAAATGAAAATTTTAGGATAACAGATATATACATATCACTATTTAAAGGGGGTACATTGTTGTTACCTCCTTTTTTTTTGCTATATTTGTCTCAAAAGGATTTAAGATGACAATAGATGAGTTATACAGGTTTGTTCAGTTTATGGCTAACAAAGAGCAAAGAGGGTTTATAAAACCATCTGAGTTTAACTTATTAGCACAACAGGCTCAACTAGATTTAATACATGATAGAGTTGCAAGATATAAGACCGAAGCTGAGGCTAGAACTAAGGCATCTACAGCTCTTGTACAAAATCATTCTGTTCTTGATGATATAAGAAGTGTAGTATTTAGAAAACAACTTACATATGATGACTCTGGTTTAGGAGTATGGAAGTATCCTGAAAATGAAATGGTAAACGGAAAGATGTCTGGTGAATACTTGCACTTTTTAAGACTTTATCATATACCTGGGAATGCTACACCTAACCCTAACGAGGTTCAACCTGGAACACCTCATACAAATGATGACGGTGGAGATCCAAATAAAGAGTTGTTAAGAGGAAAGATCGATTTAATAACACACGATCAATTATCGTATAGGTTGCATAGCGAGATTCTTTATCCAGATGAAAATAACTATATAGCTGTAATGTTTGATAAAGGATTTGAAATATATGGACATGAGCCTGGTTTGAATGCAGATGGAATACAGAATAATTTAGCGGAATTAAAAGCCTCAGATTTTAAACAGATATACTTAGTATATATAGCTAAACCACCTTCACCTCAATGGGGTCATGTTATAATAAATGGAAATCCTATTTTTGACCCTTCAAATGCAAATACTCAAGAGCTTACTTTACCTAGTAAAACTCATAGAGAAATATCTCAAAGAATGCTTTCTTATATTGGAATATCCTTAAGAGATGCGGAACCACTAAATTATGCTGAGAAAAAAGAAAAAGATCAAACTGTTAATAAATAATGGCAACAACAAGATATAAAATAGCGGAACAAGTATTAAGAATCGTTAACGGTGGAGATCCTACTGAAGACAGCTCTATAGATATAAGAGAGGTTATGATTCTTGTTGATCAAGAAAGAGATGTTCTTATAAAGTCTGAGATAATGGATTGGATGTATACCAAATCTACTACCACAGCAAAAGGAGAGTTAGAAATAGATGGAGGATGGATATCTCAGGCAACGGTTCCGATAGTAACGGACTCTTCTAGAAATGGTGCTTTGGTGGCTGCTTTAGACTTTGGTTATATTTCTTTACCCAATGATATGGGTATACAAAGGGTAGAAACTGCTGATACTAGATTCCAAAGACAAGGTGATGTGTTTAAGGTAACAGGGTCTATAATGCCTGCTACTTATAATGCTAGTGAGATAGATATACAATTTCTTCATAGTCCTAAAGTTTTAGATAAAAAATATACTATATCTTTTGATTTTCATTTGACAAAAACACTAATGAGTAATGAAGTTACTGAACAGCATCAATATGCTGGAGTAAGAACTCACAAAATACAATTTAATGTTGACACTTCAGACTCTAGTAATTTTGAAAATAACAATCTTAATTTTATAAAATCTTTAGTAAACAGTGTTGGTTTCCAAAAGTTTGTTAAAGACTTTGATATTAAGTATGGAGATGACTCTGATCCTATAGAAGATAATAATATTTTTGATACCACAAGTAGCATGAGTTACAAATCTTCTGTTACATTAAAAACAAAATATGGATCTAGAATAGACAACTTTAATATTAATGGAGTTGGGGATAATGGAATTAATGACGGAACCGATTCTGAATATGGAGGATCATCTATAGGACAAAACACTGAAATAACAAACTCCCTAGGTCTTGGATGGAAAATAGAAAATAAGGGTGGTAGCAATAATTCTTCTGAGGCTTTGGTTACAGCTCACGAAAACTCTCATGGTATAGCATTTATGATTAATGACACCATGTATAGTAGTGAGTTTGTGGCACCAACAACGCAAGTAACTTACGAAGATATTATAGATAAGTTTATTTTAGAAAACGCTTATAAGCTATCTAAAGAACAAAATATAATTTGTAAAAAAGCAACTGAAGGAGTTGGATTAGGTTTAATATATGTGTTAAGTTTTTCAGAAATAAAACCACAAGGAGGATATAATATACAACCATTCACTCCAGGTGATGCTTTTACAATACAAAAAAATGAAAATGCTAGTGTAAAACCCACACCAGCAGCAGAAGGATATGATCAAATAATATTTCATAGAATGCCATCAGGAGGTGAGCATAACTCTCTTTACGATAAAACTGTTAAGAAAACAGGTAGGCAATACTACTATATAGAGAATCTTGTAAACGCTGGAGCATCAACAAATCTTCAGGGAGGAGCAGCAATATATCTGTATAAAAGATATAATATTGATTCATTTACTAATAAGCATGGAAATACACTTAGAGTTAGTTATATAGGTACATCTAGTAAAATAGAAAATCATTCTACTTATCCTATACCAGCAGATTACGAAAAAATAATAATAAAAAATTTAGTTGAGTTATTAGCTGTAATGAAGAATGCTAATGATGATATGGCTAATGATAATATAGATTAATAATGGCACAGTTTATATCAGTTGAAGAAATAATACAGGATCTATTTATAGAAGAAGGAAAGTCTAGTGAACATGAGTATCTTAGATATTTTAACTTAGCACTTCAAGGGTTGAAGGAGTTAAACTTTGATACAGTTAGGCAGATAAAAAGTATAGAGCTAAACTTGGATCATAAGAATACTGTTAAGCTACCATTAGATTATGTGTCTTTTACAAAAATAGGTATTGCAGATAATGATGGAGAAATGAACTATCTAGGCAGAAGAGATAGAATAAATTTAGTTCATGGAACTACGAGTTCTGTTACAGAAGATAAAACTCAACATCCAGTTTTTACAGATAATGTTCCTGGAGATGGTTTATATGCTAGGTTTGGAGAAGGAGGAGGAAATAATGTAAATGGTTATTACAGAGAAAATTTTGATGAGGGAACAATAGAGTTTTCTGAATTGTCTGGTAGTGTTATAATAGAATATATATCTGATGGATCTACAGATCTCGAGGGTGAACAAATAAAAATACATTCTTTTGCACAAGAAGCACTTAAGTCCTACATATATTGGAAGTCTATATTTAGAAAAAGAGCTATAAACATGAATGAAAAGATGTTAGCGAGAAAAGAATACTATAATCAAAAGAGACTTGCTAAAGCTAGAATGCAGTCATTTAACAAAGAAGAAGCGTTACAGACTACAAGAAAAGCTTTCAAGCAGGCTCCTAAACTTTAATTAGATGCCTAGTAAACAGTCAAAAAGAATATTTGTAGGTGGTCTAGATAAAGATGTAGATCCTAGACTTGTTAAGAATGGTGATTATCATCATGGCTTAAACATAAGGAATATATCTTCAGAGGGTCAAACACAGGGTGTTATTGAAAACATCAAAGGCACTAAAAAGATAGACTACGATTTTCCAAAGCCTCCAACTTCTGGTAAAAGAAGAATAACTTTGTTTATGCCTTCTACTAGGTATTTTTTTAATTATGGAGGAACCTCAACCTTGGTAGACCAATCAATCGTATTAGAAAATTTTGATGGACATTTAAGAGATGAAAATGATCCTTTCACGTATACAGTATCAACATCTGCTCTTGATGAAAATGGATTTCCATTAGGATATAATATAGATGTTGAACAAACATCTTTTCCTTTTCCTGACTTTTATTTACCTTCTAATGTTCCAGCTACCTTTGATGACACTGTAATAAACTTTGATATATCTATAGGTTTTTCATTGGCTGAAATGCAGAACCCCACTAACAATTTTCAAATAGCTTACAACGGAGAAACGCACACTAATATGTTAAATTATTTAACTTATTGGGTGAATCAGAATCAAAACTCTTTTGCTAATTTAGGTATAACAGTTAGTGTTATAGATAACAACAGTCCTTATTTTGACAATGAATATTTCTTTGGACAATCTACCTTAAACAATATAACTAATCATCCAGACTATACTCCAGGTCAAGTTTGGGCTTATGCCCTTTTATTTGAGGGAGCTTATTCTACAGATGGATTAGGAAACGAAGAGGGTATATTTTATGTAGATTTAAAAAAATCATCATCAGCTCAACCATTATACTTAGGAGTTTCAGACTCTATAACCGAAAGTTTATTTACAGCTGATTCAAATGGCTTGTCTCCTTACTTTTTACTACCAGAAAATGTAGATGTAGAAGATGGATATGGATACGCTAATGAGCCTAGTCTTTTAAATGATTCTACAGACTGGTCTGTTGTTGATACATCTGAAGGAGATTTAATTTTAACAGAATATGTTAATCAAGTAGATTCGGTAGGGTGGAGTATTAATTTTGGTGAAAGTATTAGTGTCCCATCAGGTGGTCACGAATTTACAACTATTTTTCTTTCTAAAACAATTATTAGAGCCAATGCTACCATAGTCAATGACACAACAGATACTGTAGAGGCTACTTTTGATACTATTGGAACATATGAGGACAAAAAGGATAATAAGATATATTGGATGGTTGCTAGTAATATTAACTTTCATTTAATATTAGAATATGATCTTAGAACTAATTCTATATCTACTGTGTTTAGAGATTGTGGTAACTCATCATCTGCTGTTTTTAACTGGAGAAAAGAGTTTTTAATAAACGATATAAATAAAGTTGGTGATGTCTTATATTGGACATCTAGACAATATGGTGAACCTTGTTCTATAAATGTTAGAAAGTCAAAAAACAGTATGGCTCTTATAGAAGCCTCTCCTGATCCTTATGTGTTAAATGAAGAAGGTGGAACAGACAATATTAGTTTAGAGGATTATTATCCATATAGCTTATATGACGCTGACTATCCTTATGAAGAAAAAAGACACTATGTAGAAGTGTTAAAAAGAAACTCACTATATGCACCTACATACACGTATGTCGATGATACAAGCTACAGTAAAAACAACTTATATGGACATATGTATCAGTTTAGATACAGATATCACTATTACGATAATGAGGTTAGTCCATGGTCTCCTATAAGTGATGTTGTGCCATCCATACATGATAAAAGAAAACACCCTCAAAACAGTATAGATCCATTTGTTCATAATAGGATAGATGTAGCTGTTAAGAACTCGTCAGGTATAGTAAAAGAGATAGAACTAGCTGGACTTAAATGTAAAGATCTTGGCAACTTAGCTAGAGGTAATAGAGGTGAGTTTTTTACTATAGCAAAAATAAATAATGATTTTAGTGCTTGGCAAATAGATAATTTATCAGAACAAACTATATCTTTCTACAACGATCAACTATATCGATTTATAGATGCTGGATCAGGAGATAGACTTTTTGATTCTGTACCTAGATCTGCAAATACACAAACTGTTATTGGAAACACTAGATTAGCTTACGGAAACTATACAGAGGGATTTGATGTTCCTAAGATAAATATTCAAACTACACCTCAGTATGGTTATGTTCAAGGAGATATAAAACCTTATGGTGGTCCAACATATCAAGATGATACAGATACTACTTTAATAGGTGGTGGAGTTTCTTCTTTTAAAAGTGGAGCTTTTCACAGTTTTGGTTTAGTATACTTTGATGAAAGAGGTAGATGTTCAACAGTCTTGATAGATGATGAGTCTCAGGTTTATGTTAAGTTTCCTAGTGAAAGAACTTCTTCTGATAATCCACCTGCGGGTACAGATGACGGAGGTCTTTATGGTGCGGTAACAATAAATTGGAGTATATTTCACAAAGCTCCTAGCTGGGCTAAATATTACAGGTGGTACTATTCTAGAAACAACACTGTAGATGAGTTTGTTCAATTTAGACTTAGTGATGTTTTTGTTAATAACTTTGTATCTTCAGATAAAAGAATATTTATTAGTTTAAGAAATTTAAAAGGTGCTGATGAATCTTATATATCTACAAGTCCTTTAGCGGAAAACAATGTTCCTAACCCTATGAAAGAAATATTTGATTATGACTTTGTAAAAGGTGATAGGATTAGATTTATAACTGGTGCCAGTCCAACAGGAGAAAATACAACAGCCACAAATGTAGCACCTTCTTATATAGATGTAAAAGTAGCTTCTTTTGAATATTATTCACAATCTGATCCTACAGCTCCTATTCTTAATGCTTCTGGTTTAAACGCTCTTCCAGCTGATGGTTCACAAGATGCTTGGTTTTTAATAATAGATGAAGTATTAGACTCCGATGGTAATGTTGTAACTGGATATAATAAATCAAACTTCTCAAATATAAATGGATCTATAGTAGAAATATATAGACCTAAGCAAGAACCAGATCCAGATGAGACAGCATACTTTGAGTTTAGTAAATTGTATGAGGTACAACAACCTCTTGGAACGCACCTAGGTGACACATCAGATCAAAGCTTTAGTGGCACTACAGATGCTTTTGGAAACTTTACTTCAAACAATCCAGCTACTGGAGAGTTTTTAACAGGTGATGTTTATTACAAGAGTAGAGATATGCTGGGTCAAGCAAACAACTTCTATGTAGAAGATTATTTCTGTAATGATCTTATAAACACAAATCACTTTAGCATTGGTAGAGCCAACTTGTTCTCACCATATTTTAAACAGTTTAACAATCTATCTTCTATTACATACTCTGATGTTTATCAACCAGCTACAAGTTTTAATGGTCTAAGCACTTTTGATCCTAATACTGACAATGTAAAGCATTACAGCGAAATAGATGGTAGTATACAAAAGATATATACTAGAGATACAAACATGCTAGTCATACACGAAGATAAAACATATAATGTACCTGTAGCTAAAGACATACTTCTAACAGCAGATAATCAGAAAAATGTTACTGTGTCAAATAAAGTTCTTGGTCAAAGACAAGCTTATTCAGAGCATTATGGTATAAGTAAAAATCCAGAGTCATTTGTTGTGGATGGTAACGTATGTTACTGGACAGATATAAGAAGTGGTGTTTCTCTAAGGCTAAAACAAAATGGTATAACACCTATATCTAGTGCTAAGATGATAGATTACTTTAGAGACAAGTCTGAAGAATATAAAGTGTTTAATCCAGAATATAAGTGGGAAGAGAGTTATGGTGACGTAACTGGATCTATGCTACAAGATAATCACAAAGACTTTAGAATAAAAGGTGGTTTTAATCCTAAGCATGATGAGTATATAGTTCAGTTTCCAAGAATTGTAAAAAGACGTGACGAATTTGATAACACTCCATTGCAGTGGGATGTAGAAGGCACTGTTGACACTTGGGAATCTGAAGATAGTAATATAGAAGTATTAGCCTCAGGAGCAGTAGTATCTTGGGCTGAGTTACAAAAAAGATGGATTACGTTTTATTCTCACGTAGCAGATTATTACGGTAAGATAAATGTATTATTTACCTCTTGGGAAAATGGATCTCTGTTCTTGCATGATATGGACGATCAAAATCACAATACATTTTACGGTGTTACATACAATACAGAGTTAGACTTTTTTATCAATGAAGGTCCTTCAACAGTAAAGGGTTTTAAGTCTGTAACTTTAGAAGCTAATCAAGAAGTAGAGTCAACAGAAGACGGAGTAGAAGAAGAAGATAAGAGTAGTTATGATCTAACCTTAATTACTGACATGACAGAAACATCTATTGATAGGAGAGTCTTTGATGAAAGAGAAAACAAGCAGTACGCACAAATACCTTTTGTAACTACTAACAGTACAGGATCAGAGATTATAGGATTAGGTGTTGGTACTGGACTTAATAATGACGATAATATTGGTGTGATAGCTGGATCTGGTACAAACTTTGGAGCTGCCAATATAATTTTAGGGACATCTACAGATGTTACCAATCCTGATTACGGAGATCAATTATTTTTTAATGATGGCACTTCAGATGTTTTATTAGGCACTATATCTAGTATAACCAGTAATAATGTGCTAACTCTTTCTTCCTCTGTAGAGCCTTTTAATAATCAGTTTTTGTTTGTAAAAAGACCATCTATATCTGAAGGTGATAGAATGAAAGGTAGATTTATGGAAGTTAAGTTAAAGAAAAGATCTAAAAAGCTACTAGAAATATTTAGTGGTAGTGCTACTATATTCAACAGTGAACTAAGTGACGATTAATAGGAATTGTAAAAAAATATAAATATATTTGTAAAAATGAAAAAGAAAAAAACATATACACCTAATTACAGAATGGGGGGTAAGTCCTATAAAGGTAAAAAGATGAAAAGTGGTGATGATAATTATTTTAATATAATGGATTTTCTAGATCTTATAGCTGACCCTTTAGGTAATCTTGTTACTTCTGAAGCTCTAGGAACCACTCTTGAAAATCTTCAAAGTGATATTGACTTACAAACTGCACTTACAACGGGTATGACAGCTTTTAATGCTTACACAGCAGCACCTACAGGAGCTTCACAAGCCCTTCAAGATTTACCTAGTGAAATACCTGGTATGTTAAAACCTGTAAAGCCTACGTCTACGGAGTTTGTTGAAGATCGTACAGACATGCAGGAAAGATTAGCTGGAACTGGTGTGCAGGCTCTTAGTAGAACTGGTAGAACGGGTGGTCTAAAAGGTGTTTTAGATGCTGCTGACACAGGAGCGTTAAAGACTCAACAGGTGGGAGCTCAGATAGAGCAAAAAGATAAAGCACTTCAGTCAAAACAAGACATGACAGCTTTACAACAAATAGTAGGTGCTACCACTGCTGGCTCGGCACAAGATACTCAAGCTGATATAGCTATATTTGGTGGACAAGCTGATGCTTTTGGAGATATAACATCGGCATATGGACAGGTTACAGGAGATGTATTAGAAGCTATGGTAAACGTAGAAGCACAACAAGCTGAAGCCTATGGTGATATAGTTTCTGGTGCTATTACAGGTTTAGCAGACTTTTTAACTCCTTTGAGTGAAGAGGGATCAAAAGTTCCTAAGATGGAAGAAGGGGCTAACATGAAGAACTATCAAGAAGGGGGTGACTCGGATATGGTAAAGGCTGGTGAGCCAGATATATCTCCAGGTGAGTTTTCTCATAAAGAGAACCCTATAGACTTAGTACAAAAAAGACCTAGTGGTAGAGATGAAAAGATAGGAGAGATGACAGGTGGAGAGATTATAATGCCTCCAGACGATGTAGAAGAGTTTGAATCTCTAATAGCTGATAATGACGCTAAAGGTGTTTTTAATAAGCTAAAAGGACTATTTGTTAAATATGAACAAAAAGCTAAAGAACATAAAGAAAAAATGATGGGCAAAGAATCTATGAAAGCTAAAAAAGGCTCTAAGGTTTACAAGCCTAAATCTAAAATGACATACTAATATGGGATTATACGGAGGAGGTGCTTTTGTAAAAACTGACGGTTTTAAGATACCTAATTTTAAATTGAATGACATAGAGAAGGAAAAACTTGCTCTAATGAAGAAGAGGTATGCTCAGGATAAAAAGCCGAGTGAGAAAGAAATGAAGAACGCTCCGTTTCAGGCTCCTGATATCAAAGAAAACGCTGACGCAAAATTTAATGACTTATACAATTCTCTTATAGAGGCTCAGTATGTTAATAATAAACAAAATGCTAATGAGTTATGGAAAACCAATACTTCTAATGATCAATATATTGGTGAATATAATCCTATATTGGGTGCAGCCACTGACACTAGAGATTTAGAAATAAATAAGATAGGAAAACACACTCAGGCTTATGTTAAGAACATGAATGAGTATCACTCTATGGTTACTGAGTTAGATGAATACGGTATGCCCGTAAATGATCTTTCTAACTTACAAACTATAGATGTACCTTTAACCAAATCCATGTTAGATAATATTTTACAAGAGGGTCAAACTTATCAAGACTTAAGCTATATGTGGTATGGTCACGATAGTGGTAATAAAGATTACTACCAAGAAGCCGCTCTAGCAGAAGGTAGTACAGAAGAAAACAAGCAATATGTTTTTGTTAAAGATGAAGCTACAGGACAAGAAATAATGGTAGACGTAGATGGAAATCCAATTAGAGCTTTTGAGTCTAGAGGAAGAATACTAAATGGTAGGGGGCGTATAGAGCCAATGGCATTAAAAAATGAAGATGGCACCATAAGATATGCTTATCAAGATTTAATGGACGAGGTGGTAGATCCTACAAAATTTTCTTTTACTGATAAAAACGTGCCTCAATACGGTGGTGAAAATTTTTTCGATTACTTTAGTCTGGGTAAATTTGATAAGGCAAAACTAAGTGAGCAAGCTACACAGCTACATGGCATATCTCATTTTGCAGATGAATTAAGTTACAGTAGTATTTTAGATCAACCAAACGAAACAAGTCCTAATAAATACTTGACTAATCAGGCAGTATCTGATTTAAGACAACAAGCTGTGATACAAGCAACATTTAGCGATCAAATGAACTCTTTTACAGATAGAGTAATGAACAGGGCTGTATTGGAAGCTGCTGAAAGAATGTATAGAGATGCTAATCCTAATGGTCAAATGCCTGAAGGTTTTACTCAAGCGTTTTTACAGATGGTAAAAGAAGGAGATGGAGAAGGAGGTAAATTGTCAAATAGTGAACTGTTTAATAATTATGATGTAAAATATCAGTGGGGTGAACAAAAGGGACAGAAAATAGAAAATGCTAGAGACGTAGTAGCAGAAATGGTTCTTAATGACTTTATGACTGGTTACGCTCAGTTTGATCAAGGTACAATGCCTCAAGGTATTAAGCCAGCTACATTTAACTGGACTAAAGATAAGGGTAGTGCATCTAGAAAATATGTCAACACAGTTGGTATTCAGGAGTTTAGGTTAGAAAATAGAGATCAATTTAAAGGTCAAGATGTTTCATTTGGAGCCCATAACTTTGTTACTGTCGGTAATGAAAGATTGTTAAGAAATAGAGATGATGTTGGTTTTGTGTTTAGCGGTGAAGAGTTTAATAGAGATCTCTTAAATGGTGTTTCTGGAAAAATAAATTCTGGTAACGTTGTAGCTATAGCTATAGATAAAAGAACAGGTGAAATTATTAAGTATGATTTAGATGCTTATGGAGACAGAACACCAGATATGCAGAATAGTAGATCAAGCTTTGTGTTTGACAGTCAAGAACAGGCTGATAACGCTATCATTATACCCGCTTTAGCTGGTAAGTTTACACCTAGAGATGACGCTAAACTGAAACAAAATGTTAACGCTCAAATAACACAAGATGGATCAATAATGATAGATGGTCAGACTTTGGGAACTCAAGATATGCAACGTATATTAAGCACTGTTAAAAATACAGACATGTTCTTCCCACTAAACAATAGAGTTACCACTACTGATGATTTTAAAAATTATATAGATTATATAGAAGGACTTAATGATACTGGAATATTTTTCTTAGATGAGGGTGGCAATAAGAGAAAAAAGGGTTATATTAGCCCTACTGCTGACGCAGGATTTGATTTTACCTTTGGCGGTAACGTAGGGTAAAAATATTAATTATTTAAAATAAAATTATGGCAATAGTTTATCAAAATGATAAAAGAGCTGTAAAGTTTATAAAAGACTTTTACAAGCAATTAACCAAGAAAACTCCAAACCAATACCAGGTTGACTCAATATTAATGAATTTTGATGGTGACTATGATAATATGATCATGGGCATGTATTCAGGATTAGTAGGCAAACACCCTACTAAAGACCAAATGAATCAAATAAAAAACAAGTATGGGTTAAAAAAAAAAGATTCGGCAAATGGTTTATTAGGATCGGCAACTGGAGAATCGGTGCAGTCGGCAACAAAAAAACCGTTTAAGGCACAGGAAGGAGCTCTTGTAGATCCAAGACCCATTGGTCCACTTGATGATAGTGATCAAGACGTGTGGGATTATGATCCCATAGGTGGTAACTACTCCAAGGGTGGTGTTATAGTATTTGAGGATCTAGTTCCACAAGCTATCAAAGAGGCTTTAAAGTTAAAGTATCAAGAAGAAATAGATATTAAAAACCTAAACAAGTCACGAAAAAGTGAAGAGGTTACAAATAATCTTAAAAAAATAAAAGACGATACTGACTTTCAAAAATATTACCAAAACCCAAAAGACACAACATCTGTATTTAAATCTTTAGATCTTTACTCTAAAGCACCAAACGCAAACTTTGATTATTTATTAGAGGATGAAGATCCTGAAAATCCTACTAAGACAAATGCTGAAGTAGTCACTAAACCAGGTGGTTTCTTTACGTCAAAGGAATCTGTTAATATAGAGTTTAACAACTCTTTAAAAATATCTGACAGAGGTAAGGATATAATGAGATTGTACGACAACAACTCAGATGACGATATATTTATGATACCTAAAAACAAAATAGGTATCTATCCAGAAGAAGCTAAAAGTACGGTAGGTAAAATATTAAAACCACTAAGAAAAAGTGGTATAAGCATGTTAAAAGATTTGATGAGCGATGAGATAAAAGATGATGGATCACTACCTGTTGATTCTAGAGGACTAGCTCAGTTTGAGTCTTACATGAATATGGACAGTGAAATAAATAGATTACAGAAACAACAAGAGGAATTACTAGCTGAAGGTAGTATTGATGATTTGTCTACTGAGAACCAAAATAAATATCTTAACAACCAAAAGGTATTAGACGTGTATAACTTACACAAGCAAAGCTTATACAAAAATATATTAAATAATGCTAGTTCTACTTCTGCTAGATACTTTGTTAATCATCCAAAAACTTCTAATTTAAAATTAAAAGATACACAGGTAGACTTAGTGTTTACACCAGATGATTTATATAAAAACCTAGTTGATCCTGATGAAAACATATATAGAGATGTAGATTTAGAAATTCCTAGAAGATCTGCAAATAATGAGTTGTTAGATCCTTACAAAATAAATACAAAACTAAATAACTATACAACAGACTTTGTAAAAGAAAATGGCAAGTTTTCTAGTAAGGAGGATATGCTTGGTAATGAAGCTTTTATTACAGGATTAAACTCTATGCAGGATAGATATGACGATCAAAAAACAAAAGTGGTATCTACATTGTTTACTATAAACGATCAAATAACAATGATAGGCTCAGTTGGGTCTGTTGATGATTATACAGAAAATAGTTACTTTAAGATAAAGGGTCTTGTTGATAGAAGAAATGAGATAAGATCACAGATACAAGAGCTTAGTGAAGGTGAGCAAACAGGTGATGATGCTAACAGATTGTCAAATCTAACAACCACACTCTCTGATATAGACTCTAGAATTGAACAGCTAAGACTAGAAAAAAGAACAAAAGATGAAGCTTTATTTGATGAGTCTGGTGCAGGTTTAGATCCAGGGTTGAAAGAAATTGGTCAAGGTGTAAGTCTAAAAGAAAAAGAATATCTTAAACTTTATGATACTGGATATGATGAGGGCACGATAGCTAGCATGCTTACTGAACAGAGTAATGACTTTTACGCTCAGAAACAACTTATGGAAGATGTTTTTGCTAATAACAAAATGACTCTTCCTAGTGGTGCTAAAATGACCTTAAGTGAAATGAGAGACTTCTTATTTGATGCGGGTTTAAGAGAAAAAGTTAGATCTGGTCCTTACGCTGGCACACCTATAGAACAAGAGTATTTAGATAGATCATTAGAGGATGAAGGTATTGCCATAAGTGCTTTTAATAAACTTAGACAGTTAGATAATAACTTCCAGGGTGCTATTATAAAAAACATTGTAGGACCGTTAAAAGGCAACTCAAAAGAAGATGTTAAAGCTATGTTAAACTACCTTGTAAACTTTAGAGGTAAATATAACAATAACATAACATCTTTGATGGCTGTAGAAAATGTATTAGCTTATAATGTGGATCCTGGTAAAGCTTGGAATAATAGAAAAGGTTCTATAAAAAACTCTAGATTACTTAGTCAAATTGGTGAGTCATTCAAAGAGTCTTTTACTAAGTCTCCTATTTTTACCGATAATGATGTTCAAAACAACTACGCTAATATAGCTAGACAAAAAAACATTCCTGTTACCGAACTACAAAGTAAAGCTGGAGAAACTGATCTTACAGATATGTTGGGTCAAGGTGCTGGATCTACATTTTATATTATGGGTGAACTTATGTTGACATACCCAGTAGCTAGATTTGGTATAACATCTTTATCAAAGATACCTACGTTTGCAAAACTAGAGAATGCAGCTAACACAACAACTGTTGGAGCTTTTATATTTGATATGGCTAAGGACATGATTACAGGTGCCGCTGCATTTGAAGCTACGTCTGGAGATGTTGTAAATTGGAGAATGGGTGCTGCTGAAGGTTTTGTTCAGAACATGTTTAAGCAGATGGTTAAGTCTAATAAATATACTAAAGCACTTATGTCTGTATATGAAAAGGTTGGTAAACCTGGTCTCAAATTAAGTGTATTAGGTACTAGAGTAGGTGTCGGTGGTAGTGCTGAACTATTAGCTGAATATGCTGGTGAGTTTACAAATAACCTAAACAAAATGGGCTATGACTACAAAAAGGCTTTTGCAAAAACTATAGGAGAAACTGAAGATGAAAGAATAAATAGATTAATTACCACTGCCATTATGTGTTACGGTATGTCGTCTGCATTTACTCTTGCAACAGCTGGAAGTATAGATGCACAGCTAGAGCAGATGATACAGGACTATAACGATGGTAGCATAGATTTATCTGACGTAGACTACACTGCTATAACAAAATACTTAGAGTCTTCTGAGCAGTATAAAAACTCAGCTTTTGGAGAAGAGGTAAAGGCATTACTTGACAGTGACTATCAAACAGCAAAAGAAGGAACTCCAGATGCTTTAAAGTTATTAAATGCACCTTCAGGTAGGTATAGCATAAACGGTAAAGATGTTACTAAAAGAGCCATGGAGAGTTTGGTCAACGATCCTACCTTTATGCAGAAAGTAAAAAACGGTTCTATAAGCTTAAGAATAGATGATGATTTAGATCTTGAGAAACAACTTGATAAAAAGTTTCAGAATACCATGATGATTAGACCAGACAAGAATGGAACAGACTATGGACTGACAGCATTAGAAGCTAATGAACAAGAAGAGAAAGATATAAATGCCGCTGATAAATTAATTAAAGAGTCACTTAGTAAACCCGCAAAAGAATCTATAGATCAATACAGTAAAGATGAGCTGTATTTTAGGATGGCACACACTAAGGACTTGTATAAGGTGTACTACGCAGGAGTAAAGTCAGGAGACTGGGATTCTGTTAATAACTTTGTTAATAACACTTTTAATTTTACTAAAGATCAGTTAGACGAGCTAAAAGATAGGTTTGACTCAGATGTAGAAGAAGAAGCAGGATATAACAGGAAAGAAAAGAAAGATTTGTTTCCAGACAAAACAGACTCTAGAAACTATGCTGATGCTTTAGATAAGTTCTACCAAGATCTTAACATAAAAACAAACTATGATTTATTCTATAATAATGATTTGCCTACAAATATATTTAGAAATATAACTGAAAAGGTAAAGTCAAGGTATCCAGATGTAGAAAGCACTATAGTATTAGAGGCAGCAGCTAACTCACTAGAAGGCAAGCCTGTAGAAGTTTCTTTAACAGAAGAACAAAGCGTAATAGTAAACGCCTTAGTAAAAGAGCCTACTATATATAATATATCTGAGGTTATGGCTCTAGAAGTAGAAGATGGAGGATTAAATGTTTCTGACCCTGTTGACCTATTAAAAACTTTTACACCTGTCCAGGACTGGATGCGTGATATAAAAGGTATGCCTAAGACTGTCAATAAAATGTTTTCTTACGATTACAGAACAAAGACATATAAAGGTATTATAAATAATCTAAATATAGAATTGACAAAAAAACCTGGAGAGCCTGCTTTTGTAGAAACAAGGACAGGTATAACTATGGGTAGAACCAAAAACGAGGCATATCAAAACCTTGTGTCTTTGTTAGACAAAAACACTACAACATTTACTTCTTTTGCCGAAGCTCTTGGAAAAAAGTCTTTCTCATCTACTGAAGCAGGTAAACTTATGGACTTAGTGGGTTCTGCTAGATCCGCTAATAAATCTTCAATCAAAGATCCTTTTGAGCCTAATAACTCTACTGAAGCTATTGATTCAATGCTAAAATGGATAGACGAAAGATTAGAATGGCTAGCTAGAAACAGAGACAATATTATTAAGTCAGATATATTAATGGGACTAGGCACCAAAGATAACTGGATCTCTTTAGCTGAGGCTTTGCTTAGATCTATAAGATCTGGTCTTAAATTAGGTAAAGGTTTTTCTAAGGCTGTAAATGATGCTGTAAGCAAACTTAAGATGCCTGATGGATCAAGAATAAGTAAAACAGATCTTAAAAATTATTTCCTATGGGGTCAAAGTAATATATATAATAAATCAGTAAAAGAATACGAATCAGTAAAAGGTAATAAAAAGAAGTTTATAAATGCTATGGAGAAAAAATATCCTAAGCAATTTAGAGTTGAAGATGTTACTGAGTTACATAAAATGATAAAAAGATCTAAGAATCCTAAGACTTATGAAAATATGTATTCAGGATCTAGGTTAAAGAAGTATAAATCGGCATTAAAAAAAGTAGAAGACTCTAATGTATATAACGCAACTAATGTAGACAAACAGCTACAACCAGAAGAAATAGTATTGAATCAAGCTGGATATCCTAAATTTACTAAGGGTGGTAAAGTTGCTTTCAAAGACTTTGGATTTGAATTACTAGATGCACCTATATTTAATCAAAATATAGATAGAACCTTAACTACAGAACAACAATATCAACAAAAAGTTAAATTTACTTCTAATGTTATATTTAGTGAATTACAAAATTTACCTACTGTAGTTAATCAGTCTGGCATGAATCTAAATGATTTTATGAATGATTCTATTGGATGGTATAGAAATACTAGACAGATTGTTCAAGAAAAGTTTGGTCCTTTTTCTAATATGTATTTTGAACTACTTGGAGCCAGCTCTGCACAGGTAACACCAGAAGTTAATGTACAAAAAACTGATGAAGCTCTAAGATTATACTCACAGGGTAAGCTAAACAAAGCTCTTGAGATATATGATGAAAGCGTAAACTATATTCTAAAAGAATATGAACTGGGTGGTATGACTCTGTTAAACGCTCAAAATAAAATAATAAGTGCTTCTAGTGACGCTAGAATAGTAGAAGAAATAGAAAAAGCTAGAAATGTTTTAGGATCTAATGGTAGACCAGCTTCATTTGGAGCAGCTGCTAACGGAGCTATTATAAGAGTTCTGTACGGTAACTGGATAGGATTTGAGTTTGCTGACAAAACAGGGACTCCAGAAATGTTAAGTAAGCCTGCTTTAAAGACAGCTCAATTTTACAACAACTTATCTCAAAGAGATCATAATGCTACCATAGATGTTTGGATGGGTAGATTTGGTAGAAGAGCATTGTATGATTCAGCCTATAAACAAACTGGTTCACAACCTACAGGTCCAGTATACTGGAGACGTAGACAACCACAGGAGCGTGGAGTTTCTGATCCAGACTTTAAATTTATGCAAGATGTTCTTAAAGATCTTACTTCTACTAGAGATCTGCGTTCACTGTTTGGAGTTAATAATATAGAAATAGAAGATGTTCAAGCTGTAATATGGCAGTATGAACAGACTATTTGGGACACTATGGGTTTTAGAAACATAGAGAAACTTACTACTATGGACTCTAAGATAAAGGCTAACGGTGCAGTAGAAAGACTTTCTGTTGGAGCTAGTGCTTTTATGGGTCAAGATAAAGAGATGCACATGGCTAATGTGTATAATAAATTATATCCAGCTATACAAAGAGGAGCCACAGATGAGGAGCTTATACAAATATCTATGCAAACTTTGAAGGGGTCTGTTAGATTTGATCAGGCTAAAAAGAATATGGAAGAGGCTATGCAGTCTTTAAATCCTTTGATGTCAAAAGTAGAGATTACTGAGGGGGTATATAATAATCAGGCTGAACCAAACATTACTACAGAAGCTGTTATACCTAAAGGTGCTGATATATCTGTCATTGTAAATCAAGCTATGGATATAGGTTACTACAACGGTCAGACATCTGTGTTTGTTTCTAGGACAACAAGTCAAGATCATCCCAATGCAAGACCGTATAGAAGAATAGAGTTTGACTCACCCCTAACTGACACTGATAAAGAGTTTTTAGTAAACGCTTTAAATACTTCCGATATATCTGGATATTCATTTAACTATAATCAGCAAAAGCAGATAGTAGGGGTGGAGTTTCAGCTTGTACCAGAGTATGCTATGAATACTAAGTCTTTTAATAATGTAGATGATATCATAGGAGAAGAAAACTGGATAAACTCACAAAATAAGTTTGATCAAGATGCAGAATCTGTTAGAGAAAAACTTGAAAACAACAATATAAAAATTAATTATTTCGAAAAAAATTACGTTAACACTAAAGTATTTACAAATGGAGAATATAAAACAATTAAAGAAAAAGACAAATCCTTCGACACAGATCTCAGATCCGAACTTACCAGAAGACAATCAACGCTTGATCTTGGTTTCGCAGCCGAAGACATCTCGGATGTCAGAAAAAGACATGGAGAAGATGCTAGAAGCGTTCCGAGATTTCAGAAGCTAATTACACTAGCAGAAAAACTAGATGCACTGTACAATAGCATGCTTAAAGAAGGTCATCTTTATTCAGACTTTGGATTTAGACAGGCTTTTATGACAGCTATTAAGTTAGCTTCTATCAGTCTTAGAACAACAGCTAATGTTGGTCATGCTATAGATAGGGCTATAAAATATTTAAAAGACACAGGACAGCATACTTCTGAATTAGAGTTTTCTATAAAAGAATTTTTTAAGAATGAAATATTTGATGACTATCGTCTTCACGAACAAAACCCAAAGACATCTATAGGTGATGTTGAAGTTACTGAAGAATCTGAATTAACAGAAGAAGAGCAAAAAGAACTTGACGAAAAAGAAACTTTGTTAGATCAGCAATCTGTAACCTCTATAAACTCCTCAAAGCCAGATGGTTATACAACTGAAGAAGCAAACAAACTTGATAAAATATTAGAATCTAATATTGACAACAGCTATAGAAACAAATCTACTAATGCTATCTTTACGTACTTTTTGAGTCAGGCTCAACAAGCAGTTGGAAAATTAAAAGCTGGTCAAGTGGGAAGTTTAAGATCTAAACTTATGGAGAGGTCGATTGACTCTAGATATTTTATTAGAAAAAGCTTAGAACTAGCAGCTAGAAAATATGACTTAGAACCTCAAGCTATGGACAACCTAATGTCATTAATAAGATGGAATAACTCTCCTGGAACTGCTAGACATTATGCTGATAAATTTTCTAATCCTATATTTTACAAGATGTCTAGCGATCAAATTAAAGAGCTAGGCACAATAATGTTACTTAGAAGAGTTATAGTTTTAGATGAAGAATTTGACAGAAGAAAGTTGGTTTTAGATGAGGTGATAAAAGAGATAAATCAAAAATATAAAGATATAAATACTTTAAAAGATTCTAGGAACAAGGCAACAGGTTTTGGTGAGCCTACTGAAGAAAGTAAAGGTATTACTAGGCAGATCAGGCAAACAGAAAGAGATATAAGAATTTTGGTAACACAAGCTAAAAATTTATATCCGTTTTCGGAAAAGGGAGAAGATGGAAAGATCAAAGACAAAAGAGTAAAGATGGATTTAGTTTTTGAAAAATCAGATTTTAGATTCAGACCTTCAGAATATAAATTAGTATTAGTAGAAAACGGTGAGTATGTCAAAGATGGATTTATGGAGGTAGAAGTGCCTGCTGGATTACAGATGAAAAACACAGAAGGTGATTTAAATATAAATCCTTGGAGACTTCTTCATCCTAAGCTAAGTTTGGACGGACAACCAAGAACGGGTGAAGTATTATCTAAAGAGACTGCACAGGCTATACTAGATGGTAAAAAAACAAATCCTGAATTTGAATTTTTAAATAAAAAAGCCGATGAAGTATTTTCAGTACATAAAGATTTGTTAAAGAAAAAATGGGAGGAAGGCTTGATAGACAATATTACTTACGCAAATCTAAAAGAATTAGATTATATTCCAAGAAGATTTATACATCACTCTGTTATAGCGGAAAATAATGTTATAAATATAAAAATGCCTGGTACAGTTAAGGTACATAACGTGGCTAACCCTTTAAAAGAAATAGGTCTTGGTAGTGATGAAGTGTTATTTACAGACCCAGTAAAATTATTAGAAGGTAATATAGGATCTACATTTAGCGTTCTAGCTACTAATGAAAGTTTAAAAAGTATATATGACACCATAAGCATAATTGAAAAGGCTCAGTTAGAAACAAATCCTAAGAGGTTTGGTTTAGCTAGACGTATCTTTGGAGAATACGAAAACAATCCTATACCTGTTAGTGAAGTTGTTGGATACACGGTTACTAAAGATAGACCTTATGTTCCTGAGTATACTAATAGTATAACTGGTGCTACAAATCAATACTACTTAGTCCCTGTTCGTATAAATGGAGATGTTAAAAAAATGGCGTTGACAGAAGAGTCTTATCAATCCCTATTTAATAGACCTGGTCTAAGTGAGAATGTTGACTTATTGTTAACAGTTCCAGTAATAGGTCATGGGCTTAGATTTGCAGGTGCGTTAGCTAATAATTTAAAAACTTTTGCTACTGGAAATTTAGGATTTTACTTTTTCTTATCCAACTTTAGATTAGATATGACTCAACAAGTTCAGTTTAGTGACAGTTATAATTACAACTTTTGGAACAGAGCATTTTTACCTTTGAAATATTTTAATGCTGTTAGGGATTGGAAAAGTGTTTCTAGTGAAGCTATGTCTCACGTTTTAAATGTCAGAGGTAGACTAGCTAAGGGTACGAATGTTCCCACACCTTTGGTTGATGAATATATGCTTGGTGGAGGTAATCTTGATTTTTTTAACACTCAAGGTATAAACTCAGAAAATGGAAACGTAAAAGCTTATAAAGACTCTTTAGAGCAGTATATAGATAGGTTGCAAAAGGAACAAGGGTTGACGTATAATCAAGCTGTAGAGGCTGCTAATCAAGCAGCTTTGTCGGGTAGAATACTTTTAGATCCTGACGATCAGCCATTCTCAGATCCAAACATAGTTAGTGATGGAAGAAGAGCGATAGAATATATTGGAGCTTTAAATCAATACACTGAGTTAATGGGTAGGTTAGCTAACATGCAGAGATGGAAGTCTACCTATATAAAGAAGTTTCAAAAAGAAAATAGTAGAGATCCTAATGAAGAAGAGTACAAAGAAATTGTAAGGTTGGCTGTAGCAAATGCTGTTGATTACGCTAACTTTAATAGGGGTGGTAATGATATAAAGTCTCTTGATAAAAAGGCAGGTTTTGCTTACGTAAACGCAGGTCTTCAAGTTACTTACTCTCGTTTAAAGTACGCTAAGAAAAATATAGGTCAGTTTGGCTGGGATCTTTTGCAATCTCAAGGTATTTTTTATGCAGCAGTAGCATTCTCTTTATCAGCCATGTTTAGACTATATCGTGATGAAGATGAAAAAGAAAGAATAGATAAGGAGTTAGATAAAAACTTCATGGATCAAAATCAAAACAAATTTTATAATATTAGAAGTATTAAGAAGCTTGAAAAAATGTATGACAAAGCTATAGCTTCAGGAAACACAACAGACGCTGAGATAATAAATGATTTAATAAAATTAAAAGAACAAGAAGAAGATTTACTAAGACAAGACAAAGAAAACACTGAATATCTTTATGACAAAGTTAGTGAGTATGACAAGAAAAATCACACTGTTGTTATGCTTCCTTGGGGTATGCATGACTATTTAGATCCTGAAAAAGAACAAAGACTCAAAATTGCTATTGAAAATATGAGAGCAGAATATCTTGAAAATCCCAACATTGAGTTGTCTGAGAGAATCAGAGCTTTAGAAAAGGAGAGAAGACAAAATAGGGTGACTAATCCTAATTATTTAAAACTATCTACTGATCCTTTGTTAGATTTTGTTAAACTACCTGCTCAAGATTTTGCTTATAGCAATATTACTGGAAGACCATTTGAAGCTAACAAAAACGATTATTTTGAGGGTTTTAAAAGGACTATTCCTTTACCTATTGATGGTGTTCTTTCTTCAAATCCTGGTTTGTCAGCTGTATCTAAAATATATTTTAACTATGATCCTTGGAGAGAAGAACAAGTTTGGAGGGGGGATCCAAATGTGATAGGTCCTTTAAGAATGAGAAACTTAAGCTCAGAAGATGATAAATTAGTAAAAGCTTTAGCAAGAGGGTTTGAGTATAGTAGTGATGCTCTTGGTGACAATATAGTAACTAGAAATATTATTGATCCCCTTGCCAACACTCAGAATTTAAAAGAGGGACTAGGGTCTGTATTTACTAACTTAGATAGAAATCCTTTTTATCAAATTTTTAATAATGTATATACTGTAGGTGGTAACGTACTTAGACCTGATGCGGACAAAATAGAAACAGACAACGCTTTTATTGAGTTTACTGAAAGTTTCTTTGGACCAGCTAAAGATAGATTTATAGGTAAGGTTAATGTAACAGAGAGAGACGTAGATCCATTAGTTGAAAATACTAAGACTTTAGTTAATGAAAATTCAAAAGTAACTTATGTGTTTAATCAATATTTTAGAGAAGTTTCTAGAGAGATGGGTGTAACATACGATAGCCAAAACAAAACTTACGTAGATAGAGAGGGTAATATTTTCACATTACCAATAGATGAAGAAGGTAATCTTAGAGAGGAATATAGAGATAAAACCCTACCTGAAATAATGCAAACATTAGATAATGCGATGGTTGTTGAAGCTTTAAATAGAGCAGTAAAAGAGTTAAGCAAGGAACCTGGATTTATAGAAACACATGTTTTTGACAAAAATGATTGGAAGGGGTGGCTCAGTGATTATCATAGAAGTATAACTTATGCTTCTATAGGAGATGCAACTACAGCCGAATTAGTTAGACAATATAGAGATGGCGATAAAATTAGATCAGCTATAACTAGAGTCTTGCTAGAGCAAGTGTCTGACAAGAAGGATAGAGGAGCAACTGATGTTGCAATAGCTAGAGCTTTTAATGATATGGGTATTGATCTTACTGAAGACAAGGAGTATGATAGATATTATAAAAATACTAGAAAAGTTTTTAGAGAGTATAAAGATGTTTTAAGAATGCCAGATGGTCAAGAGAAAAAAATAAAGCAAGACTCTATTAAAGAGCTTCCACTAGCTACTGGATTTTACTTTGAAGATCTGATAAAAGATGTTAATATACCTCTAGATTAATGATTTTTAATTATATTTGTGTAATGAAAAAAGATGTAACTAACATACTATATATTCTAATGATGGTTTTAGTGTTTGGCATTTCAACCGTCTTTGGTCAAGGAAACTTTTTTAAATATTCAACTTTTTATACTTCAATGACTATGAATACTTCTTTTACTGAAAGGGGAGATTATATAGCTGAGGATAAAGGTTATGAAGATGTTACCACTGTTCACCCTTATGATTACAATCTAACTGTAGGACTTAGAAAAATTGCTAGATTTGATTATGAGTATAAAGTGAAGACTTGGTATTATGGAACTGAAAAAGCTGTAGCAGATAATGTTACTTTAGGTAATGCAGTAGGTTGGGAATATTTACTTAACTTTTCTTTTATAAGAAACAGAGGTGAACGATTTGTTGATCAAAAACTATGGTTAAGATACTTAGGTAATAGTTGTGTTACAAAAGCTCAATTCACTGATAATCAAAGAGTTAACTTGCGGTACGCGTCTTTTGACTCTAGGTTTAGAATAAACAGAGGTAACTGGGACTTTACAGTAGGCGGAGTCTTTCGTTTACACCCAGTATATGGTGTTACTCCTATAGAGGATTTCTGGGTGCCTGGCGAGTCTACATTTCAACAGTTGGCTCAAGACTTTGGGTACGCTCCAGAACAATGGGTTCAAGGTTTTTACGTGAATCAGAATTGGTACGATGTTAGTGGTGGAGACTCCGTTTTAGTCGCTACCTCAAATGATGAGTTCTTCAACCACTACTTCGGAGATGCTGTTGCAACATACAATGAAAGAGAATTAGATAAGCTTGGACTTCAAAAAGAATTAAGTGCTGTTATAGGGTTGGCTTATTATAAGTATACAGATAAGTTATGGCTACATGTTTGGGCTAATTGCATGCCTTTTCATTACGGTTTAGATGAATATTCTTTTGAATATGGAGTAGAAGAATGGGATAATATAGAGTGGGATGCTGGTGTAGTATTTGGATCTAGAGTAACTAAACACTTAGGAATGTTTGTAGAAGGAACTCACATGCGTTACTGGATGAAGCCAGTTTATGAAGTGAAGTTTGGTTTTAAT
>Ga0209232_1000446_pt1 | contig 25500 bp, 23 predicted proteins | sample ETNvirenome_2_60_FD_184066 | JGI IMG/M metagenome (GOLD analysis project Ga0209232, IMG submission 184066) | Marine viral communities from the Pacific Ocean - ETNP_2_60 (SPAdes) (version 2) | ecosystem: Environmental > Aquatic > Marine > Oceanic | place: Pacific Ocean | collected 2013-06-22
AGCTGCACAGCTTGTTCAACAAGACACTGTAAACGAAAAAAGTTAATAAATGGCACAAGTAACTCAAACTAACGAACAATACTACGCAAGTCAACAAGTTTTTACTGCAACAGCTGCTCAAACTGTTTTTGTTTGGACAGGTGGCACAAATCAAAGTGGAGCAGGTTATAATTCTATAGGTGTAGATTTAATAGCTGCAGTAGCTGGTGTTAGCGTATCTAATTTTGAAGTATATGTCAATAATGTAAAAATAGATCAAGGAGCTGGAGCTGGTAAGTATCAATTAACTTCTACAAATACTATAACTTTAGGAACTGCATCTACTGTAAACGACGTTGTTAAGATACTTTTAACAGATACTAAAACCGGTCAATGGGATAATCATGATACTTATTCTACTATAACTATAAATGATATTATTAGCAACTTTCAAGTAGCTTATGTTGGTGCTGGTAAATTAATACCAAGCGTTAAAAGAACTGATTTAATGTTTCATGCTAAAAGAGGTTTGCAAGAATTTAGTTATGACACTTTAAAAAGTACTAAGTCTCAAGAGCTTACAATACCATCTAGCTTATCTATATTAATACCGCAAGATTATGTAAATTATGTAAGTTTTTTTAGAATAGATGGTTTAGGCGTTCAAAGACCTATATATCCTACAAATTTACTACACCAAAGTCCTCAGCAGGTGCCAGTACAAGATTCAAATGGTATACCTACTCAAGACGATGCTAGTGATAATTTAGAAGGAACATCGTTATCTAATTCTAGATGGGCTGATGCTGCAGATTATAAAATATCAGGTGCTTATACAGATCAAATGTATAACGAAGGAGTATATGATTGGGGTTGGGAAAAAGTAGCCTACGGCCAAAGATATGGTTTAAATCCTGAAACTTCTCAAAGCAATGGCTGGTTTAATATGAACTATAGAGAAGGTAAGGTAATGTTTAGTAGTAACTTAGCTAATAAACTTATTATATTTACTTATATATCAGATGGTTTAGCTGCTGATGGAGATATGAGAATATCTAAAATGGCTGAAGAAGCTATGTATATGCATATGCTACATGCTGTTTTATCAACTAAAGCTAATATACCTGAATACATAGTAAGAAGATACAAAATTGAAAGAAGAGCTGCTCTTAGAAATGCTAAAATAAGATTATCAAATATAAAACTACAAGAATTTGTCCAAGTAACAAGAGGCAGATCAAAGTGGATTAAACATTAATTAAATGGCTGAAGCAAGGAATAGTTTTATCAAGTCCAAAATGAACAAGGACTTAGACGCTAGGCTTGTGCCTCCAGGTGAGTATAGAGACGCTCAAAATGTTTCTGTAAGTAAATCTGAAGGTGCAGACGTAGGATCATTAGAAAATGTATTAGGTAATATATCTTTAACTGATTTTGGTTTAACAGCTGCAAATATTGATGTTGTTGGATTTTTTATGGATTTAAACAATAATAGGATATTTGTTTTTATGAGTAACTATGTTGACACTTCTTCTGATAGATTATCTAACTTTGCTCCTACAGCTGCTGAATGTCATATAGGAGTTTACACCGTAAGCACTAGCACTGGAACTTTATTAGTTAGTGGTAGATTTTTAAACTTCTCTAAAGCAAGTCCTGTTTTAGGTGTAAATCTTATTAATGATAACTTATTTTTTACAGATAATAGAAACCAACCTAGAAAAATAAATGTAAGTAGAGCATTAGGAAGTTCTACATATTACACAAGTGAAGATCAAATATCTTTATCAAAATATTATCCTTATGAGCCTATATCATTAGTTGGTGCTTTTGTTACTGGTATTAATAATGGAGCTGCAGGAAGTGGTTATACGGCTGATAATAATTTGCAAACTACAGGAGGATCAGGCAGTGGATTAACAGTTGATATAGCAACAAATGGAAGTTTAACATTAAGAAATCCAGGTTTTGGATATGTAAATGGTGAAACAATTGTTCCTGTAATAAGAACTGGTGCTGGTACTGGAGCAGGACCTTATACAGTTATTGTACAAGATATATCTACAATGCAAGATGTTACATCAGAGTTTTTACCTGACGGTACGACTGCAAACCCTTATTATAATGCTAATTGGCCTGGTGATAAAAATTATTTAAAAGATAAGTTTATAAGATTTGCTTATAGATTTCAATTTGATGATGGAGAATATTCTTTAATATCTCCATTTACTCAAACCTGTTTTATCCCTCAACAAGATGGGTATTTTATAGAAAATGATACTGAAAAAACTTATAAAAGCACAGAAGTTGACTTTATGCAAAATAAAGTTAATAACATTAAATTATTAATACCAGTACCAGCAGAAAGCACTAATTGGAGTAATGCAATAACAGATTTAAGAATTTCATCTATAGATATAATATTTAAAGATGATAGTCAAACTACTTTAAAAGTTATTGAAAACGTTTTAGCATCGTCTCTTACTTCTAATACTACTACTACTTTCATATATGAATATCAAGCTAAAAAACCTTACAAAACTTTACCAACTAGAGATTTATTAAGAGTATCTGATCAAGTTCCAGTAAGAGCATTAGCTCAAGAAGCGGTAGGTAATAGATTAGTATTTGGTAATTTATTAGATAAGCATACCCCACCAGTTAGTATAAATTATAATACTCAAACAGGTTTTAAAGTAGAAGAGTCCGGAGCTGCTGGTACTCAATATACATTTGTTAGAAGGGAATATCAAAACCATACACTGAAGCAAAATAGAACTTATCAAGTAGGTTTAGTTTTATCAGATAAGTACGGTAGACAATCTGACACTATATTATCTACAGTAGATACTAATTCTCAAAACTCTTTATTAAAAGGCTCTACAATATTTAATCCATATAAAATTGGTAAAAATGCAGGATCAGGAATAATTACAACTTCTGACACTTTTAGTTATTATTCCAGTGCAACAAATCCAGCTTCTCCAGTTACTAATAATTTATTTTCAGGTGCTGGTGATACTTGGCCAGGCGATCAATTAAGAATAAGATTTAACGAAACAATAAGTTCTACTTTTAATAGTGCTACGGGAACTCCAGGTTTATATAGTAGTACTAATCCTACAGGATGGTACAGCTATAAAGCTGTTATTAAACAAACTCAAGTAGATTATTATAATGTTTATTGCCCAGGAGTTTTAAATGGTTATATAGACGGTGAAACTGCAGATCCTTTAGCAGCTAGTATAACAGAGCCTGTTGGGCATTTTGTTTTACACTCTGATAATTTAAGTAAAATACCAAAAGATACTACTTTAGTAGGTCCTAATCAAAATATTTTTAGAACAGCTAGACCATCATTCAGTGAAGATCCTGATTATTATCAATTTACTGATACTAACGGTAATTTATTTCAAGTAGATCCATACTCTGAAGAAGGAGAACAATTATTAAAAACAAGAGATAGAGAAAGAGATTTAGATTCAGGAAGTCAAGTTAATAATGCATCGGTAGAATTATTTACTAGAGTAATAAATACTGGTGCTTTTACCTTTATATATAGCTCACAATATTACCCAGATGAAAAGTCAGAAATTGTAACTACAATAGGTACTGGATCTGATTTAGGTTTATTTGCGGTAGGTAATGTTGCTAAATACCCATACAATTCAGCTCCTGTTTTTTATAATTATGAACAAAACCCTTTTATTGCTAAAGTAGATTTTTTTAGTGCAACATCTTTAACTATAGGAAGTATAGGTTTAAAAGGACCTAGCCCTCAAGCCTCTGAGTACATAGTGAAGTATGATGGTTTAACTGCTACGGGCGCTAGTGGAGGAACAAATTATCCCGGCGCTGGAGGAACAGGAGTACCCGTTGTTTTTGAAGGACCTGGTACAGATGATGTGAAATTTAGAAATAAAGGAATACAAATAACTTTTAGAACAGCAGCAGGTGTAGTAAACCATGTTATTATAACAAACGAAGGAAGTGGTTGGGACACTGCTGATATACCTATAGGTGGAAGTATTGATGCTCTTGCAACAATAGCAGCTGCTGGAGATGGTAATTGTAAATTTAAAATTACTGTAACTAGAAAAGCTTTAGGGACTGACGCGAGTACACCTACTCAAAACAATCCACGAGCTATGACACCTATATTTTCATGCTTTGAAACAAATCCTTTAGATTCTAAATTAGATATATATTGGGAAACAACTACATCAGGTAAAATATCAGATTTAAATACTAATATAGTTGCTAATGATAATTATACTCCGTATGGGTTTAGGGGTCTTTCTGATTATACAAGTGGAACATATGGAATAAACTGGGGCTTTCCAGAAGACAACGCTTTAACTTCAGACTTAGCTACTTTTTATGTCACTGATTATGTTGGTGACCCAATTAGTAACGCCTTAGATCCTGCTACTTATCCAATTAATCCAGTTATGACATTGGTAAGTGTAACAGACTCTGCTGGAACACCTAATGATGTAACTAGCGATTTTCAATTAGTAGCGGTTGGCGCTTCTCCAGGCGCATATAAAATACAAAATACTGTTTATAAATATTTTGGTAGTAACTCTGCTTCAAATGACATTTACAATTTTGTAATAAGAGTTGTAACACCTAGTTCAACTTATTTAACTGATGGTGTTTTAATAACTAGTGATTTAAATCTGCAAGTTTCACCTGGCTTAGTGCCAGGTACTGTAGCTACCCAACCAATATTTCCTCTTTCAAATATTATTCCTACCATAAGTATAACAAGCTATGGTGCAACCGCTGGTGGTACGCAAGGTGGTTGTGGTAGTTCATGTACTATTTCTGATACTGAAGCAGGCGATCAAGTAGTTTATAGTTTTTCAGTAAGTAATGGAACTAACGGGGCAAATACTAGCAATTTAGGACAAGATCTTTCAGTACAAGCTGTTATTGGTGATGAAGCTGTTAATGCTCAATTTGCAATTGATTACAATTCTGGTCAAACAACAGGACAGCTTAGAGTATTATCAGGAGCATTTGACACAATAGGAGCTGGGCCGTTTAGCTTTAATGTAACTGTTACAGATGGCGGAGGTTTAACAGCTAGTTGTTTACAAGAAGTAACACTTATAAGCTAGTGTAATAAAATGAAAAAACAAGTAATCTTTATAATATGAGCTATACTATTGGAGTAAAATATTTTAACGCTTTCTGGTTGAAAAGAATACAACAAAGTGGAACTTATACTAGTCCAGTATATGCTTGGCCTGGTTTACCTTGGAATCCAACGAGTTATCCTACTTTTCCTTTTAACTCTACGCCTTTAGCTACTGCAACTTATAATAACTTTTATGTAGAAGAATCTAGGATTAAAGGTGGTTTTAATAACTCTCAAGTTGGTTTAGGTGTTAGAGCTTATGTTGTAAACCAAAATGTAGATGCTCTAGATAAGAAACATAGTTTAATATATTCTGGATTATTAAATACTAGAACTGGCTTTAATGAAACAAATGTTTTTTCTATAGCAGATCCATTAATAAGAGATTTGGATCCTAGAAACGGATCGATACAAAAATTATATACGGAAGATACTAACTTAAATGTATTTCAAGAAGCAAAAGTAAGTAAAATATTGATAAATAAAAACGCTATATATTCAGGTGATCAAGGTTCTTTAGAAACTGGCAATGTAAATGTTTTAGGACAAGATATACCTTATTTAGGTGAATATGGAATTAGTAGAAATCCTGAAAGCTTTGCTGAATATGGATATAGAAAATATTTTGCAGACAAAGATAGAGCTGCTATTCTTAGATTATCTAGAGATGGTATAACTGAAATATCAGGTTATGGTATGAAAGATTATTTTAGAGACACTCTAGCTACTATATCAGATAATTATGAAAGACAAACAGTTGCCACAACTATTAGTCTTACTACAACAGGTGTTACTGCAACTGTAAATGTAGGTAGTAATATTAGTGCTAAGGTAGAGTTAGGTGCAGCTGTAGAAGTTACTGCTTCTGGTGGCGCTGTAACATCTACTGGACTGACTGTTATAGATGTGCCAACGTCTACTTCAGTTACACTAAGTGGTACTTTTAATTTTAGTTCAGCAGGCACATATACCAATATAACTTTTGTAACTTATAGAAGAGGTATGGCTATAGGTGCTTGGGACTCTCATCAATCAGCTTATACTATATCACTTCAAACTAATCCAAGAACAATATCTAGTGCTGATAATACTTTTGACACATTAGGTTATGACGAACAAATAAAAGGCTGGACTAGCTTTTATAGTTACAAGCCAGTGTTTATGGGTAGTTTAAAAAATAACTTTTTTACCTTTATTGATAGCAATGTTTACCAACACTATGATGAAAGTGTTTCTGATGGTAGATGTAAATTTTATGGAGCTGCCACACCGGCTGAAGCTTTTGTAGAGTTTATATTTAATCCTAATCCAACAGTAGTTAAAAACTTTAATACAATTGCTTATGAAGGTAATAATGGTTGGGAAGTAGATAGCTACGTTTCAGACTTTGAAGGTTTTGATCAAGTAAAAAATACGGGATCATTTAATCAATATCAAGATACTACTAGTACTATAAAGAGTTATGTTGAAGGGCAATATGATAGTGCCGGTAATGTATATCCAGCTGCTTTAACAGAGCCAATATTTAGAGCTGGTTTTGATAGAAAAGAAAATCACTATGTAGCAAACTTAATTAATGCCAGTACTGCTAGACCAGGTGAAGTTATATTTGGAAGTAATGTTAGTGGTGTAAAAGGATATTTAATGACAGTTAAAATGTCAATAGACGCAAGCACAGATGCGGGTGGTGCTAAACAGTTATTTTCAGTATCATCAAATTATGTATTATCATCAATGTAATGGAATTAAATTTAGAAAAAATAAGCAAACAAATACAAGAACAACCACTAAGTAAAGAAGATTTTATAAAACAATTTTATGAAAAAACAGAATTACTAGGTATTAAACATACTTTTGATGTAGAAGAAGCATGGGAAATAGGTTGTGAAATAAGAAGACGCAACGCTTTTAGAAAAAAAGCTAAAGAAGTTCAAGAAACCTTATTAAATGAAGATAACTTTACTAATGAAGTTAGTAAAATTAGAGAAAAAAACCCTTTAAAAGAAGTTACTGCAGATGGTTTATATTTAAGAGAAATATACAACCCTGCTAATGAACTTTTAATAACTAAAATACATGCTGAAGAGCATTTTTACTTTTTAATGTCAGGAGAAATGTCAATACTAACTCACGATGGTATTGAGCATATAGTGGGACCACATTATGGAGTAACTAAACCAGGTGTAAAAAGATTTATATATACTCATACTCCTTGCACTTTTATAACAGTACACGCAACTAGAGGTAGAGATATAGAAAAAATGGAAGAGTTAATGACAGCTGAAGATTTTAACGATCCAAGAGTTGCATTAGAAGATATTAAACTTATACAAAAAATAAAAAAATTATTATGAGTACATTATTAATTGTAGGCGCTGTTGCAGCAGGGGCTGGAGCTTTAGGTAGTTTAGGCATGGGTATTTCTGGTAAGGTTAAGGGAAATAAAAATGCTCGAATAGAAGCTAGAAAAGAAAAACGAATGCAGCAGAAGTTAGAAGCATTAGAAAGAAGTAGACAACAAGTAGTCGACAAGTCTGATGAGATAAGAGCTATGAAAGATGAAGTTTTTAATCCTTATCAAAACTTAGGCGTAGCTATGCAAGGAGTTAATTTAAAAATGGAAGAAACAGATGAGGCGTTAGCAAATACCTTAAATGCTTTAAATAGATCAGGTGCTGGAGCTGGCGCTGCTACAGCTTTAGCTAGACAAGCTGCAGCTAGTAAAGCTCAAGTAGCTGCATCTATAGAAAATCAAGAGCTTAAAAACCAACAGTTGTATCTTTCTGGTGAACAACAAAAAGCAGGTCAGCAATTAGCTTTAGAACAACAAGCAATACAAGAAGAAATCAATGTTTATGGTAGACAAGAAACAAGAGATATAGCACAATTAAACAGATTAGCTGCTCAACAACAAAACGCAGCACAAAGACAAATGCAATATGTTGCAGGCGGTGATGCAGCTATGGCTGCTGGACTTGCGGGCTTTACTCAAGGAGCTGCTTCTTTTGGTAGTATAGCAGGAGAAATGGACAACTAGTTTTATAATACAACAGTTAAAAGCATAATATGGGAGCATACGATAATCCACAAATGATACAGACTTACGCCGATCAAATGGCTAAGAATATAACTACTTTTTACCAAGGAGCTGTAGGCGCTGCTAACACATTAAAAGCAGCTCATGAACAAAAAGTTAAAAAAGCCGAAAAAGATTTAAAAGAAGCAGAAAAAAAAGAAGCAGACACATATGGTGGTATTGATTCAGCTATTGCTAAACTAGAAAACGACTCTAAAGGTTTTTTAGGTTTAACTGATGAAAGAGAAGCTGCTGATTTACAAAAACAAATTAAAGCTAATTTACAGTTAATAAGATCTAAAATGGATGCAGAGATTACTGATGATATGTCTTTAAGAGAAATAAACCAAGTTAAATCTAAATATATTGCACAAGTAGGAACGTTTAAAGAAGATTTAGATAATTTAGCAGCTGCTTACCAAGAATGGAATGATTCAAAAGGTTTAAAACCTAATCAAGAAGGAGCTATAGTAGCTAGCTACAATCCAGAAATGATAAGTATATTTAAAGCATTTGATGATGATAAGTATAATGTAAGAATTATACCTAGACCAGATGGTGGTTTTGAAATATCAGAATTAGATTTTAACAAACCTTCTCAAGCAGGTGGATATGAAGTTTCAAATTCTTTAAATCTTACAGATTGGAGAAGAAAATCAAAAACAGATGGTTATTTCCAAAACGCAACTAAACTAGACTTAAAAGATATAGAAGATGACACTGAAGATTTAATAAAAGATGGTACTTTTGGCACTAAAATGACGCGACCTAAAATAGGTACCGACGCTCAAGGCAAACCATTAAAAGGTACTGAAACTTATTATGTTTTTGATCAAGCTAAATTTGATAAATGGAAAAAAACTCCAGCAGGACAACAGTATGCAAATAGTTTAGTAGATAGTAAAAACGCTAGAGGTTATTGGCAAGCTTTAGGCAGTATAGAGTCTAATTTGCGTTCTGTTCCACAAATAGATCCAGCAACTGGAATGCCAAAAAAAGGATATACTACTCCACAAACTATAGAAACTTTTAAATCTTATAAAGGTCAAGAGTTTAGCCCTGAAAACCTACAAAATGCTATTTTTGATATAATGGCAGATAAATACTCTCAAGCTACTAATATACAATGAAGCCAGAAGAAATAATATATAATTCAGTTTTAAAGCTAGATCCTAATTACGGTACAACTTTAGAGGATTTTTCTGTATCGATATATAACAACAGGGAGCTCTTAGAAGGACTTTCTGAAAGCTTATATGATATAGCTACACCAGAGCTTACTAAAGCTGTAGATGATATTAGATCAACTTATACGACAAGCCAAAATCAAAGTGGTGAAAAGTTAGATAAAAGAGTAGTAGCATATTCTCCTTCTCAAAATCAAAGAACTGTTTATGAATACCAAGAAGTAGAACAATTATTAGGTACTCCTGGTTATAATTACAATACTGTTGAAGATTATGTAGATGCTCAAAATGCCACTAGTGGTCAGAAGTGGAGCATAGAAGATCCTAATTTAGCAACTCAACTAGAAGAATTTGAAGTAGTAATAGATCAACCAGAAGTTGATGCTGCTAAGCAGAGAAAACAAGAAAGAGAAGACGAAGAAAAATATAAAGAAAGAGTTAAAAACGCTATACCATTATCTTTGTTTACTAGAAATGAAAAGATAGACTCTCAAGATCAAGTAAATAGTTTAGCTTCTTATTTACAAAAGCTATTTCCAAGCCAAAGAATAATAACAGGTAATACTGCTTTTACTAAAGATCAAATTTTTATAGAAGGTTTTGGTGATGAGCAAGTAACACTAGACTTAAATGATGCTAATCAAAGTCAGGCTATATTATTAGACACTTTATTATCTTTAGATAAAGAAGCTTTTGATATAGAAAATTTAGAAAATATAATTAATCAAGAACAAACAGATTTTGAGTCTTTAACTGCTTTTGATGATACAGCTGAAAAAGGTATGTTTTCTATACCTACAGACGTGTTGAGTTATGTTAATGATATGGTTAATGATCCTGATTTATTTACTATATCTAATTTTAAAACTGAAGAAAAAAGAGATGATACTGATATATTTAGCGGTAATTTACCAGTTGCTGAATCTACAGCTTCTAGATCTAATACTTTTTTAATAAATTCAAGTGGAGTACAACCATATCAAAATGAATTAGACCAAGCTAGACTAGAGCTTTTAAACTCAGGTGTAGATTTTACTCAAGAAGATATTGAAAAAAGAGCTAGAGAAATAATTAAAGAAGATTATTTAAAAAAATATAGAGCTAAGCAGTTTGAAAAATATATTGAAGGCGATATTGATGGTATAGAAGGACTAACCGACAGGCAAGTTGAAGATTTAAAATTTAAAAGTAGAAAACAAAAAGACGAATTAAATTCTAAAATAGAAAGAAGATATGACTTATTAAAAGAATATTCTGAAGAGATAGATAACTTTGGGCTAAATAAAGATGGTTCTTTAAAGTCAAAAAATAAATTTTCTAGTAGCGGATTTTATTACACAAATCTTTTTAATGAGTTTGTTAATAATTCTAGCATAGAATACAATATAAAACCAGGTCAAAGTTACTATAGATCTAAAGATGGTAGAAATATTCCAGCTTGGCTATACGATGGACATGTTAAAGAAGTAAATAGATTTAAAGAATTAGGTGATTTAATAGCTGTTGAATCAGAAAAATTAAACGAAGATGTAAAAAAATTAAAATCTTCTGAGCAACAATTTGATATAATTAGAAAGAATTATAATGACGTTTCTAAATTTGGCGTTTCACTAGGCTTAGCTACGTTAGACTTAGTTACTAATACTGCTTATGGTATATATAAACTACAACAATATATAAACCCTATAGCTTTAGCAATGAAAACAACTAAAGATGCTTTAGGTTTTAAAGATCCAGTTGATCAAGCTATGATGGCTTTAAAAAACTGGGAAGAAGATGTAAGAGACGATTATAAAGAAGATATTAGATATAATGATATAAAGAGCTGGAGAGACGTAGGTCAATACACATACCAAAGTATAGCTAATCAAGCACCTTTAATAGTTTCGATGATAGCAACTGGTGGCTTAAGTGGTGCAGCTGCAAAATCTGCTGGAATAACAGGTAAGGCTCTTCAAACCATTGCTAATGTTTCTAGTTCTTCAATGGTTGGTTTATCTAGTTTTGGAGGTAAATTTTCAGACATGAGTTATGAAGAGTTTAAAACTGGTAAAGAATTATATAGTGATGCTGAAATTTTATTTAAATCATTAGGTTATGGTGTTTCAGAAGGTGCTTTTGCCTATTTAAGTACAGCTCCTTTACTTAATAAAGGTTTAGGTAAAATGGCTGGAGTATCAGATGACTTACTTGAAAGAGAATTAGCAGAAGGTTTTAAACAAGAAGTATCTAGACATGTAAGAAAAGATATATTACCTGAAACACTAGGTGAAATGTTTTTTGAAGGTTTAACTACAGGTACTCAAAACTTAATAGATGGTAGACCTTTCTTAGAAAATATGAACGAAACTATAGTATCATCTGGTTTTTGGGGTGCAGGTATGAGTGGAATACCAAGTCTATATGTAGCAGGTACTAAAAATTTTTCAGGAAATCAAGAACTAAATATAATAAATAAAAGTACTAGATTAGCAAATGAATTAAGACGTAAAAACTCTGCCTTAATAAATGCTATGAATTCTGATGGTGGTTTAATGACTAAAGAAAAACTACAATCAGAAATAGATTCTAACAATAAATTAATAGAAAAATATGAAGCAGATGCTGTAGATGCTTATTTAACAGTTGAAGAAAATGTTAGAGAAAAAGGTATGCTACCTGATGATGCAACTAATTTCATAGAAGGGCAAATAAATTTAGCAGATTTAAGAGAAGAAGCATTTAAAATACAAAGTGATGCTACCAAATCTAAACAACAGAAAGATCAAGAACTAGAGTTAGTAGGTGAAATATACAACCAAGCTAAAAAAGGTATGGAGTTGTTTAATAATACTGAAACGTTTGGTAGTCCATATGGTGCTTTAATGATGGCAGCAGCTGGTAAAGATAGAACAAATAAGAAAAGAAAAGAGTATAACGAAATAACTGCTGAAGCTAAGAGGAATTTATTAGACATCAATAGAAGACGAAAAAATCCTAAAGCTAATTATAATCCAACTGGAGCTGAAATAGCTACTGAAGCTGATAATATATTATTTGAAAAGCAAATGGATAAACAGCTTGAGAAAGATAAAAGACAGTCTGAAAAACTAGGACATACTTTTATTGATTTTGAATCTAGAGAACAAGCTGGTAAAGAAATAGCTGAAGCGTTTGAAGTAGCCATAGAGCTAGAAGATAATGCTTCTAAAAAAGCTCAACTTGAAGTTAATAAAGCTGAGACTATAGCTGCTATTAATAGAGGTAGTCTAAACGGTGGATCTATATCTACAGGATCAGGTGGTTTCTTTTTAGATTTTGTTGTAAGAGAGAACATGACAAAAAATAAAAGATTTACTAGTGGCTTACATGAAAACACTCACTCTATTAGTAGAAAGTTATTAAAAAATAATCCTGAAGCTTTTAAAAATTTAGGTGATCAAATACTTAAATACTTAGTATATACTAATCAAACAGATGCTCTTAAAGCTATGAATGCTAGTAATGCTAATTTAGCTTTAGATGGAGAGTTTGACTATGACGAAGTAATATCTTCATTTGTAGAACTTATAGCGGAAGATAAAGTTGATTTAGACAAAATGGATAATTTTAAAGCTGTTATAGGTAAATTGTTTAATGATGGCTTAATGAACGCTTCAGATGGCAACTACAATATAGAGTTTAAAGGTCAAAAAGATATATTAGAATTTTTCTTAGGATTTGGTAAAAAACTAGCTGCTGGTGAAGTAGAACTTGCTGATCTAACAGAGGCACAGGATCGTTTTAGTATTGTTGATAAAAAAGGAAAAGTTATACCTATAAGCGATACAAGAACTCAAAGTAAAATAGCAGCATCTAAAGTACAAGCATCTGAGACAGCTAGCTTTTCTAAAGCAGATCAAGATTTATTTACTAGAGTTAATGATGTATACAAAAGTGATCAATCATTAAATAATAAAGCTTTAGAAATAGGTAATTTATATAGAAACTTTGTAGAATCTAGATTAAATAAAGGTTTTAGAGTTGGTAAAACATTAATAAGACCTAGAGACTTTGATGGTTTTAATAATGAAGTATTAGAAGATGTAGTATCTGATATGGCTACAGGTGGTTCAGGCGTGCCTGGACTAGTAAGAGCTTATGCTAGAAGAGATATTAAAAAATTTGGTAGTATAACGCTACCACAGTGGATCAACGCTAGATTAAATCAAAGAATTTTAGGGTATTTACCTAACGATTTAATAAGAGATGAAATATCTATAGACACTGAAACAGCTAAGCAAATAGAAGATGTTAAAAGAGCTAAAGTAGATGAGATAATAGATACTGAACAAAAAGAAGATGATGGTAGAGACTTAAGGTCTTTTGAAGAATTATCTATAGTTACACCTGAATTGTTTGACGAAGTTAGAGATATTGTTTCTAGAAGATTAAAAAAATTAGCTATAACAGAAGGAGTTACCGCAGAGACTGTGACTAAAGATCTTGATGAAGCTATAACTAAAGAAATAACTAAAGTTATTAAAGCTGAGATGGGACCTATTACTAGAAGTGTATTAGGCTTTGCACCAAAGCAATATGTAGATTTTATAAATGCTAACAGAGAAACTATAATAGGAGCTATGCCTATTGATTTAATAAAGCAAAAAGCTAAAAGTAAAGCTTGGAGTAATATATTTAAATTAAAGGAAATAGGTAGAGAAGATATTAAAAAGACCGCTGATGGTAAAACAACTTATTATAGAAAACAAATATTTGAAGTTCAAAAGCCAGATCCACAAGAATTTGCTAAATATTTTACTAGAGCTGGTTATACTACTCTAATAGAAAGACAAAGATCTTTAATTAAACCCATAGCTCAAGAGCTTGCTAAAACAGAGTTATTTAAATTAAGTACTGATCCAGACTTTATAGCTGATTTATCTGATAGAACAGGTATGACTAGTAATGAAGTCACATCGTTTTATATAGATAATGTAATGGATAACATGCAAGATGTGCTTGATCAAACGGCTGGTGAGCAAAGATCACAAGACGTTGTTAAGTTTAGTGAATCTTTAAACGATGATCAAAGAGCTGAATTTGGTGCTAATGCAGATTTATTTGTTAAAAACTTTAAAGATTTAGGTGTAAATCCTACTATTCGTAGTGTTTATAATGCTTTAGTCAAAACTGTTTATAATAATCCTAATAATGTTAATTTTAAAGGTGATAAAGGTTTAAAAACTTTATTAAAATTTGCTTCTGAAATTAACCAACCTTTAAAAAGATTTTTAGTAAAAGAAAATAAATTATTAGATGTAAATACATCTGAGTTTTTATTTCAAGGTATTACTTTGAATAGTTCTCGTACTGATTTAAAAAGAATATTTAGTATTCCAGAAAGCTTTGCAAAGTTATTTGAAAAAGGATCTAAAGGTCAAGAAAAACAAAGAGAACTTTCTACTGGATTTACTAATAGCTATTATGAAAATAACTTAAAACAAGGATTAAATACATTTGACGCTGCTTTAGATACTATAATTACTAGTTTAAAGTGGATGAAAGGACATCAAGCTACAGCTGGTAAAAGTGGTAGATATAAAAGATTACAAACTTATGACGGCACTCAAGACTTTGTTGACAATAACTTATCAACTATACCAGGTGTAGAAAAAATAAATGGAGAAATAAGTGTTGATAAAAATGGTAAAGAAACTTTTGTTATAACTGATTTAATTATAGAAGGTGTTAGAGTTCCTGCTAATCAACTAAATACAACATCTCCATCTCAATCTACTTCTAAAACAAAAGCAAAATTTGAGTCTGAATATGATATGAGACAAAAAGAAGCAGACGAAGCTTGGAATTTAATGATGGAGTACTTAACTTATGTAAAAAATAATGGTACAGAATTAGATTTTGCTATGACGATGATGAGTTTAAAAAGTGGTATGGATTCTATACTAAAAGCAGCTGCGCCTGCTGAATACTACTATGTTGGTCCACAAATGAAAGCTAATGAGCTGAGATACGAACATGTTATACCTACAGAGTACATGGCTTTAGCTCTTACAGAATATTTTTATGGTGACTCTGATATAGATATAAACGAATTAAAATCTAAATATAAAGTAGCTGTTATTCCTAAAATAATGGATGAAAACTTTAATATACAGCTACAACAAACTATGCCTCCTAATTGGACTACTAGTATGCCTGAATTAATAAGATATTACAATGATGTTAATATGGGTATGGAAAACATGTATCCTGTAGAAGTTTTAGGTGGTAAAGATAAAGGTAAAATAATAGGACAAGAGTGGAGTAATTTAGATAAAAAAGTAGAAGAAGCTGAACCTAAAAACAAACAGTTAGTAAAGAAAAGTGAAGTAGTATTAACAGATGGTAATACTAATTATGAATTTGTAAGTCTTGCAGAACAATTAGATCAAGCTTTAAAAATAGCAAGAGATCCTAATACGAAAGAAAAGAAAATAAGGGTATTTGACTTTGATGACACTATAGCGCAAAGTAAAAGTGATGTGTTATACACTATGCCTGACGGTACTAAAGGCAAATTAAATGCTGCAGAGTTTGCTGATCAAGGTGTAGCATTAACTGAGCAAGGCGCTAAGTTTGATTTTTCTGAATTTGATAAAGTTAAACAAGGTATTAAAGGTCCGTTATTTAAAGTTGCTAAAACTATATTTGATAAAAAAGGTTCTAAAGATTTATTTATATTAACAGCTAGACCTATGGCTGCTGCAATGGAAATAAAAACTTTTTTAGACGGTTTAGGTATAGATATTCCACTTGAAAATATTATTACACTTGAAAATAGTTCACCTTTAGCTAAATCACAATGGATATTAAATAAAGCTAGCGAAGGTTACAATGACTTTTATTTTGCAGATGATGCTTATAAAAATATAAAAGCTGTACAGACAGTTCTTGATGTTACTAATGTTAAATCAAAAGTACAACAAGCTAAAGTAAAATTCAGTGAAACTGTTGATCAAGCTATGAATGATATTATATATAAGAAAACAGGTATTGAATCATTTAAAGAGTACTCAGATGTAAGAGCACAAGCAGAAGGTAGAGGTAAAAGAAGTTTCGATTTAATACCAGCATCAGCAGAGGACTTTGGTGGTTTACTTTACAGGATGTTAGGCAAAGGAAAAGTTGGTGATGCTCAATGGGAGTGGATGCAAGATAACTTAATCAAGCCGTATAACAGAGGTGTTAATGATTTAGTTGTAGCTCAAAATACTTTAGCTGCAGATTTTAGAGCATTAAAAGAAACTTTAGAAGGTATACCTAAAAACTTAAAGAAAAAAGCTTTTGGTGGTTTTACATTTGAAGACGTAGTAAGAATACATACTTGGAATAAACAGGGTATAACAGTAGAAGGAATATCTAAAAGAGATTTAAAAGATGTTAATGATTTTATAAATCAAAACCCGGAATTAGATACTTTTTCAGACCAACTTATAGCAATAACAAAAGGAGATGGTTATTATTATCCAGGTAAAAACTGGTTAGCTGGTACAATAACTACAGATTTTAGAGAAGGTTTAAGAACTACTAGTAGAGCTAAGTATTTAGCTCAATGGCAAGCTAATGTAGATGAAGCTTTTTCACCTAAGAACTTAAACAAAATAGAAGCTGCATTTGGTAATAAATATAGAGAAGCTTTAGAAGATTCTTTACAACGTATGAAAACTGGAACTAATAGGAATCAGCAAATGGGTCGTCTGGAGTCTAGATTTTTAGACTATATAAATGGATCCGTTGGAGCAGTTATGTTCTTAAATGCAAGATCTGCAGTGTTACAGACTATATCTTCATTAAACTTTATAAACTGGGGAGACAATAATGTTCTTGCAGCTGGTAAAGCTTTTGCTAATCAACCTCAATATTGGAAAGATTTTATGACATTAATGAACTCTGATTACTTAGTGGATAGACGTAATGGTTTAAAAATAAATGTTAGTGAAAATGAAATAGCTGAAGCTGCTAAAACAAGTAAGAATAAAGCTAAAGCTGTGATAAGTACTTTATTAAGTAAAGGTTTTGTATTAACTCAAATTGCTGATAGCTTTGCTATTGCTTCAGGTGGTGCTACTTTCTATAGAAACAGAATTAAAAAGTTAATGAAAGAAGGTATGTCTGAATCTGAAGCTACTAAACAAGCTTTTCAAGATTTTAAAGAAGTATCTGAAACTTCTCAACAGTCTGCTGATCCTAGTAAAATATCTCAACAACAAGCTAGTACAATAGGTAAAATAATACTTGCTTGGGGTAACACACCAATGCAGTACAATAGAATTATAAAGAAAGCAACTTTAGATTTAGTTAATCGTAGAGGTGATTGGAAAGATAATGTAAGTAAAATAGTTTACTATGGTGCTTTACAAAACATTATATTTACTACGCTTCAAACAGGTTTGTTTGCAGTTGCTTTTGGTGAAGATGAAGAAGATGATGCGGTGATGAAAGAAAAAACAATATCTACAATAAACTCTTTAATAGATAACTTATTAAGAGGTATGGGTATTGGTGGCGCTGTAGTTTCTACTATCAAAAATTTAGGTATAGAAATATATGATAGATCAAAACGTAAGAAACCTGATTATGCAGATGTTGCATTAAAATTATTAGATGTTGCTCCACCTATCGATGTTAAGGTAAGTAAATTTAGACAAGGTTTGACTACTTATGAGTATAGTCAAAAAGATCCTAGACGTGAAGAACTTTTTAACATAGATAATCCATCTTACTCAGCAGCTGCTAAAGTTATAGCTGCTACAACTAATGTACCGGTAGATAGATTACTACAAAAAGCTCAAAACTTAGAAGATGCAATGGATGATCAAAATCAATGGTGGAAAAGAGCTGCAATGTTTTTAGGTTGGCCAGAGTGGCAGTTAAGATCGAGTAAAGAAGCTACTGATTTTAAAGAGTTAATGAAAGAAAAAAGAAAACAATATAAAGAATCTAAACAAAGACAGTATGCTTACAAACCTTTATTAGATGATAAAGGGTTGAAAGCTCAAGAGCGAGCTCAAGATAGTATAAAATATTTTAAATTAAATAAAGCAGAACAAGTAAGTAAATTAGATAGCCTGGGATTATCTAAGAAAGAAATAAAAGCCCTACGCTATGAAAAAGATAGAGTTAATAAATTATTAGAATTAATAGAATAATGAAAGTATCAGAAAGTACAGAGTTTAAAATAGATTTAAAAACAGTAATTGCAATAATTATGGTAACAGCTTCTTTTGTTGGCATGTATTATACATTGCAAGAAGATATAGCTGAAGCTAAAAAATTACCACCTACAGAGGTTAAAAGATTAGAGTATGATCTGAAAGAACAGTGGAACAAAGAAAACATTGAAGACTTAACACAACGTGTTGACATGTTAGAACAAGTTGATGATGTGATATTTGAAGAAATAAATATATTATCTACACTTATTAAAGATGGTACTGAAAATGATGGTAAATTAGAGGAACTTAATAGACAATTAGAAGAGTTAAGAGATAAAAAACCTAATACTAGAGTTATAGTAAAAGAGATTAAAGTAGATAAAAAAGGTAGAAAATTGTAAATTATGGGTAAAATTAGTCCAGCATGTAAAGCTGCAGCAAAAAAGAAATTTAAAGTATGGCCTTCAGCTTATGCTAGTGGTTGGGGTGTAAGATGTACTAAAAAAGGTGGACCACAAAATATGAAAAGTAAAAGGAAAAAATAATTGTCATGAGATCAAAAAATAAATGTAAAGCAGCTTGGGAAGCTTGGGAAAAACCTTATTTAGAAAAACCAGGTGGTAAAGAAGAAGCAGCAAGAGAAAAAAGAGAGTTTTACTGTGATAATGGTAAAATTAAAATGCGCCCTACAGATGATGCTGATGTACCTTTAACTGACAGACAAATTAAAAAACAAAATAAAAAGTAATGGAAGCTAAGCAAATGAGAGAAGTTGTTAGTCAACTTAAAAAAGCGTCTAAAATGCACGCTCAACAAGCCGCTAAAATAGAGCGTATGCTTAACAAAATGAAAAAGAAAAAATAAAAAGTTTTGGAAAATAGTTTTAAAAACTTTGATTTAAGTAAATTAAAAAGACAAAATCCACCTAAAGATAATTCATTAGAAACTTTTAGAGAAATACAAGATTTAGCAAAAATTAAAGAAGATCCTAAATTTGTTAAAGATAATGATGATATGATTAAAGTTTTTGGTAGTTTTGCTACAAAAAATAATTATAATTTTCCTGAAAAGATTATTAAAGACATGTCACTAGATGCTTATGACAATGTTATTAAAAAATTAAAGTTTCATTTTAATAGGCCAAGGCCAAAAGAATTAGCTAAACAATATGGTATAAAGTTAAACGATATTGAGTTAAAATCTATGAAAACACCTGCATATCCATCGGGCCACTCAGCTCAAGGTAGATTTATAGCTAAATACTTAAACGATTTAAATAATACAAATAGATTTACAGCGTTAGGAGAAAATATATCTGATAGTAGAAATGTAGCTAAAGCTCATTACAAGTCAGACTCTGATTTTGGAAAACAAATAGGAGACATGTTATACCAACATGTTAAGGAAAATGGCAAAGAAAAGACCTGAGTGGAAAGATAGTAAGTATGCAGATGCAAAAGGCAAGTTTAAAGAGTTATCATGTGGTGCTTTAGCTAACTGGCTTATTAAGTCTAGAAAAGGAAATAAAAAAGCTATTGTAGGCAGTTTAAATCAACAAATAGTTTTTAATAGAGGTAAAAATCCTAGTTATGCTAAAAAAATGAAGTGTGCTAGAAATGCAGCAATGAAAAAATTAGGTAGTGGCAAAGAAAAATAAAGATCCAAAAGAAGGTACGGGTAAAAAACCAAAAGGCTCAGGAAGAAGATTATATACAGATGAAAACCCTAAAGACACTGTAAGAATTAAGTATGCTACAACTGCTGATGCTAGGGCTACTTGTACTAAAGTTAAAAGATCTGGAAAACCTTTTGCTAGACAAATACAAATATTAACCGTAATGGAACAAAGATCTAGATTTGGTAAAAAACCTGAACAAGCTAAAATAGCTAAGCAATGTAAAATATCAATAAGAAGAAAACATGGCAAAAAAGATTAAAGGCGGAGGTACTAAAAAAGTATGTTTACCTGCTGCTAAAGTAAAATCAATGAGCAAAGAAGAAAGGCGTAAAGTAGTTGCTGCTAAAAAGTCTGCCGCTGCTCAAGGTAAATATAAAAGATCTAGTAAATCAAATGTTAAAGGCGCTCGTAAAAAAGGAGCTACTCTTAGAGATTGGTTTGAAAAAGAAAACTGGATAAATGTAGAAACAGGTCAACCTTGTGGAGCATCAAGTAGAACTCGTAAAAAGAAAAAGTAATGGCAGGTAGAGTAGATAAAAGTAAAATGCCTTGTAATAAACCAAAGAAACAAGCTCACGGATCTGGACCATCTGGTAAATCACATATTGTGAAGGCCTGTAAAGATGGCAAAGAAAAAATTATTAGGTTTGGACAAGTAGGTGTTAAAGGTGCAGGTAAAAAACCTAAAACTAAAAAAGATAAAGCTCGTAAAAAATCATTCCAAGCTAGACACGCTAAGAATATAGCTAAAGGAGTTTTCAGCGCGGCATATTGGGCTAATAAAGTAAAATGGTAATATGGCTTTTAAATTAAAAAATCCTTTCGACATGAGACTAATGAATACATCTGTTAGTCACATAGAAGATGATGCTAATGTTTTAGGTAGAACAACTAGTTCTGGAAATATAACACTAAGTAAAGATATACCTGATGAACATATTAAGTCTGTTATAAAACATGAGCTTGGGCACGTAGATGATGTTAAGTCTGGTGCTTTAGCTTGGGACGATAAAAACTTTTATTGGAAAGGTAAAAAATATAATAAAGCTAAATGGCAAGGTAGAAAAGATGCACCATGGGAAGCTGACGCTAATAAAGAATCTGGAACTAATTACGGACGTTAGGAACACGAAAAAACTGGGCACCATACCCAAAGTTCCTGTAACCCAAGGGAGATCGTAAGGTCTCCCTTTTTTTTTATTAATGATTACTTAACTTTATCTTAAGGAAATGTAGTAACAGACATTATAAAAAAGTAAAGGGGCCTTAGCCCCTTTCTTCATTTAGCAGCCACCACAGTAGCCATTGCAATATGTACACATAACTATAGTTTTATGTTAAACAATTTCACAGGCACCTCCTGCGCAGGCTAGCTCTCCAGCTAGATCAGTTTCATCCTTAACTTCTACAATATTAGTTAAGTCAATATCTGTTAATGACTTCATCATATAATCATATTTAACTTTACTTATATCTTCAAACGGTGCTTGAGTATAAGTACCACCATCATAAGGTAGGACAGATAGCCCGTTATAATACTCTCTATTGTCCCACATCCATTTACCAGCTGCTGACCATTCATCTTGCTTTAAGCTAACAGTAGCAGAAACATTATGTGTATTACTACCACGCTTATGCCCTGGTTTAACCCACTCAGTTGCAACTTTCTTTATACGCTCAAGTAAATCAAACGGTGATTCATCTCTAAGTATAGATCCCTCAGGTGCTTTTTGTGGTATACTAATTACAGCAGTATCGTGAGGTCTAAAGTATTCGTCTTCTATTAAATCAGGGTGGTTGTTAACTAAATACTTATACATACTTTCATTCTTACCAACTCTGACTCTACGGACATAATAATCATTATGCCATGCATGTATACCAGATGAAGTTCCTAATGCAAGAGACGTCGTCCCTGCCGGCTTTACGGTTGTACATCTAGCTGCTGGTTTAATACCAATTAATTTAGCTAGTTTTCTGTTTTGACTTACTACTATATCTGCAGCTTCCGTCATATCCAACTGCAGCACAGCAGCAGACCCTATTCCTGTCATTGACACACCTATAAGGGCGTCCTTCTCTGTCGTATCTTTCCATATGTCTCTTAAATAGTGAAAGTCAGTATAACCTGCTTGTAATGTACCTATAAAAGCAGCTGCTTGACATCTTTTATTAAAATCATCTTGATCTACTATATCACTAGCATTTACTTCACATAAGTTACAAAACTGATATGGACGCAAAGCTATTTCACAACAAGGATTTGTACCCCAGTCTTTATCATTATTAAAGTAAATACCTGGTTCACCTGATCCTGATAGCTCTACACGTTTCCATAGATCCATAAAAAAATCTTGAGTTACTTTATGTCTCATAAGAACAGCAGAGTTATTAGCACGACCACGTTGAGGTGCTTCTTCCCACCAGTGACCTGACTTACAACCAATCATTGCTTCATCGTCTGCAGAAAATAAACTAATTAAAGCTGCTCTACGTATACCACCTGCTAATACAGCGTCGGCTATATAACAAACAATATCATGAGCTTGTAACGTAGTTAATTTATCACCATCTTCTACATCGTTAAGTATACCTGTTACTTTTACTATACACTCTTTCAAGGGTTGTGGACCTGGAGCTTTACCACCAGACGTAACTAATTGCGCACCTTTTGGTCTTATATCAGAATAATCAAACGTGATCTTAGATGATCTCTTAGAGCCCATATAAGACTTGATTAAGATTTTAATTGCATCAGCCCAACCTTCAATACTATCACCTATTAAATGTCTACGTGTTCTTTTACTGTATGGCTTGTTTATACTAGGTAGTTTTTCTACATGATGATGTTGTACAGAATAACCTACACCAGTACCACCAAGTAATAAAAACATTATTTCATGAAAACACTCTATGCTATCAATCGGTAAATACGCACAATTATATACACGGTTAGGACTAATTTCAATAGGTTTGCCGCCAAATTGTAGCGAACGCATAGATGGTAAAACTTTTTTATCATATACAAATTTATACATATGTTCAATGGACTCAGCAAGATCAGGATATTTCTTTATATGCATGTTCTTATTTCGTGTAACAAGTTCTTCCCATGTCTCCCTACGATTTAATTCTGGTAAGTATTTAGCATACTTCATATAAACAGTAATATCACTCAGTATCTTGTTCGATAGTTCCATTTTGTTCTGCTTTTTTTCTTTCTTTTAATTCTTTTTCCATTTGCTTTTTTAAAGCATCAATAGCATCTTGATAACCAGGCATTAACTTTAATGTTTCTAATGTACCAACTCCTAGTTCTCTAAGATGTGTAATTTCATTTATTAATTGCTGCAACACATTGGTCATAGCTTTTACTTTATTTTGCATTTCTAGCAATTTATTTTCTTTCATCTTCCTTGGCCTCTATATTTTTTCTTATAATTAATACTATTTTTAGATTTAGAACTTTTACATTTGCTGTGTATTCCAGGTCTTTTTTTACGGGTTTTCTCCCGATACGGTGATAATGTTAGTTTCGCCATATTTTTCTGAATATTTAATTAAATCTTTATATTTTAAATAACCTTTGCTTTCAATACTCCAGTTTATAAATTGTTGTAATTTACGTTTAGCATACATACGTCTTGCTAGATCTTTTTTCTCCCAAGAATTAAGTTCACGGTTTCGTCGCATTCTTTTTGATTTTGTGGTTTATATAACGTAACTTCTGATCTAGTGTGAAATAAATACATTTTAAATAGTTTCCAACGTATCGGAAAAGTTTCGTTCGCTCTTCCTTTACATTCGATAATGAAGTCGGATCCAACGAAGTCAGGAGTGTATTTAATATTAAGTATTTTCTTTTTACCTCTATCTTTGTATTCTCCTTTGCCGTTTGCTTGTCTTTCATAAGCTGACTTATCGTAGTTAAAAGAAGGGATCAACTCGTAAGTTGCCCCTTCATATTTAGCATCTATACCAGCTTCTTTTAAAGCTATGTACATGTATTTTTCAAGGCCAGACTGAAAAGTAATACCATCGTATATTACTTTTTTAGAACGTACAGGTCCTTTTTTTTTATACCGGCGAGATCGCATCGTCCCAATCTAATTGTGCAGATGAACTAAACGCTGCGTGATCTGCATGTTTAATAGCTTGTTTAACAATATTGTCTTGAACTTCTTCACGAGCTGCTTGAATATAAAGCACTGCATCCATTAATTCTTCTTGTATATCATTTAAATATGCACTAAGATCTTTAACATTTGTTTTACGCTCATTGTCTAATGTTTGTCCGTACTTTTTAAATCCTACATCAGATCTTGACACAAACTTATCAACAACTCTTTCTACAACAGGATCTCTAAATTTAATTTTTTTAGTTTTCATCTTTAACAAATGTTCCGTTAACCATTTTACCTGTTCGTTTAGCTATAACTTCGTATGCAGTATCAATACAATTTTCAATTGTTGTACCGCCAAGATGTGCCATGTTAGTAAGAACTACTACCATATCGCCTATAGCATCTACAAACTCTTCTTTATCATTTTTAAGTACAGCTCTACCAAGTTCGCCAGCTTCTTCCATTAGTTTACAGAACTGAGTTTTAGTATCGCCTTTAGTGTATAAACCTCTTTCACCAGCCCAGTCTCTGATTTTTTGAAATCTTTCACTGTCATCATTGTCGTATCTCCAGTTATTAGGCTTTCTTTTAGCTAATGATTTAATATATTCATTAAACTCATTAGTATCTTCTTTGAATAAATTAGGCTTAAAATAATTAGCAAATGCTTTATTGTATATATAACATCTTTCACTTGTAAACTGTGAAGTTGTTACATTTTTCATAATCCATTTAATTGTGTTATTATTTATTTCAAACTCTCCGTGAGATGTTAACCACGTTTTACCCATCATATCCATTAACCTGCCTTTTAATTTAGACACTGGACATGGGAACGTAGAGGTCTGCTCTGTTGCGTTTATGTGCATTGTGTTAGATTTTATTTTATTAATATATAGATCTTTATATTTTTGTCTGTCAACTCTATAGCCGTAAGACAATTGAAGTTCTAACTCGCGGTCAGATATATAATTTATATCTGTACTTTGTTCTAGAACTTCTATTTCGTCTAAGTTGTAGCCTTGCTGGTCAACAACTCTAGATATAAGATCACGTGTAACACCTATTTTTTTACCCGGTATATGGTATAAATAATAATTAATTTTATCCATATGTTCTTGCTCTTGATGTTAA
>Ga0209232_1000448_pt1 | contig 25428 bp, 23 predicted proteins | sample ETNvirenome_2_60_FD_184066 | JGI IMG/M metagenome (GOLD analysis project Ga0209232, IMG submission 184066) | Marine viral communities from the Pacific Ocean - ETNP_2_60 (SPAdes) (version 2) | ecosystem: Environmental > Aquatic > Marine > Oceanic | place: Pacific Ocean | collected 2013-06-22
TTATTCACATTCAGGTACTAAATGGAATATGAATAAGCCTCTTGATATGGATGATAATACTATAACGACTACTGGGGCAATAGCAGCAGCTACTCTTAATACAGGACAAGGAGCTAATGAGTTATATGCTATGGATCAGGACGTACAAACTTCTGACAGTCCACAATTTGCTGGAGTTAACGTAGGACATGCTTCAGATACTACACTTACAAGAGCAAGCGCAGGAGATATAAATGTAGAAGGTAATTTAGTCTACAGAGCTGGCGGTACAGATGTACCAGTTACTGACGGAGGTACAGGTGCTTCTTCTTTGACTGACGGTGGAGTATTATTAGGATCAGGTACAGGAGCTATAACTGCTATGGCGGTACTAGGGGACGGTGAAATGATTGTAGGAGACGGAACAACTGATCCGGTTGCCGAAAGTGGTGCTACGTTACGTACTTCAATAGGAGTAGGTTTAGCAGACAATGTACAATTTTCTGCTATATCCGGTTCTACAGTAACAGCTAGCGGTAATATATCAGGTAGTGGATTACTAAAAATCTCAGGAGCAGGAACTAGTGAATTTACAAGCCACTTAAAGTCGCACTGTTTAGGCGTAGGAACTGCACCTTCAGGTACTGGAGGAGAAATTAGAGCTACAAATGATATTACAGCGTACTATTCTTCAGATGAAAGATTAAAAGAAAATATTATAGAATTAGATAATGCCTTAGATAAAGTAAATAATCTTAGAGGTGTATCATTCGATTGGAAGACATTATCTGCCGAAGAAAAAGCAACAATTCATTCTCACGAAGGTCATGATATTGGAGTAATTGCTCAAGAAGTAAAAGAACAGTATCCTGAACTAGTTGAAGAAAGAGATAACGGATATTTAGCAGTTGATTATAAAAAATTAACTGCAGTATTAATACAAGCAGTAAAAGAACTATCTAAAAAAGTAGATAAATTAAATAAATAAAAATGGGTTACCAAATAAATGCAGATTTAGAAACCTCATCAGGTCCTACTTCAGAGTTATATATAAGAATAGAAAATTGGAAGATCAATAGATCAACTAATATAGTTACATTTACTACAACATCGTGGCTAAATTCTAATTATGCTAAAAAGTTTAATAGAAAGTATGCTGATGATAAATTTAGAAATGCAGTAGGTATTGTATCTTCTAAAGTTATATATTATGAAAATGAGCGAAGTAAAGGTAAACATTTAGATATAGAAAATTTATATACTTTCGAAATGGTAAAAGAAGAAGAGGTTGAAATACCTATCATGAAAAAGAAAAAAGTTGCCGTTGAAGTACCTTATATAAGCTTTGATGAAAATGGAGACGAAGTCACTCTTTATAGAACAGTAGAAGAAGAAAAACAAGTTCAAGTTGGAGTTAAAAAAGAAGTTAAAAAAGTAATAGATTATTCAATTATAGATAATTTAACTATTTATAGTTACGAAATTTTAAAAAATGAACTTTCTAAGTTATTTCCTAAAAGTAAAATTTTAAACGGATAAAATGGCAGTACACACTTACGGAACAACCAACATATCATTCAGTTCATTTGACACTTGGGCTAACAATATAGGCTCAGATTCTAATGTAACTATGAACAATGCATTAGCAGATGCTTCACCAGCTAACAGTAACCCTACATCGGCTAGTGAAATTTATAATAATAATTGGTTCTACGGTCAAGTTCAAGTTTCTTCAGGAGGTTTTGTAGATGTAGCTGCAGGTAGTTATACACTCAGCGATGTAAATAGTACTACTACACTTAAAAATGTAAATTTAGATTTAAACGACTTAACATTAACAGCAGACGAAACTGCTGCATATCCTAAAACGTTTGTAAGATGGAGAGCGGGAGGAGCAAGTGGTACTGAGATACAAACAGGAGAAGTACTTACTCTTAATGCTTCTACACAAACATCAACTACAGTATTTTACGCTGAATTTACTTAATAGTTAATAAAGGTTTTGAAGATAATATGGGTTTATGAAAATATAAGTGAAAAAGACTTTTTTTATTCCAAGCTAGATACTCTGTTACTACTTAGTTCTGCTATACAATGGAAAAAACATCATCCTGAACATACTACTACTTTACATTGTGATGATCTAACTAAAGCTTTTTTAGATAACTTGAACGCACTAAGTGTTTGGGATGAAGTTATATTACTTCCTAAGAATAAATTTATTAATAAAAATATTTTTTGGGCTTCTAGTAAAGCTCAAGTACTAAGAAGTGTAAAAGAACCAGTAGTAATTATGGATCATGACTTTTTAGTTTATAATAATTTAAGTAAGTATCTAAATACTAAGACTATTTTTGCTCACGAAGAAGATGGAACTAGATACTACCCTACTGCTAGTGATCCATTTATAGGGGAAATAACTGATATGATACCAAGGCCGCAGCCTTATGCAATAAATTGTTGTTTTTGTTATTTTCCTGATTATAAATTTACTAATAATTATGCTGAATTTGCTTTACAGTTAATGACTAGATTTACTGATTTAAAAGTACCTAATTCAAAGTTTTTAATTTTTGCTGAACAGTTATCTCTTAAGTATCTATTAGATTATCATAATGTTTCTTACGATACATTAATGCAAGAAATATTTATGTCGAATGAAAAAAAATTCGTATCTTATGATAAAGGTTTAATACCAAAAAATGAAGTTTATAAATATTTTAGACACTACTGGATGGATAAACCAGATATAAGAAAAGACGAATCAAGTATTGAATATACTACGTTAAAAAATATTATCAAACAAAAGAAAGTTATAAATTTAGAACCTATAAATGATCTTAAATCTTAACTTTATAAGAGAGTTTATTACCAATAACCAAAAAGAACAGTTAGAACATAACGGCAAGGTAAGAACTCAATATGACTCTGTTCCTTACAGGTGGACGCACGGTGCTACCGAATATTCTTTAGGGGATGGACTACTTATATACTCTATTATTCATTATATGAGAGCGAAGGTCTGTGTATGCTTAGGTTCAGGAGGAGGTTTTATTCCCCGTATAATGACTCAAGCAAGATTAGATCTACACGATTCAGGTATATTCGAAGGTAAGAAAGAATTTAATTGGGGTGATATAGGTTCTACCTTTTTAGTTGATGCTACTAATGGAGTAGGAGGAGAAGTTGATTATTTAGAAGAAGCTTCATTTTTTAGATCTAAATTTTATCCTAGATTTATTAACGATACTACTGAAAATGCTTATTATAATTTTTTTATCAAAGAAGATATTAAAATTGATTATTTACACATTGACGCAGATCATTCATATGATGGAGTAAAAAAAGATTTTGAATTATATTCTAATATTATTTCAGAAAACGGTATTATCTCTATACACGATACTGATAAAAATTATTCTAAAAATTATATAGTATCTAAAGATTTAAAAGAGCAAAAAAAATATCAAAAATTTGCTGAAGGACCTTCTAAGTTTATAGAAGAAATATCAGATAAATGGCAAAGATTCGATTTTTTTAATGAAGGAGTTTTTCCTTCAAAACCAAGTTCAACAGGATTAACAATTTTAAGACATGCCTAATTTAGTTACAGTAGTAGGAGAGAATACACATATTCTCCCACATATGTTAAAACATTATGAAGATAAAATAGATAAAGCTTATATAGCAGTTTATAGACAAGGTAAAGATGATGGTATACTAGAAGAAATAGAAGAGCTAGGTATTAAACCTTTTATGGTTTTCACCGAAGACAAGTATAACTGGAATAGAGTTACTGAAATATATAACACAGTAAAGAAAACTAAACCAAATGACTGGTGGATAGTAGCTGATGATGATGAACTACAGGTATACCCAGAGCCTATTGAAGACATAATAGAGAATTGTGAGAGATATGGATATGACTTTGTTACAGGGGGGTTCTTAGATCGTATAGGTAAAGATGGTACTTTCCCCGAAGTAACTAGAGATACAAATATTCATAAAGCTTTTCCATTAGCTGGATTTTTTAGGTACCCTATGTCAGGAGCATGTCCGAATAAAGTTACTCTTATGAAAGGACACCAAAATGTTACTCCTGGTCAGCACTATGCTACTTTTGACGATGGTACTAACAGTTGGGGAACTGGTCATGCTAGAAGGATGCCAGTAAATGAAATATTTACTCAAGTGCATCATTTTAAATGGGATAGTAGTTGTGTGGATAGAATAAAAAAAGTAGCAGATAATAAAAAAGACTATTCTTTTTCCGATGAATATAGAGTTATGTACGAAGGTATAAAAGACTCAGGTTTTAGAATTGATATAAAAAATCCTGAATATTTAGTTGAAAATCTTAAAGAATTTTCTTATATTAATTATAACGATTATACCGAATGGTCGTTACTTAAAGATAAAATAATTAAAATATGAGTAAAACTGATAAGAAAGCTGAAGATTTAGTTTTAGAGCAACGTAAAGTTAGAGCTTTAGAAAAAATAGCTGTATCGTTAGATACTTTAACTATGTGGTTTGAAGAAGTAGATAAAGAAGGATGGAGCGATAGAATAGCTTGGTACCTTAGTTTATGGAAAGAAAAGTACATAGATGAAGTAAAACCAAGTAAGTCTAAGAAAAATGCATAAATTAGGTATAATTGTACCTTATAGAAATAGACCAGAACAATTAGCTAAATTTAGACAGAGTATAAAGGAATATATTACTGATATAGATTATGAGTTAATTATAGTTGATCAACAAGGTAATAAAAAATTTAATAGAGGTTGGCTTTTAAATATAGGATTTAAAGAGGCCGAAAAATTAGGTTGTGATTATGTAGTATTTCACGATATTGATATGCTACCTATCGAGGCCGATTATAGCTACTCTGATAAACCTTTACATCTAATTACTGATTTAGATTTACCTAGTGGAGTATCAAGAACTCTTTTTGATGAATATTTCGGTGGAGTTACTTTATTTCCTGCTGATATATTTAGACAAATAAACGGATATACTAATTTATACCAAGGTTGGGGATTCGAAGATGATAATTTACTTCTACGTTGTTTAGAAAATCATATAGCTTTAGATGGTAATATGGTAGTACAGAAAGCAAAATCTGCTATTGCATTAGAATTTAACGGAGAAGATAGTTATGTAGCTATTCCTAATAAATTAAATGCATCTAGAAATTTTTCTATATTTGTATCTTTTAGTTACGACGAAATTAATATTTCTAAGTATGAGATAAACGACTATAACTCTATATTCAGTATACCAGGATTCGATACTACTTTAACCGTAAATTCATTCTTCGATTTGACTTTTCAATTTTGGAGTAAGACTTTAGAGTCTATGGCTATATCTACTAAAGCATTAAGAGCAGGTAAATACAATGCTATTATTACAGTTAAAAGCAAAACTCGTTATCAAAATGTAGTTAAGTTATATATTAACGGAGAGTTAGTAGGTGAAAGCGCATTTGATAAAATGTCTAACTTAAGGGATTCAAAATATTTATATTTAGGAGTTGGTGATCCCGATAGAGAGGAAAAAAATAACTGGTTTAAAGGAACTATAGATACGTTTGCTACATATAATACTGATTTAACTGAAAGAGAATGTGCTCAATTAGGAAATAATACTCATAAGAGTTTATTCGGATTAGAATCAGGTCCAAGTTTATCTTCTTATTACGATTGCAAATTTGTAGATTATGGTGAGCTATTAGATTTAAAGAAATCAGTTAACGGTACTATAGTAAATTGCGAACAAGTAAACGTTTATAAAACTCCAGATTTTAAAAAGCCTATTCCATATAGAAGAGAAGGTAAATTTGAGGTGCTATATCATAAAGAAAATGGGTATAAAGATGGTTATTGGATTAGTTGGACTAGTAGAGATAATCAACTTAAATACTTAGATAGTTACTATAAATCAGGTACAGGATATCAAAAAGACGGACTAACTACTTGTTCATATAGAGTTATAAGTAGAGATTCGATAGATAACTACCACCATATATTAGTTAAATAATGAAACATAAGTTAGGAGTTTGTGTACCCTATAGAAATAGAGAATTGCATATGCATGAATTTATTCCTAAAGTTGGGAAATATTTAAAAAATCGTAATATAGATTTTCAAATTTATATAGTTCATCAAGTAGACGATAAACTGTTTAATAGAGGTGCAACTAAAAATATAGCTGCAAAGCATGCATTTGAAGATGGCTGTGATTATATAGTATGGCATGATATAGATATGATTCCGGAAGAAGGCGGAGGAGCTGACTACTCCTACCCAGATAAAGCACCAAGACATATAGCTACTAAAATCGAACAGATGGGCTGGCAGTTAAAGTATCATGAATATTTTGGTGGAGCAGTTTTATTTACTAAAGAACAGGTAGAAGCTACAAACGGTTACTCTAACGATTATTGGGACTGGGGTATGGAAGATGATGATCTCTTTTGGAGATGCCATAAAGAAGGTTTGACTAACGATACGTGGTTAGATATTGAACCTATTGAGCAAAAGTATTTAGCTTTTAATGGTATTGATTCATATGCAAAATTTCCCTTTGATAATAAATTACTTAATTTGACTGCTAAGTCTCATACTATATCAGTATTAGTTAGAGCATACCATACTTTAGATAAAAATAAAATATATCTTATAGGAGACAAAAAAAGAGCATATGTAGAGTACCCTATTTTAAGAATACCTGGTTATGATTATGGATTTTCATTTAATAATTCTAGGGCATTAACTTTAACTTATTGGAACTCTTTTAATAAACATAATTATATGTGGCTCAAGAGATACGATAACCAATGGAGCTGGTTAACTGCAGTATTAAATGAAGAAAGACATTTATCTCATTTATATTTAAACGGGACTGAGGTTGATTCAAAAGGAGGTTTTGGTAGCCCTTCTCCTTTTAGGTTTACTGGTAAGTTGAAAAAATATGGTACTAATAGTATCTATTTAGGTACATCACCTTCACAATCTGAAAATAGTTCATATAAATTTTTCAAAGGTGATATTGCAAGAGTATATGCTTGGAATAGAGCTCTAAATATATCAGAGGTAAGAAATTTACATCATGACCTACCTAAAAAAGGATTAGCTATTAATTATAATGCTAATAAACCTATAACTAAGTTAGATACTTATAATGTAGATATTAAAGAAGATACTCTTAAAATACCTAATTCAATTATACCTCATAGAGTTGAAGGTAGAATGAGATGTTTACCTCATAAAGATGAAGGTATAGTTGATGGAGTATTTGCAAAAGGTGAAACCACAGCAGCTAATGAAAGAAGGTATGTCCTTAAGATGCAACAAAATGAAATTAACTATAAAGAAGATGGTATTAAACAACTTAAATATGAGTTAGTAGGAGAACAAATCTTTACTCCTTGGGCTAAGATGCTTAATATAAAATTATGAAGCTACCTGTAGCATTCAAAGATGTTAAAAATAAACTTGACAACGTAGGTTGTGGTTTTTGCTTGGCTAAATGGAGTCAGGTTACTATGCACCTACATAATGGACTTACCCATTCCTGTCACCACCCAGCTCCTCATAAAATACCATTAAGAGAAATAGAACATAATCCTACTGCGTTACATAATACCCGTCATAAGAAAAGACAGAGAATGGCTATGCTTAAGGGCAAAAGACCTAAAGAGTGCGATTACTGTTGGAACGTAGAAGATAACTCAGATAGATTTTCAGATAGAGTTCTCAAATCATCTGAGCCATGGTCTATGAATCATTTTGACGATATAGTATCTAAACCATGGAATACCGATTATAATCCTAAGTACGTAGAAGTATCTTTTTCTAATACTTGTAATTTTAAATGCTCTTATTGTGGTCCTTTATTTTCTTCTAAATGGATGGATGAAGTAAGATCTAAAGGTCCTTACCCAACTGATGATAAATTCGGTAGATTAGATACTCTAGAAGAAAAAGGTCATATACCTTATTTACAATCAGAATATAATCCATATGTAGAAGCCTTTTGGAGATGGTGGCCTGAACTATATACTGATTTAGATACTTTTAGGATTACTGGAGGAGAGCCTTTACTGTCTAAAGATACTTGGAAATTGTTAGATTTTATCATAGAATCTCCTGAACCTAATCGCAATCTTAAACTATCAGTAAATACAAATTTAGGTATACCCGATAATTTATTTGATAGGTTTGTAGAAAAAGTAAGTAAAATTATAGAACAAGAAAGAGTTAAAGAGTTTATAATATTTACCTCAGTAGATGGTTGGGGAGAACAAGCTGAATATATACGTAACGGATTAGTATTTAATAAATTTTGGGATAACGTCAATACTTTACTTGATAAGCTACCAAGTGTTACAGTAGTATTAATGTCTACTTATAATATGTTTTCTCCATTTACTTATAATAAATTAATTGAAGGAGTATATAAATTAAAGAAAGAATATGCAAACGACTATAGATATTGGAAGCATGCTATACATTTAGATACATCATACTTAAGGTATCCTCATCATCAGACAGTACAATTATTAGAGAGTAACCATAAAGAACTTATAAGATCGAATGCTGAACTTATGTACTTTAAAAGCTCTCCAGTCTTTAATTTCAATCAATTAGGATTTACTACTATAGAGATCAATAAAATGAAAAGAATTTATGATTGGTCTAAATCTAACATAGATTCTAAAAAATTAAAATTAGAAAGAAATAATTTAGTTAAGTTTGTAGATGAACACGATAAAAGAAGAGGTACTAATTTTTTAAATACGTTTCCTGAGTTAGAAGAATTTTATTATGATAATAAGTAGAGGTGAACCTTGGATACTTTGGCCTGAAAAATATAGTCACGGTTTATGTAAAGACGATTTAAATAAATCTTTACAAGGTGATAACGATTTTACTATAGGTATTAACTTTAAACTTCTATCAAAAGGTCCCGATAAACGAACTATCTTTTCAAGATTACCTAATTATTTAGGTTTAGATATAGAAAAAGAAAATAATAACGTTTTATTTATTTGTAAGACTATAAAAGAAGGAAAAGAAAAAGCATATTACGAATTTTCTAATTTCAGTTTAAAAAATTCTTTTTATAGATTTTACATTAGGTATAATAAAAAAGAAAATTTTTTAGATTTAAGTATAGATGAAAAAATTATATTTGAAATTAATTTTGATAAAAATGAAAAGTTATTACAATCTCAAGATTCTCATATAATATTCGGCTCAGGTAATTTTCCTCATAACAATTTTAATTTAAATTATAGCGAATTAGATATCGATCAATTTTTCGTGAGTAGAAAATTTTTAGATTTAAAAAAATATACTACTGAAGAATTATTAAATCTATCATGCGTAGGAATTTACGATTTTAAAAATAAAACTGATTATCAAATTTGGGACTATACTAATAATTATAATCTCATAGGCAAAATACTTTAATGCAAGAATATTATTCCATAAGAGAAAAGTTAAATGAAATAAGCCCTAGCTTCTGTATAGCTAAATGGGCACAGTTAACTTTATATCTACATACAGGATTTAATCACTCTTGCCACCATCCTACACCTCATAAAATACCATTAGAAGAAGTACTAGCAAATCCTAAAGCATTACATAATACTAAGCATAAGAAGTCTCAAATGAGAAAAATGCTGAGAGGCGAAAGACCGGCAGAATGTGAATACTGTTGGAAGATAGAAGACTTAGGAAAAGATTACATAAGCGATAGAGTTTATAAATCAGCTCATGAAATGTCTACAGTTAAATTAGAAGAGATAGTAGAAAAAAAATCTGCAGATATTGAACCTAGTTATCTTGAGATTAGCTTTAGTAGTGCATGCCAACTAAAATGTGCTTACTGTTCACCAGATATATCAACTTCTTGGATGCAAGAGATAGAACAATTTGGTGGTTATCCTACTTCTACTAACTTTAATAATTTAGATTGGTTTAAGTCACAAAATAAAATGCCTTACAAGTATAGTGAAGATAATCCTTATGTAGAAGCTTTCTGGAAATGGTGGCCTGAGTTAGCTCCTAATCTACATACTTTAAGATTAACTGGAGGAGAACCTTTGCTGTCTAAAGATGTATGGAAAGTTATAGATAAAGTTATAGAAAATCCTAATCCTAAATTAGTATTTTGCGTCAATACAAATTTATTAGTCCCAGATGCTTTAATAGATAAGTTAATCTATAAGCTTAACGAACTAGATGGTAAAGTAAAAGAAATACAAATTTTCTCTAGCGGTGAAGCAACCGGTTTAGCTAATGAATATATTAGATTCGGTACTAATTACAAAAAATGGCAAAAGAACTTTGAAAGAGTATTAAATGAAACTGAAAACGTTTTAGTAGCTAATATGACTACAGTAAATTTAACCAGTGTAGGTACTTACTGTGATTTTTTAAGATACTTATTAAGTTTAAGAAAAATTCATAATAAAACAGTTAACTTTGATAAAGTACAATTTATGAGTAATTATTTAAGGTATCCTGAGTTTTTAGCTATAACTAATTTAGATAATGAAAGTAAAGATAGATTCAAATTATCAGTAGATGAACTTATAAAAGAACGTAAACCTGACTCAGGTTTAGATAGAGATGAATGCTTAACATACTCACAGATCGATCAGTTAAATAGATTGGTAGATCATATGTATAATAATACCGACAGTGGTGATAAACTAAAGTTAAATCGTAAAGATTTTTTTAATTTTACGCAAGAATACGATAAAAGGAGAGGAACTTCTTTCGAAGAAGCTTTTCCTGATTTAAATGAATTTTATAAGTTATGTCAAGAAGCCTAGAAGAAACTAAAAAATTAATCGATTCGATTTCTCCATCGTTTTGCGCAGCTAAATGGTATAATGTATCTATATGGTTAGGAAACGGTAGAACAGCATCATGTCACCACCCATTAGCCCATCATATTCCTAGAATGGAGCTACAAAATAATCCATCAGCATTACATAATACAGAATTTAAAAAAACTGCTAGAAAAGAAATGCTTGAAGGCACTAGACCTAAAGAATGTGGGTACTGTTGGAGAGTAGAAGATGCTGCTAAAGGAAAAAAAGATGTATATAGTGATAGAGTTTATCAATCTCATAGATATACTACTGATGAGATAGTAAAGATTAAAGATAAGCCTTGGGACCATAACGTTATTCCTAAAACTGTAGAACTTGCTTTTGATAATTTATGTAATCTAGCGTGTAGTTACTGTAATGCTGAGTTTAGTTCTACATGGGCTAGAGATATTAATAAAAATGGTCCTTATAAGGGTATGGAAACAAAAGGAGGCCATACTTTTGCTAATAATGGTTCTCATGCAATGCCTTTTGGTCATAAGAATGAAGATAATGAATTTATAAAAAAGTTTTTCGAATGGTTTCCTTCAATTAGAGGAGGCCTACAGGAACTAAGAGTATCAGGAGGAGAGCCTGCTAGATCCCCATCTTTTTGGAAACTACTAGAAATGTGTAATAACGATAATTTTGATTTCGCAGTAAATAGTAATTTAATAATGCCTGAAGATAGATTAAATACTCTTATAGAATCAGCTAAAAAATTTAAAGCTTTTGATATCTATACTAGTGCGGAAGCATTTGGTAAAAATCAAGAATTTGTTAGAGATGGATTTGATTGGAAAATATGGGAAAGAAATATTCTTAAACTTTTAAAAGCTCCTCAAATAAGAGCAGTTCATGTTATGATGACTTTAAGTGCGTTAAGTGTATGGACTACTGATAAATTTTTAGAAAAAATAATAAAATGGAGAAAGAAAGCTAGAACTAAAGAAATGCTTTATATGTCTGTTAATATTTTAAGATTTCCTTCATTCCAAAGTATGAATATTTTACCTCAGGAAGTCAAGGATAAATTAGCTTATAATATAGAAAAAGTTCTTATTCCATCTAAACCATGGATGCATGAATGGGAAATAAATCACTACAATAGATTATTAGTATATTTAAGGAACGTTGATAAATCGTACGAAGATCAAGATACTTATGAAAATAAAGCAAACGACTTTAAAAACTTTACAGTACAATATGCACGTAGACGAGAAAAACCTATAGATAAATTTATGCCAGTTGAGTTTAATGACTGGTTTAATACAATATAATATGTCAAATACTAAACTAGAATCTCCAGGGGATAAAATTAGCCCTACATTTTGTATACTACCTTGGATACATCTTAATACTTGGCCTAATGGTAACGTATATCCTTGTTGTCTAACTGATTATAGAGAAGAGTTAGGTAATATGAAAGATAATACTTTAGAGGAGTTATGGAATGTACCTAGAATGAAAGAAATAAGAAGAGATATGCTTCTTGGTAATAAGCATGATAATTGTAGAAAATGTTATCAGCAAGAAGAAAATGGTTTAGATAGTACTAGAACTTCATCTAATAGGTGGTATAAACATCATATACCTAATATTATAGAGCAGACTAAGCCTGACGGTACTAATGAAAGATTCGAACTTTTATACTGGGATTTTAGGTTTTCTAATCTTTGTAATTTTAAATGTAGAATGTGCGGTTCTTATTTAAGTTCAAAATGGTTTGAAGATGAAATAAAAATCTTTGGAGGTAGTAATATTCCTAAAGCTATAATAAACGTAAATGATTATAGTAAAAAAGATATTAAATTTTATCTTAATGAATTTATGGAGGACGTAGAAGAAATTTATTTTGCAGGAGGAGAACCTTTAATAATGGACGAACATTATTATATTTTAGAAAAATTAATCGAAATAGGTCATACTGATTTAAGGATAAGATATAATACTAATTTAGGATATTTAAAATTTAAAAAATGGGATAACTTAAAACTTTGGGAACCATTTAGAAAGGTAGATAATGCCAACGTAGCTATATTTGCGTCTATAGATGGTATAAACGAAGTAGCTGAATATAAAAGAAAAGGAACTAAATGGCCTAAAGTAGAAGCTAATATTAAAAAATGTATAGATGAAGGATTAAACTTTCATGTGAGTTGTACTACTAGTATAATGAATGTACTTCACATACCTACTTTTATAGATAGAATGATAGAATTAGGATTAGATATATTTCATATTCAGCTTAACAATATTTTAACTAGTCCGTATTACTATAATATTAATATACTTCCTATATCGTTAAAAAATAAAGTTAGAATACTTTATAATAAACATTTAGAAAAATTTAAAGGTAGAGAGAAAGAAGAGCTAGCTAAAAAATATGATAGTATCTTTAAATTTATGGATGAAACTCCTAAAGATAATGTAGATAAGATTTATAAGCAGTTAAAAAACTTTACTGATAAACTTGATAAAGGTAGAGATGAAAACTTCCTAGAAATATACCCTTACTATTCAGACTGGTATAACAGTATAGGTAAAAGTAAAGCAATTTAGTGGAACAACAAAGATTTATATGTGATTTACCATGGAAGCATTTAAGTGTACACCCTCACGGAAACTGCTCGATATGCTGTGTGGCAGATCATAGTTATTTAGGTTCTCAAGCTTTAGTGGGTAAAGACGAAACTTTAAACGTTTTAAACGTATCAACCGATTCTATTGAAAGCATAGTTAACTCTGACAGTTATAAGACTATTAGAAAAGAAATGCTTGAAGGTAAAAAACCTTTAGCTTGTAAGACTTGTTGGGATGTAGAAGAATCAGGAGGAAGATCTAAAAGAGTTAGAGATTCAGTATTCGATGTTGACTTTGACGAAATAACTAAACCTGACGGCAGTATTGAAGTTGACCTATCTAATATAGAGTTAAGATTAGGTAACTTCTGTAACTTAAAATGCCGTTCTTGTAATGCAGAGTCTTCTACCTCTTGGATAGATGATTATTATAAACTCAAAGATAAGGTACCATTACCTAGTAACTTTGATAAGCTTAAAAAAAGTAAATGGACTAATTACGACTGGGTAGAAGATACAGAGTTTTATAATAGACTTATTAAAAATAGTCCTAATATTAGACAGTTACATATAAGTGGAGGAGAACCTTTTTTGGTTCATAAGCATTTTTATTTATTAGAAAAATTAGTCAAAGATAATTTAGCTAAAGATATAGATATTTTTTATATTACTAATGGTAATTATAATTTTAAAAAACTTATACCAGTATTAGATAAATTAAATAATTTTCGCAAAGTATATATTAGTTTTAGTTTAGACGATATTTGGGATAGAAATGCTTATATAAGAAAATTAAGTAATTTTAAATTAACTATAAATAATATAAAAAATTTTCTTAATAATTATAATTTTTACTATACTATTACTCAAACTATAAGCACATATAATTTTCTTTACTGTGAAGAACTAAGTCAATACTTATTAAAAGAAGGACTTTATAATTTAGAAGGAACAGGAAAAATTCCTCGTATTATTCCGAACCATGTTCATGCACCAGCTTATCAAAATGCTACAGTAATTCCTAAAAAGGTTAGACAGAAAAAATTAGAAAGTATAAAAAATTTAGTTCATAAGGAAATATATAATGATCTTCACGGCAGGTATTATAACGCTCCTGATAATAACGAACTAAGTAATTTTTTTAAAGTTACTAATGCAGTAGATAAAGTAAGAAAAGAAAAAATGCAAGACTATTTTCCTGAATTATTTAACGTTCTTAAATCTGAATTAATATGAGTTTAAGATGCGTACATATAGAGAGTGGTTTAAGAGTTACTAATAACGGTGCTATACAACCTTGCTGTTACTTTGATCCTAGCGTAAATTATAAAGACGATAAAGGTTTAGACTTAAACGTAAATAGTACGTCATTACTAAAGGCTTTTGATAGCCCTACTTTATCTAAATTAAGAGAACAGTTTAGCAGAGGTGAAAAACCAAAAGGTTGTAGTAGATGCTGGAAAGAAGAAGATGCTGGTATAACTAGTAAAAGAATAAGAGATAATAAATCTTATGATTTTAGAGAAAGTACCAACACTGTAAGGTTCTTAGAACTTAATTTAGGTAATACTTGTAATTTTGCTTGTAGGATGTGCGGTATAACTGCTAGTATTAAATGGTATAAGGAAGCTAAAAAACTTCACTATCCTCATATAAGTAATGAAGAGTATGATAAGTACGTAAAAACTATGTATAAGAGCTATGACGATGATAGCTTATTTTGGGAATCAGTATATGATGTAGCTCCTACATTAGAAATGATAGATATGTACGGAGGTGAGCCTTTTTTAGTTAAAAAACAGTGGGAATTTCTTAAAGAATTAATTAACTTAGGATATAGTAAAAATATAAGGTTGCATTTTAATACTAACGGTTCTATATTTAAGGAAGAATATTTTAAAATACTTGATAAGTTTAAATTTGTAAATATTAGCTTTAGTATTGACGGCATAGAAGATAAATTTAACTATATAAGGCACCATGGAGACTGGAATCAAGTATATAATAATATGAATAAATGGGCTCAATATTCTAAAGGAAGAGAACATTGGTTATTAGATGTTTGTATTACTATTTCTATACTTAATATTTTAGATATAGGAGAATTGAATGAGTTTTTTAAAGAAAATTTTCCTCAAATGCCTTTATTTTTAAATCAAGTAAGCTGGCCGAGCTACTTCTCAGTAAAATGCATACCTAATATCTACAAAGGTAAAATTACTGAAAAAATAATACAATATGTCAATAATATAGGCAAAAGTACTGATGAATGGCCTGATGCATATAATATAAAAGAACAAATTCTCAATACAGTAGAATTTATGAATACTAATAAAGGTACTGAAGATGACTTTTTAAAGTTTTATAAAGTTAATGATTTATTAGATGAATCCAGAAGTCAAAACTTTCAAAAAACCTTTCCTGATCTTTATTCAATTTTTAAACCAACAACAAAAGTTTAAGTTATGAAACAAAATATAAGTCTAACAAAAGAAGAACTAGCACTATTGAAAGCATTAGACAAAGATGCTAATACAATAATAAAAGAATTTGGTAATATTAATATATCTCAACTAGAATTAGATAAAAGAAAAGATAATGCTCTTAAATATTATGAAGCATTGAAAAAAAAGAAATCTGAAGTTTCTATAGCACTACAGAATAAGTACGGTAGAGGAAATATAGATATAGTTACAGGTATATTCACCCCTGCAGGTTAGGTTACAAAGTTTTATTGATATTTATAAGTAATCCAAAAAAATATCTAATTAGGTTTTTGTATATATTTAGATATTTATTAATGTATAAAACAATCTAATTAACTAAACATGGCAGAAACATTAATCTCCCCAGGTGTATTAACCAGAGAAAATGATATTTCTTTTATCGCCCCCGCAGCTGTTCAAGCTGGTGCTGCTATTTTAGGGCCAACAGTCAAAGGTCCTGTAGAAGATCCTACCTTAGTAACCTCGTACGGTCAATATCAGCGTCTTTTCGGGACAACATTCGAATCTGGTTCAACAAAACAAGAATACCTTACTTCTCTTGCTGTAAAATCATATTTTACTCAAGGAGGAAACTCAGTAATAGTAACTAGAGTAGTATCTGGTTCATTTTCTGGTGCAGCAAGTTCAACGATTTCAACTATCACAGGTTCATTAACTAATCCTTTTACTCTTGAAACTTTAGGTAAAGGCGCTATCTTTAATAACGCTACAGCTTCAGGAGACCAAGGTTTACATAATACCGATGGTTCATTAAAATCAGGTTCAGCGGATAATTTAAGGTATGAAATATCAAATGTACAAAACGCTACAGGTACATTTTCTCTATTAATACGTAGAGGTGACGATAATACCAAGAATAAAATTGTAATAGAAACTTTTAACGATCTATCTTTAGACCCTAACTCAAGTAACTATATAGAAAGAGTTGTAGGTAATCAGACAAGAACAAAAACTACCGACGGGGACGGTAATGTATACGTTCAGACTTCTGGAGAGTTCGTAAACCAATCTAACTTTGTTAGAATTTCTGCAGTTAATTTACCTACACTTAATTATGTAGGTACTGATGGCTTAACTGTAGGTAGTGATGCTAATAATATTTCATTTTCAGGCTCATTACCGATAGCTCAATCTGGTTCATTTAGTGGAGCTACAGGAGCAAACGGAAAAGCAGGAGATAAATATAATGATGAAATTACAAATACTAATACTCAAGGGCTAGTAGGTGCTAATTACGCAGATAGTATTTCATTATTAGGCAACAAAGATGAGTATGAATTTAATATTATTTCAGCACCTGGATTAATATACGATTTCGGTACTCATAAAACTCAATTAGATTCAATTATATCACTAGCTGAAACTAGAGGGGACTGTATTGCAGTTCTAGACCTAGAACAATATGGGGCTACCGTAAGTAATACAACTACTGTAGCTGCAACAGTTAATACATCGTATGCTGCTGCATATTGGCCATGGCTTCAAACTCAATCAGCTACAGGCAAAAACGTTTGGATACCAGCATCTACAGTTATCCCAGGAGTATATGCATTTACCGATAGTGCTGCTGCACCTTGGTTCGCACCTGCAGGTTTAACTAGAGGAGGTATTGGAGACGTTATTCAAGCCGAAAGAAAATTAACTAGAACTCAAAGAGATACTCTATATAATGCAAATGTTAACCCAATTGCTACATTCCCAGGAGCAGGTATTTCAGTATTCGGTCAAAAGACCTTACAGAAGAAAAAATCTGCACTTGATAGAGTAAATGTTAGAAGATTGTTAATTAATCTTAAGAAATTTGTAAACGATGTATCAAGAACTTTAGTATTCGAACAAAATACTAACGTAACTCGTAATAATTTCTTATCACAAGTTAATCCATTCTTGGAATCAGTAGTTCAAAGACAAGGTCTTTTTGCTTTCAGAGTGGTAATGGACGACACAAACAATACAGCCGACACTATTGATCGTAATCAATTAATAGGTCAGATCTTTATTCAACCAGCTAAAACAGTTGAATTCATAGTTCTTGACTTTACAATTGAACCTACTGGAGCAACGTTTACGGCGTAATTTTAAAAGTAGATATTTATAATAAAGCAAAAATAACATGGCAGTATTAGACGCAACCGAGATAATGTTTAGAGCCTTCGAACCGAAGGTACAAAACAGATTTATAATGTTCATCGATGCTATTCCAGCATTTATGATCAAGCAAGTTTCTGCTCCTTCTTTTGAAGATGAATCAATTAAACTTGATCATATAAACACTTATAGAAAAATTCGTGGGAAGAGAGAGTGGCAAACAATGGATATGACATTGTATGACCCAGTAACTCCATCTGGAGCCCAAAAAGTAATGGACTGGGCGAGACTTTCATACGAATCAGTAACTGGTAGAGCTGGTTACTCTGATTTCTATAAGAAAGACTTAACATTGAATGTATTAGGACCTGTAGGAGATATGATATCTGAATGGGTAATAAAAGGAGCATTCATTACAAGTATGGCACAAGGAGACTTTGATTGGGCTAATTCTGAGGTTGCTGAATTAACAATCACAGTAGATATGGACTATTGCGTACTTAACTACTAAAATCTGCCACATATATTTAAGACCCGGTTTTATACCGGGTTTTTTTATGAATTAAGGTTGTTTAATAAATTTTGAGTTCGTATATTTATTAAAAAGAACTAGTTTTATAATAAAATTTATGAGTACAGAAAACAATTTTCCTACAGAAGTAGTAGATTTACCTTCTAAAGGCCTTCTTTATACCGAAGATTCACCTCTAAAATCCGGAACTATAGAGATGAAGTATATGACAGCTAAAGAAGAAGACATTTTAACTAATCAAAACTTTATCGAAAAAGGTATAGTTATTGATAAATTACTCCAAGCACTTATCGTTGATAAAAAAATTAATTATAATGAATTATTAATTGGAGATAAAAACGCATTATTAGTAGCTGCAAGAATATTAGGTTATGGAGCTGACTACGAATTTGTTTACCAAGGTGAAAAAGTAAAAATTGACTTAACAACTATTGAAAATAAACCTTTTGATGAAAAATTAGTAAAAGACGGTAAAAATGAATTTAAGTTTACTTTACCTACTACTAAAAACGAATTAACTTTTAAATTTCTTACTCACGGAGATGAGAAAAAAGTAGATCAAGAAATAAAAGGATTAAAAAAAGTAAATAAAGATGCTTCACCAGAACTTTCTACTAGATTAAAGTATTTAATTACCGGAGTAGATGGTAATGTTGAAACTGCATTTATTAGAAAATTTGTTGATAATCAATTTTTAGCCAGAGATTCTAGAGCTTTTAGAAAACATTTAGCTGAAATACAGCCAGATATAGATTTAAAGTTCTATCCAGAAAATGGCCCAGAGGAGGGGGTAGACATCCCGTTGGGAGTAACATTTCTTTGGCCTGACTTTGGAGTATAAAGTAAATTTATTTTCCCAAATTCACGAAATAGTATTTCACGGTAAAGGAGGGTATGATTACGAAACAGTTTATAACATGCCTGTTTGGTTACGTACTTTTACCTTTAAAAAACTCAACGAGTATTATGAAAAAGAAGCCGAAGCTGCTCGAAAAGCAAGCGGCAAATCTAAACTAGGAAGTAAAGTTCCTAAAGGACCTGCTATCAAAGGTGCAGATTATACTGCTAAGGCCCCTAATTAAGGGCCTTTCCTATTTATAATAAAATAAATACCTGTGACCCCAGAAGAATTAAAACGGTTAAAAGAAGCTCAAGCAATTGAAAAAGAGAGACTGCGTATTGAACGTGAACGTCAAGGTCTTACTGCATCTGATGCTTATCTATCAGACTCCATTGATCAAGCTAAATCTTTAACTTCATTTTCTAGACAACTTACCGAAGACCTCAAAGAGCAGGTTGGAATGCGAAGAGGCATTGGTGAAGAAAATCGTAAACTTGTTAGTTTAGCAAGACAGCTTCAAGACTCAGCATCTCAAGTAACTGCAGAAATAGGCGCAGAAGCAGCTGTATCTAAACAGCTAGCTAAAGATAGAGAGATTCAAAGACAAATACAGATTGAACTTGAAAAAGCTCAAGGGGAACTAGCAGCTGAACAGTTCAAAAAAGCAAAAATGCTTGCAGGTATAGATAAACAAAGAGCTGATATACTTGCTGACCTTAATAAAGCACAAAGAGAGTTAAATGTAGGACAAGATAAAGCTAAAAGGCTTGGTGAATCTGAAAATGAGGGATCTAAAATAGCTGCTCAATTTCAAGAGAAACAAAACGACAAACAAAAGCAGATAGTTGATAGTCTTGAAGAAAAATTAAAAAAAGTAGAAGGTATCTATGATTCTGAGAAACAAAGTGTAGATGCTGCTACCGATAAAGTATCTACTCTAGAAAATCAATTTGGTATAGCTACCGATTTAGTTGGTATTCGTGAAGCTGAATTAGATACACAGCGAAAAATTACCCAAGCTATGGGTGTTACCGGAGCAGTAGTAACTGGTTTAGGCGGTATAATGCAGAGACTTGGTCTTAGATCAGGTATATTTAACCAAACCGTTGAAGATACTGCTGAAGCTATGAGAAAAGTAGCTGCTGAAACTGAACAAGCAGGTGGTGAGGTAAACAGATTAGAGACCATGATGGTGGGTATTAAAACTCTTATCAATGGTACTGAAGATGGAGTTGGTGGTTTAAAAAGAGCATTAGGAGATCCTGCTACTATCTCTCTAGCAATATTAGATGCATTTTTTAAGATTGATCAAGCAGCTGCTGACTTACAGCAAAAAATAGGAGTTAATACTTCAAATTTTGTTAATCAAAATAATGCATTAGCTACTAGTGTACAGCAGATGGAACTTATGTCCGATCTTGCTGATAAGACAGGAAGGAATGTAGCTGCTTTATTTACCTCTCAGCAAATAGGAGAAGCTGCTGAACTTACAAATACATTAGGATTATCTGCCGGTCAAGCCGGTGAACTTGCAATTATAGCTCAAGAAGCTGGAAGATCAGTTGGAGAAACTACTGATAACGTATTTGAACAAGTAGATGCTTTTAATAAAGTAAATAGAACAGCGATAAGTGGTCAAGCAGTACTTCGAGATATAGGAGATGCTTCCTTTGATATTAAAGCATCGTTTTTAGCTTTTCCTGACGGTATAGCAGAAGCAGCTACAGCTGCTAAAAGATTAGGTATGAATCTTGACGATGTAAATAGTATCGCAGATTCATTAATGGACTTTGAATCTTCTATTGAAGCAGAATTAGAAGCCCAGCTACTTACCGGCAAACAAATTAATATGGCTAAAGCTAGAGAGTTTGCTCTATCAAATGATTTAGCTGGTTTAAGTAATGAAATATTCCAAAACTCAGTAGATGTAGCTGAATATGGTAAAATGAACCGTATACAGCAACAAGCCTTAGCCAAGTCAATGGGTATTACTACCGAACAAATGGCTAAAGCTGCTTATTTTAGAGGTCTAGAAAATAATATGTCTGATGAAGCACTTAAAAATGCAACAGGTCTTACTAGAGAAGAATATGAAAGAATGTCAGCCCAAGATGCTATGGCAACAGCAATGGGTAAATTAGCTCAAGCATTTGCTCCTATTTTAGATATAGTAGGTACTTTAGCAAATACTATAGCACCTCTAGTAGGAGTTTTAGGTAAAATAGTCGGATTTGTGATTGGTCTACCAGGAGGAATCGGTAAAATTACTGTTGCTGCAATTATTGCTGCTAAAGCATTTGGAGGTATAGGAAATGCTATTGGCGCTGCTGGTAAAGGTATAGGTAGTTTAGCTAGAGGAGTTGTAGACATAGGTAAAAATGCCGTAGGTGCTGGAAAATCTCTTTTAAAGATGGTTACTAGTCCTAAAAAAGGAATAAAAGATTTAAGAGAAGGATTTAAGAAATTCAGTTCTATGCTCAAAGAAGGTTATAGTGCAACTGGAGCTAAGGATCCTACTAAAAAATTAACCGAAGCTGGTAAAAAAGTTTCTAAAGATACATCTACAGGAGCTAAAGGAACTAGCAGTTTAACTAATACTATACAAAAAATTGATGCTAAAAAATTACTTGCTGGAGCAGCTGCAATGGTAATCGCTGCAGGAGCAGTATTTATATTTGCTAAAGCAACTCAAGAATTTATGGAAGTAAGTTGGTCAGCTGTAGGTAAAGCTATAGTAGGATTAGCTGCATTAGTACTTGCAGTAGGTGCAATTGGAGCAATCATGATGTCTGGAGTAGGAGCAGTAGCTATTTTAGCTGGAGCAGCTGCAATGGTTGTTATGGCAGGAGCATTATACGTGCTAGGTAAAGCTATGCAACTATTCAACGATGTAAATTATGAAGGTATAGGACAACTAGGAGTATCGTTTATTTCTCTCGGAGCAGGATTAGCCGCATTAGGATTCTCTATTTTAGCAGCAGTTCCTGCTATAGCTATTTTAGGAACATTAGCATTATTAGGACCAGGTCTTGCATTGGCAGGAATGGGTATCGAAAGAATGGCTCAAGGAGTAGGAGCATTAGCCTCAGCTCTTAAAGAATTAGAAACGGAAAAATTAGAAAATCTATCAGACTTTACGGTTAAAGCTGCAGTAGCAGGAATAGCAGCAAGTGGAATAGGAGCTTTAGGTGAAATGGTTAGTAACTTAACTGGTGGCGGAGATAGCGAAAATCAAGAACTTTTAAATAAAGTAGATACTTTGATAGCTGCTGTAGAACAAGACAGAGTTACTAAAGTATATATGAACGGTAATCAAATGTCTATGCAAATGGTTCAAGAAAATCCTAGACAAGGATAAAAACAACGATATTTATAATAAATTAATTAATATATACAATTATGGGAATACTAGAAAAATTTGAAGCTGGAGATCCAAAAGCTTCTGGACAAAGTGCTCAGAAAACTCCCGGTGTACCGCCTGCAACTAGAGCAGCTGCGCTGAATACTTCTCAAATGCACGCTCAAGGAAATATAGGTGATGAAGCACCTGGCTTTGGTAAAGTTACTAAAGGATTTATAGCTACTAATCAAGAAGAAGCTACTAATCTTAACTTTAAGCAATCAGGACCTTATTCAGAACTAGATCTAGACGGCAAAAAGCCTGAAGGAGGAACTTACAGAGAAAACGCACCCGAAGGAGCATCTTTCTAAAATAAATGGGTATAATAAGAGAGTTTAATAAAGGCTCAATGGACGCTCTCCGTTCGTTGAAGAATAGTGATTCAGGCACTAAAGACTCTTTTATTGACAAAAAAGAAGGATTTAAGTATAATCAGATAAATGTTAGATTAACTGATGTTGAAAGATTTGCAAAACTCCTTACAAGTAAACCTGGATTAAAATTTCAGGCTAATCAAGCTCTTTTACAGCAAGTAGATACTATAAATGATTTAAAAAAAGCAGCTAAAAAACCCGGCGGTGGATTTAACTTTAAAGGTCTAGCTAAAGCAGCAGGTAAAAAAGCATTAAGTACAGCTGTTAATAATTTATCAACAACTGCATCTATACTTGCTCAAATACCAGTCAACGGTACAGGTACTCACTTTATTAGAGGGTTAGCCCCTTCAGGTTATCTTCAATCTGGAGCTCCTAGAAAAACTAGTTTAGGTCAATTTTTAGCCGATCAAGGTATAGGAGGAGGAATAAACGGTGCTAAATCAGCTAAGAATGGTACTCCTGTAGGTCCTATAGACGGTCCATTAAATGCTGAGTACGTTATCGATCAACCAGTATCTCCTAATGGACTTGATGATACTAGCAAGAACGAGTTTAACGGAACGATTAAGTTTGAAGAAAATCAATTTAATAGTTTTTTACCTCCTGGTGCTGGTACTATAAATCAAAATCAAAAAAATGATTATTTAGAGATATCAGGTAATCCTAGTAATATAGTAAAGGGAGGAAATAAAATTACTTTTTTAGATAATACTGGTGAAGAAGGATGGGAAGGACAATCTTCTAAACAAAGATTACCAGGAGAAGATAGACCTGCTACAGCACCTCCACCTCCATCCCCATCTAATGCTTTTTCAAGGTTTTTAGATCCAGCACCATCTGAAGAACCTGCTACTGAGCAGGAAGATAATACTAAAACGTATCTCAAAAAAAGAGGAAGTGGGGATCCTTTATTAGGTCATAAAACCGTTCAATTCGTTCAGAGAGATTTAAAAGAAAATCCTGACTCTAATAGAAAAGTTAAACTATTATTTGATAATTTAGCATCACAAGATCAACAAGTTAGAGAATTTCCTATTGAAGGTGGTGAAGGTAAATTGAAAGATAAAACTACAGTACATGCTAAAACTGGATTACTACCTTATATACTGGAAGACGGTAAAACATATACTGAATCTCCTTTATATATTCAAACTAGATATAAATTAGGAGATCAAGGCAATAGAGTAAATTCAGGACCTGATTTAGTAAACGCTTCTGATGCTATTGAACAGGCTACTAAAGATGAGTTTGGAATAGCAGATTTAATTCCTTTTCATTTTACTAGATTACAAGGTTCATCAGGAGACGAAGATCCTACTGGGACATTTTTTCAATTCAGAGCATTTTTAGATGGATTTTCTGATGAATTTAGTGGAAACTGGAGTGGAACTAAGTACATAGGCAGAGCTGAAGAATTTTATACATACCAAGGATTCGATAGAAATATAAGTTTTAACTTTAAATTAGCTGCACTATCACGAAAAGAATTAACACCACTTTATAAAAAGTTAAACTTACTTGCAGGAACTACAGCCCCTACTTATAATTCAGATGGATTTTTTATGAGAGGTACATTAGTAAGATTAAAAGTAGGTGACTATTTAGATAACGTAACTGGATACATATCTAGTGTAAATGCTGATTGGGAAATAACTTATCCATGGGAAACTGATGTAGAGAGGTTGGGAACTCAAAAATTACCTCATATATTAAGTATAAGTGTAAACTTTAAACCAATACACGACTTTAACGTTAAATCAGATATTAATCTTAATGATGAAGTATACATAGGTAGAAAAACATTTCCACCGTCAGAAGAACAAGAACCACAAGAAGAACCTTCAGGAGAAACTTATAATTTTTACTCCTCAGGCGGTACTTATACTATAGATAAAGCTACAAATAAAGTAGTAGCAGTAAATGGGCAACCTACTAAATACGTTAATGGAGGGTTTGCTTATAAAGCAAATAATGAACAGGCCATAATAACAAAAGTAAATGGTGCTGAGTCAACATTAGATGAATAATGGCTGATAGATATAGAGATATTAAAGAATTAACCTCAGAGGATGGTAGCAAGTATAGAACTAATTCTATATATCCTACTATACCTGAAACTGAAGATGATATTTACGTTATTACAACCGGAGGAGATAGATATGATACTTTAGCTAGACAATTCTACGGTGATTCAAGTTTATGGTGGGTTATAGCATCAGCTAATAACTCAAAAA
>Ga0209232_1000451_pt1 | contig 25184 bp, 32 predicted proteins | sample ETNvirenome_2_60_FD_184066 | JGI IMG/M metagenome (GOLD analysis project Ga0209232, IMG submission 184066) | Marine viral communities from the Pacific Ocean - ETNP_2_60 (SPAdes) (version 2) | ecosystem: Environmental > Aquatic > Marine > Oceanic | place: Pacific Ocean | collected 2013-06-22
GACTCAGATTAATACTAGTGAATTTTTAAAGTCAGGCGGCTCTTTACAATGCATGACTTTATGGATATAATATAGATTGTTCCGGGGTAGTTCAATTGGTAGAACGTCCGACTGTTAATCGGGTGGTTGTTGGTTCGAGTCCAGCTCCCGGAGCCAAAAAGAAGAGGTTTGTAAAATGAGTGATAAAGTAATTTGCGTATCCGGAGGGTTTGATCCGGTTCATATTGGTCATCTTCGAATGATCCAAGAGGCTTCTCGTTATGGCCGTGTGATTGTGATCGTTAACTCCGATCAATGGCTTATGCGCAAGAAGGGGTATATTTTTATGCCTTTTGCTGAGAGGTGTGAAATCATTGAAGGATTCGCTGCAACAGCCGAAACCACCTATGTAGACGATACCGACAACACTGTTTGTGAGGCCCTCCGGCGAATTAAGCCCGATTACTTTGCTAATGGTGGCGATCGAAAAACGAACAACACCCCTGAAATGACAGTCTGTGAAGAAGAGGGCATTCAAATGTTATGGAACGTTGGTGGGGGCAAGATTCAAAGTTCCTCTACTTTAGTGAGTGACTCTGGAATGGTGCAACTCTCAGACGTCGAGGAGTCAGACGTAGATATTACTCCAGACATTGTTGAAGTTGTGTCCAGTACGGATACATAGTGAATATTAAAATTAGGGACCTACTTACTATAGCGAAGATAGGGATAACATGAGTCGCAAAAAAACGTATGTGCTAGATACAAGTGTTTATCTAACCAACGCCGATTGTATTTACGCATTTGAAAACAATGATATTTATATCCCCCTCAAGGTATTTGAGGAAGTGGATAAGCACAAAAAACGCCAGGATGCCGTAGGCGCTCAAGCGCGGAAGATTATTCGTATTTGGGATGATCTACGCTCCAAAGGATCGTTAGAAAAAGGTGTGCGTATCCGAAAGGGCCTAGGCTTGGTCAAGGCTGTCCGGCGCCCAACGGATCGGTGGGATATTGAAATACCCCCTGATCTTGATACTAACATCCCGGATCATCAGATTATTGCCACCGCCTTGGCCGTCAAGGAGGCTGAGTCTCGTAAGGTGATTTTGGTCTCGCGTGATATTAACATGCGCGTTATCGCTGATGCCATCGGCCTGCCTGTTGAAGATTTCCAGAACAATCAAATTGTCGACAACAGCGAAAAAATCTTTACTGGTTGCACTCCACTTTTGGTAGATGATGAGTTTATCGAGAGATATTATGAGAAGAAAGAGATGTACCTGGATGAAAAGCAGGCTGCAGGACTTTACCCAAACCAGTACCTCATGCTCGTATCCAACGCTAATGAGAAGAAGACGGCTTTAGCACGCTTTATTAATAGTGCTACTCCTCTCAAGCAGGTATTCTCAGCAAAGAATCGCGTATGGGGAATCCGGGCCCGCAATAAAGAGCAGTCTTTCCTTCTTGATGCACTGATGGATCCCACCATCGAAGTCATCACCGCTATCGGTAAGGCGGGTAGCGGTAAGACGATCTGTGCGATCGCTGCAGGCCTCGAACAGACCTTAGACGACCGGGCATCCCAATATTCCCGTGTAATCGTTTCTCGACCCGTCCAGCCCCTTGGAAAGGACATTGGGTTCCTCCCCGGAACTATGGAAGAGAAAATGTCGCCATGGCTTATGCCAATTCAAGACAATTTACAATTTTTAATGGGAAATGACAAAGTAACCCTTGATATTTATATGCAAAAAGGTACAATAGAGATAGAAGCTCTTACCTATATCCGTGGGCGATCAATATCGAATGCTTTTATTATTATTGATGAAGCACAGAACTTGACAACTCACGAATTAAAGACTATAATAACAAGAGTTGGTGAAGGAACAAAGATTGTACTAACAGGTGATGTTGAGCAGATTGACAATGTTTACATTGATGCAACGAGCAACGGCCTCACTCACGCAGTAGAAAAATTCAAGAAGTTTGAGCTAGCATCGCATGTCACCTTGCAAAAAGGTGAGCGATCCAAAGTTGCCACCTTCGCCGCTCAGAACTTGTGAGATTACTATGGAAAACGAAAACCCCGATTTAGATAAAACTGTTGAACCAGAAACTGGCCTTAAGACGCTCGTCGTTAACTACATTGGCGAGACCCTCGACGGACCCGAAGACATTACTGTTGACATGGCTGTACAGGTATTCGCGGCAGAATTCCCGGAATTCCTTATGGCTGTGGCTGAAGAGAACTTTGTCCGAGGCTACGAGCAGGCCCTGACTGACGTAGAGCAGTATGCCAAAGAGCAGGCAACCGAAGATCCGGAAGCTCCTGTTGAAACTGCTGAAGAATGATCGAATACTATATTTATAGCATTCCGGTTTTCGTTGTAGAGGCAGAACTTGAGCCGGATGTAGACATTCCAGCCTTCTGTACGGAAGTTGAACAAATTCTACCAGCGTCGATCCTTAAAAATGTAGAGGTCGTATATATTGGTCAGTTCAAGCACTTGGGGGACCGCAATGCTGCTTACTCCAATGGGGGTATTTACATTAACTCTGCGGAGCCCACCAATTTTGATATGGTAGAAAACTTTGTGCACGAAGTTGCACACTCTTTAGAGATTGATCATGGAGCCGCGATTTATGCGTCCGAAGTGATGGATGAGTTTCGCGGCAAACGCGAACGGCTACGTTATCTCTTAGAAGCTGAGGGGTATAAGATCAACCCCGCACTGTATTCCTACATGGAGTACACAGAAAAATTTGATAATTTCCTTGCCAATGAGGTGGGTTATCCGCTATTATTAACATTGACTATGGGTTTATTCGCGTCTCCATATGGCGCAACGTCATTGCAAGAATATTTTGCTAATGGATTCGAGAAGTATTTCTTGGATAACCCACGAAGGGTGAGAGATATCTCGCCCGTTCTGTACACAAAGATTGAAGAAATTATTGATGCCAGCACCGCGTGAACATATATCGTATTCTGAACTAAAAGACTGGGCCCAGTGCCCGCACTATCACAAGAAAGCCTGGGTTGAAAAGGTTGCTCCTTTTGAGGGCAATGAATATACCGCATTTGGTAGTGCTATCCATGATGTTTGTGAGAAGAAGCTTCTCAAGGAAGACATAAATCCGACACAACTGTTTCAGCTTGGGTTTGCTAAGAGGATCGAGCAACTGCTGGAGAAGAACATAGAGTTCAATCCAACAAATGTCCAGCAGATGAAAAAGGCCGGCCCCGAGATTCTCGCAGAGGTTGATGACGCTCTGCAGGATTATTTTGGTGATTATGAAGTTTTCTCCTCTGAGGAAATGCTCTATGTCCCTATTGAGAATTTCAATATCTACTTCAAAGGATTTGTAGATGCTGTAGTGAAGGTGGGAGATACTTACCACTTGTTCGATTGGAAGACCTGCTCATGGGGTTGGGATTCTCGAAAAAAGAGCGAAAAGATGGTCACGTATCAGCTCACGCTCTACAAGCACTTCTTCTGCCTTAAGCACGGAATCGACCCTGAGAACGTCGAGACGCACTTTGCTCTCTTAAAAAGAACTGCCAAAAAAGACCGTGTAGAAATATTTAGAGTGACGAGCGGCCAGAAGAAAACTGAGAACGCCCTTAAACTTCTCTATCAAGCAATTTATAATATTACAAAAAAGTTTGCCATTAAGAACCGGCTGAACTGTCACAAGCCGTATCCCTGCAAACTTCTTAATACTCATCATTGTCCCTAGGAGACTATATGTCAAAGAAAATCAAGATCTTCACGATTAGTGATCATCCACTATCCCCCAGTGGAGTTGGAACGCAGACCAAGTATATGATTGAAGCTATGTTAAGAACTGGCAAATACGAGTTTGTTTCGTTCGGGGGAGCGATCGGCCATCAAAATCATGAGCCCCAACACACCGAAGAGTGGGGCCATGATTGGGTCATTTGGCCTGTCGACGGCTACGGCACTGCTGATCAGGTGCGCGCACTGCTTGCTCAGGCGAAACCGGATATACTTTGGTTTATGACAGATCCACGTTTTTACTCGTGGCTGTGGCAGATTGAAAATGAAATTCGCACCGTGGTGCCAATGGTTTATTACCATGTATGGGATAACTACCCTTATCCTAAGTTTAACCGTCCATACTATCTTTCTAACGATCATATTGCTTGCATCTCCAAGTTGACGTACGACATTGCACAAACGGTTGCACCAGAAGTGGAAAGTTCCTACATTCCCCACGCTGTGGATGAGCAAATTTTCAAAATCCACGAGCCTGAGGTTGTTGCCAAGTATCGGGAAGAGAAGGGTCTCGAAGATACTTTTCTGTGTTTCTGGAACAGCCGAAATGCTCGACGCAAGCAGTCGGGCACACTTATCTGGTGGTTTAAGGAGTTCTTGGACAAGGTGGGCCATGACAAGGCTAAGCTTATCATGCACACAGATACTAAAGATGTTCACGGGCAAGATCTTGAAGCCATCATCCACGAGCTAGACTTGAAGGATGGGGAAGTGATGTTCTCACGGAATAAAGTTCTTCCCGAAGATCTGGCAATGATGTACAATATGGCGGATGTGACCATCAATATTTCGGACGCCGAAGGTTTTGGTCTGTCGGCGCTAGAGTCGCTCTCTTGTGGCACCCCCGTTGTCGCCACGCTAACAGGTGGCCTCCAGGACCAAGTAAAGAATGGAGATAAGCATTACGGGGTTGGCATCGAGCCGGTCTCGAAAGCCATTATTGGGAGCCAAGATGTTCCCTATATTTACGAGGATCGACTTTCCAAAGATGATTTCATCGCCGCCATGACGGAGATGTATGAGATGACGCAGGAAGATCGACAGACCCTCTCCAAGGAATGCGCCGAATGGGCCCAGACCGAGTTTTCTTTTGATAAGTTTGTGACAAGCTGGGACGACTTATTTACTCGCATTTACGAAGAACAGGGATCCTGGGATACCCGCACTGGCTATACGCCCTATGAAATGAGGACATTCTAGAATGAAAAAAGTAATTGTAAAAGGGCCCGCCCTTTCTCGTTCAGGTTATGGCGAGCAGACGCGCTTTGCCATCCAGGCTCTCCGTTCGCGACCAGAATTGTTTGATATTTATATTTTAAATACTGGGTGGGGAAACACAGGCCAAATGGCCGCGCAGACGGAAGAAGTTAAGTGGATTGTAGAGAACCTGACCAAGACGGCACACTATCTACAGGCCACAGGTAATCAGCCCAATTTCGATCTTTCGGTGCAGGTAACGATCCCTAATGAGTTTGAAGCCATGGCCGCCAAGAATGTTGGTTATACCGCTGGAATTGAGACTACAAAAATAGCCCCTCAATGGATTGAGAAGTGCAACGCTATGGATGGAGTTATCACCATTTCAACTCACTCTCAAAAGGTCCTACAAAACACATCTTACACTGCAACCAACGGTCAGACAGGGGAAGAAGTCGAGGGGTGGTGTATTCATCACCCGATCCAGAAAGTTGGCTATCCGGTCCGAGAGGCTACACCTGAGCCGCTGGACATCGAGTTCACCACGACAAAGAATTTTTTGGCTGTGTCACAGTGGGGCACTCGTAAAAACCTGGATAACACCGTTCGTTGGTTTATTGAAGAGTACGGTGATGATCCAGATGTAGGGTTAGTATTAAAGACTAACAGTGTGGCTGATTGCATCATGGATCGCGAATTCACTGCAGCGAGGCTAGCAGCACTGCTGAGTGAGGCCCCCGCCTGGGGAGTACCCGATCGCAAGTGCAAGATCTACCTTCTGCATGGCGAAATTAGCGAAGGCAATTTGGCATGGCTTTATCGTCATCCGACAATGAAGGCATTGATTAACTTGGCCCATGGAGAAGGTTGGGGCCTTCCGATGTATGAGGCAGCTTGTAATGAGTTGCCTTTGATTGCAATCCCCTGGTCTGGACAGATGGACTTTATCTGCAGGACCAATAAAAAAGGAAAAGAAGTGCCACACATTATTGCGGTGGACTATATTGTAAAACCGGTACAGAAATCTGCAGTCTGGGACGGTGTGGTTCAGCATGATAGTATGTGGGCATTTGCTCGCGAAAAGTCTTACAAGCGCGCCCTCCGTGAGGCCATCGACAAAGAGAAGCATCACCGCGCTCGCGCCAAGTTACTGGCAAAAGACATTAGATCCAGGTTCCAGCCAGAAGATCTTTACAAAGAGTTTGTTTCCTTCTTGGTGACAGAGGCAGATGAAGAAGTGGCCGAGTGGCTACAGAAGATTGAGGAAATTTCGGAACTGTAAAGATGATCGACTTTTCTTTATATGTGGAGCGGTTTAAGAAAAATATCCCCGACACATATCTCACGCCCCGTGGCGTGGTGTTTAGCGAAGGGTTTGCGATGGCTGCAGCCTTCCTGCATAAAGAGGTCGACCTGATCATTGAGTCGGGCGTGGCATATGGGGGATCGACAGAGATGTTCGCCCAGATGTGCCCCGACGTTCCACTCTTGGGTTTTGACACGTTTACTTATTATGAGGATTGCTATGAGCATGCCTCAAAGCGTTTAGCGCCCTATCCCAACGTTACACTTATGAAAGGAAATGTCTTCCATAAGTTACCGGCAATATTGGATAACTTGCCCTCCCGCATTAAGCGTATTGGTGTCTTTATCGACGGCCCCAAAAATGATGGCGCCCTGATCCTCAGTCACCAGTTATATCAGGACCCTCGCTGTCAGGTTGTTGGTATCCATGATATAATTTCGGACAGTGACTTCGGACCCCTGTTTGAAGCCCTGTGGCCACAGACAGTATTCTGGGCGGATAAGGATCAGCCCTATGCGGAATATCGCCAATTGATAGACAACTATAAATTAGAAGAAAATAAAAAGCATTATGATCCCTCGCCTAGCTCGCTCAACCGATCCGAGGGGATGGGTTATATTCAAAATATTATGGCTGAACATCCGGAAGGCTTAGGGCTGGCGTTAATGGATTTTGAAGAAATGCGCCAGCTCAACGATGCCGTGACTGAAGTACGCTGGGAAGAATTCCAGGCTTTAGATAAAGAAGGTAATGTTCTGACCGATGAAGTTGTTTTGATGGTAAAGGAAGTTCGAGTAGACAACGTTGTCTATCAGATGCCCGAGCGCCAAATTAAACCAATTGAGGAGCACCGCAAAGAGAAAGCTAATGAGATGACAAGGAATCATGAGTGAAGTTATTTTCTTGCAAGACTTTTTTGCCCACCAGCATCTTGGGGGCGCCGAACTGCACGATGATGTAGTTGCACGCTACTTTGAGAGCCAAGACCTCTTGTTCGCTAAAATCAATACGTACGATCTTACACCCGAATATATTTTAGCGAACAAAGATAAGAAGTGGTTTATAAGTAATTTTGTAGCGCTCAAGAATGTATGCAAAGCATTGTTGGCAAAACACTGTAAATACCTCATTTATGAGCATGATTACAAGTTTCTCAAAAACCGTAACCCAATCAACTACCCGGACTTCCTCGCGCCCGATGAAACACACAAGTATAATTTTACCTTCTATCAAAACGCCGCAGCAGTTGTGTGCCTAAGCAAGATGCATCGCAGCATCTTCGAGAAGAATCTCAACCTGTCCAACCTTCAGCATATTAATTGCAGTATGTGGAGTGATGAAGATTTGGACCTAATCCAGAGCCTTAATGCCGTAGAGAAAAACGACAAGTATGCAGTGATCGAGTCTAGTAATGCTATCAAGAAGACAGCCGAGACTGTGATGTTCTGCCAGCGCGCCAATCTTCCTTTTGACCTGATCAAGGCGCCAAATCATCATGACTTTCTTAGGATACTAACTCAGTATAAGGGTCTTGTTTTTCGAACAGGACACCCTGAGCCTACTCCACGGGTGGCTGTCGAGGCGAAAATGCTTAACTGTAAGTTCCTCTCTCAGAAGGAAGTGATTGGTGTCGCCCATGAGGACTGGTTTCCACTGAATGGGGATGAGTTGATTGCGGAGGTGAGGAAGATGCGGGATGAGGCATGTGTAAAGCTGGTAGGATGGCTCCGGTGAATTACAATATTTTAACAGTAATTAACGAGGGATACGCGCAGTTTGGCAAACTGTTCATCAACTCGTTGTTTGAAAATGTTGATCTTTCTCGCGTTGAGAACATATACGTCTATGATACTGGGCTAAGTGAGGCCACAGTCACCTATTTTAACTATTTTCCTAAGGTAATCGTAGTCAAAACCGGCTCCGATTTCGCTTCCACAGGCATCCATGACGAGGGCTGGGCCGCAAATACTTACTCTAAAACAGCCTATTTGCTCGATACACTAGAAAAGACCGGCCTCCCCACGCTAATGATTGATTCTGATTGCATTTTTTCGTCGACGTTTGACGATGTTTTAGACTTTAATGTCGATATTATTGCGTGCTCTCGTGACCGAGAAGGATTCTCTCGTCATATTGGCTCATTCTTTGGGGCAATGGACGTCGACGCTTCCAAAGCATTTCTTAAAAAATGGATAACAAACATTCAATATCTCCAAGAAAACACAGATCTTAAACACTGTGAGAGCCCGGCCCTCTCAAAGACCATCGCAGAATCACCGGAGACTACAGTCCAGGAAGCACCAGAGCAAATTGTATCCGCTGTCTTTCCTGATGCGACTTCACGCATCTATCATTTAAAATCTGATTATTACGCTGTTACAATAGAACAGCGGCTAGCCCTTCCTCACGCGAAGCCGTTCACCCAGAGGTATCTCTAATGTCGCTATCGGTAGTTATCACTACTTTTAATCGTTCCGATGTATTGAAACAGAATTTGGACTGCTTCCTAAAACAGACTGACATGGATTTTGAAATTGTTGTAGCCATCGATGGAGGAACAGATAATACTCCCGAAATGCTGGCTGCCTATGAAGCACCCTTCCCTATCAAGTGGGTCGATACTCTGGAGCACGATACCTATTGTTTGGCCAAGGCTCGCAATATGGGCATTGTAGAGACCACACGGCCCATTGTGGTGATCTTGGATGATGATTCCTTCCCGGCACCCGGATTTGTCGCTGCACACAAAGCAACGGCCACACAGGGCGTTCTGACGGGGGGCTATCGCAACTCTCATGATCCAAAAGACTCATTGCACGCAAAGATGAAGCGCACGTTACTTAAATATGGGATCCGAACCCCTCACGCTATTACTGAACGCATTGTAGAGAATAATGCCTGTATGTATCGCCATGATTGGATTGGGTGTGGTATGTTCTCCGAGCGCTTTCGGGGCTATGGTGGTTGTGGCCAAGAGTTCATCGCCCGCCTCGCATACCTAGGATATAAGTATCAATTTAACCCCGAGGCCATGATGTATCATCATCGAGAGTTCGAGGGCGATAATGGACTCACCCGCGAAATGAAAGATCAACAGGCTAGAGAGATGGCAGTGATGATTGATAAGCACTGTCGGAGGTTTTAAGTATGCCGGCCTTTGTTCGCGATGAATTTGAAAGATATGTTAAAGACCGATTTGACTTAGAGGATTGTGTTGCTGTTAATAATGGCACCTCTGCTTTGATTGCTCCGCTGTGGTCCATGGATCTGCAACCGGGTGATGAGGTTATCACAACACCCTTTACTTTCATAGCTACATCCAATGCTATTTTGATTGCAGGAGGCACCCCCGTGTTTGTGGATATTGATCCAGACACTTGGCTTCTCGACCCGACGAAGATCGAAGCGGCTATCACTGATCGCACCAAGGCTATTGTGCCTGTGCATCTTTATGGACGTATCTGTGAGATGGAAAAAATTTCTGAGATTGCTAAGAAGCATAACTTAGTGGTAATTGAGGATACCGCCCAAGCCTTTGGGTCGACGACCTCTGATGGACGATACGCTGGCATGATGGCAGACGTTGGAACATTTAGCTTCTATAAGACCAAGAACATCTCTACTTTTGAAGGAGGGATGATTTGCGTGCCCAAGGGCTCTATGTTAGATGCCGCCAAGATTCGCTCGATCTGCAATCAGGGACAGATGGGCAAATATAATCACGTGCACGTGGGCTTTAATTTTAGGCTCGCAGAGCCGCTTTGTTTGATGGCTTATGAGCAAATGAAACTACATATGGTGGGAATTAAATCCGAGTTGGGCATTCGAGGACCTGAGCAAGGTCATTACCCAAATGTTGTATACCAACAAGCCGCCTATGTTAAAAGAGGAATAACCGGAGACTGTCCTATCGCCGAAGAGGCAGCTCGCACAGTAAGGAGAATGAGCGAAAATGACTAAATATCTTGTAACCGGAGGAGCCGGTTTTATTGGATCGCATCTTTGCGAGAAATTGTTGAACGATGGCCATGAGGTCGTGTGCATTGACAACTTTTATAATGGAAACTTAAACAACATCCGAGGCCTGTTCAATCACAAAGGATTTTACTTTGTGGAGGACACAATTCTCAATGTAGATAGACTAAAAGAACTCACAGCTGATGTGGATCACATCTTTCATCTAGCTGCCCAGATTCACGTTGAGAAGTCCATCATTCGCCCTGATGAGACTCTAGAGATTAACCTGGGAGGTACAAAGAATCTCCTCGATATCTGCACGCGCAACAAGAAGTTGTCCATGACAATTGCATCCTCTGCGGAAGTGTATGGAGAGTCTCCCGGAGAGCACACCGAGCGCTCCCCTGTAAATCCACAGTCTCCTTATGCTGCGTCTAAGGTCGCCGCTGAATCGCTCTGTGTGGCTTATCACCACACATACGGAACAGATGTCCGAGTGGTGCGCAATTTCAATACTTTCGGGCCACGACAGAAGTCTTCCGGATATGGATCGGTTATCGCCATTTTCACCCGCCGAGCGTTGGAAGGCAAGCCTCTGATCGTTTATGGTGATGGTACGCAGACACGCGACTATCAGTACATTGAAGATGTGGTGAAGGGTTACATGGTAGCTCAGACTATTCCGGCTGGAGAAATTGTCAACACTGGTTATGGTCAGGATCATACCATTAACGATATCGCAAAAGAAATTCTTGACATTTCTAATTCTAGTTCTAAGATTGTTAATATGGATCCCCGCCCCGGTGAAGTTAAAAAACTGTTAAGCAATGTTGATAAGATTAAGGCTTATGGACATGTCAACGACTTCTCGCTGCGTGACGGCCTTGAAAAGTATATTAACTGGGTAAGCAAGTACGATTTAGATAGCCTGGGGGTCATGCAGTGAGTCTTGATGGGTGCATTAATATACTCTCATCGCGCAAGCGATGTCTTCCTATCTGCCTAGATTCCCTCTGGAAAAAGTGGAATCACAGGTATGACTATCCAGTATATGTTCACTACTTTGACGACATTTACGACTCAGAAGCCTATCGTCAACTACTATGGGACAACGTCAGTCCCAACATTCATTTCCGTCCAATTCCTTACGAAACACCATCTCACATTGCAGAATCCGAGCTGTTCTATAACCGACAAGATCTGTGGTACGTGAACACTGGGCGCTTCACTGTGGGCCGTAAGGGCTATCTTCATATGTGTCACTATTTTAACAATATGTACGAGTATCCCGGCACCGATCTCCACAAGCATGACTATATGATGAGCATCGACGACGAAGCATTATTTACTAAAGATGTGCCTTATGATTTTTTTGAGGTTATTCGCGATCGTGAGGAGATGGCTGGTGCCCTTAAGGTTACTCGCGCCAAGGATAAGCCCCCAAAGCAAGGAAACTTTGATTGCCGCGTGGGCCTCTGGGATCATCTTAAGAGCTATATGCAAACTTACGATATCACCCCCAAGTCAGAATTCATCCAGAGCCTCTTGGAAGATCCCAACGCAGAGACTAACTTCCACCAGTTTACCTATGCGGATTCTTATGTATTTAAGATAGAATTGTTTCGCACACCAGAGTGGAAACAGTGGAATAAGTTTCTGAATGACTCCGGCGGCGTTTATAAGTACCGCTGGGGCGATCATATCCTTAATAGCTTATTTTTTCTGATTCATTATGGATATACGGTTTATGATTTTAAAACAGTGGACGAGGGTTACCATGACCAAGGGGGCCTAAGGCATATTGAAGGTTATGCCCCTAGCATCAAGGACATAGGGAGATAAAAATGGACACAGATAGTATTATAGAGCGCTTCACAACCCGAGATGAAGCTGGCTTTGAGTTATTGACACCTCTCGTTGCTTCGAAAGAGAAGAAAGTTCTTTACTTACACATTGCCAAAACAGGAGGAAGCTCAATTGTTCGCCTTTTAAAACAGAACAATCTTGCTGATGGAGTCCTGAGCGACAAAGACTCAATGTATGAGGAGAAGGTGGAATATTTCCAGGAAATTGCAGAGAACTGGGATGATTATTACAAGTTTACGTTTGTGCGGAACAAGCTCGACCAGATGATTTCACTGTACAACTACGATCGCAATCTTAATGGTCCCTGGTCTCTTGATGACAAGGTAAGCTTTGAAGACTTTATTCGCAAACATGTGGGTTGCTCAGATACCTTTCTTAAAAAGATCCAGTACAATAATCTCATTGATCAGTATTACCTTACTCACCTACACGATGAGCCCCTTTTTGATTTTGTGGGAAGTTTTGATTCGTATACCGAAGATCTTAATAAGGTTTGTGAACATTTAGGTATTGAGAATACGGAGATTCATGTAAATGCTGGCTCTTATGACCGCACCAAAAAGATAGCTGATTATTATACCTCCGAGCTTGAAGAAGTTTTGCGGAGCAAGTTCCCTCAAGAATTTGCTCATTTTGGATGGTAATATGGCTGATGGTGGTCTCCCAAGGGACGTAAATACTAAAGAACAAGCATTGGCTCTTAAAGGCAAGCAATGCGGCCATTTACTTAATAAATTTCGTCTGGAACCTGCGGTGGTGGATGAAACACTGAAATTTGGACTTTTCCGCTATAGGAACATGAACGGTACTTCTAGCCATGGCGAGTACGGAGTGCTTAATGAAATATTTCGGCGCCTTGACATTAGGCAGGGCGTCCTCTGTGAGTTCGGCGCGTGGGACGGAGTACATTGTAGCAACACCTACAATTTGATTGCGCAGCACGGCTGGACTGGTGTCTTAATGGAAATTGAGCCCGACCGCTACGAAAAGCTCGCCTGGAACGCCGAAGGTTGGCCTGGAGTAAGAACATTCCAAACTCTTATTCACCATGATCCCCAAAAGGGAACTTTATTGGATGACTTTTTTGATGAGGTTGTGATGCCCAAGGATTTCGATCTACTGTCCATTGACATAGATAGCTGTGATTATCAGGTGTGGGATTCTCTTAAGCAATATAATCCCAAAGTAGTGGTAATAGAGGCCGACAATCTTGACCTGGAAATCATTCAGGACGAGAACATTCCTCACAGTAAGCTGGGGGGATCAACCTGCTTTCCGCCCATGAAGCGCCTAGGCGAATCCAAAGGCTACACTCTCGCTGCCTATACATATAACTTAATTTTTATAAGAAACGATCTTGTCGATATCGTAAGGAGCCATTCATGAGAGTACTATATATCGATCCAGCAGTTCACACTCCTAAGAGTCAAACATATCAGCATTACAACTACCTCTTCGATCAGTTTAGCCAAATGGCTGAGTGTTATCTCTATCGCGATGAAGGCATGACATCGGTCGTTGATGCTCTACGGCAGTGCCCCGCAAAGCCAGATGTAATTTACTTTGGAATGGGATGGTTTGCTCTGAAAGGCCCAGCCTTTGCAAAGAACTTTAAATTAGACAAGATTGGAATTCCTTCGGTAGGATATCTTTTTAAACCTCAAAACTTTCTCGACGAAAAGCTAAGTTTTCTCAAGACAAATGGGTTCAGTCAGATTGTGACTTCGGTTCCTCTTACAGAAGAATATGAAGCGGCCACTGGAATTCCTTGTAAGCTACTTCCTCAGGCCAGCGACCCGGCTGTATTTTATGATCGCGGAGAAGAGAAGATCTATGATGTGGGGTTCAGCGGCGCTCTTCATGATAACAAGCTCTATGTCGAGGGTGCTTTTAAGACAGTTAATATTCGATCGCGACTGCAAGAAGTGTTGAGAGAACAAGAAAACATCACTTCTTTCTTGAACGGTTCCGACTCAACTCAGCCCCGCATTCCCACCTATGACGAATACGCTAGAAAGATCAATCAGTGCAAGATGTGGCTAGCTACACCTGCTCCGTTTGAGGAGGTGACAGGTCGTTATTATGAGATCGGGATGTCAAAGACACTTCTCCTGTGCAGCGAAATTAAAGATGAATATAAAAATGATCTTCAGGATGGTGTAAACTGTGTAGAGTTTAAAGATGATCTAAGTGATTTCTTAGACAAGTTTTATTACTACCTTAATAACTGGGACGAATCGGAACAAATAATCCAACGTGCTCATGATGATTTTCACGCAAAGCACACTTGGCACCATCGCGCCCAGCTGTTGAAGAATTATATGGAAGAATTGATAAATGGATAATATTAGCGTTGTAGGAATTGGAAAGCTCGGCTTATGCTTTAGTTTGAGCCTCGAACGGGCCGGCTACCGGGTCGTTGGCGTAGACATTAATCAGTCGTATGTCGACAGCATTAATGACAAGACCTTTAATAGTTCAGAGGCACGCGTAAATGAACGCCTAACTCAAAGCAAGAACTTTGAGGCCACCACCTCTCTGGATAAGGCCTTAGATCATTCCAATGTTGTTTTTGTTATTGTCGCTACTCCGTCTTTGGACAATGGCCGTTATGATCACTCTCAAATTGAAGGCCTCGTGGAAGAGTTAATTGCGCGCGGTCCGCAAGATGAGGTAAAGCATTTGGTGATGAATTGCACTACCATGCCCGGTTATTGCGAGACACTGGGTCAGAAGTTGGCAGTATACAACTGGACGGTCAGTTATAACCCAGAATTTATTGCTCAGGGTACAATTATTCGGGATCAAGAGAATCCCGATATGGTGCTCATCGGCGAAGCAACTTCCATGGTCGGCAATCTTCTGGAAGACATTTATGATCGAATGACGGATAATTCTCCTCGGGTATGTCGCATGACTCCTACGGAAGCGGAGATTACTAAAATTTCTCTTAACTGTTTCTTGACAACTAAGATTGCCTACACAAATATGATTGGCGATATTGTTAAGGCCTCCGGCGGCCGCCCACAGACAGTGCTGGATGCCATCGGCGCCGACAGCCGGGTGGGCAAGAAACTCACGCGCTATGGATTTGGATACGGTGGCCCTTGCTTCCCACGGGACAACCGAGCCCTGGGTATTTATGCCACAGACATCCAGGTGGCGGCCGACATATCTGATGCCACCGACGAGATGAATCGAAAGCATTTGACATTCCAGCTGCAAGACTATATGTCCAACAACCCCAAAGAAGAGAGTGCGACACTGGCTTTCGGTCAGCACGACAAGTCAGACTATAGCGATGAGATTACGGTGTGGTTCGAGTCTGTGACCTACAAGGAAGGCTCAACCATGATTGAGGAGTCTCAACAGCTTGAGTTCGCAGTGGGATTAGCTTATGGCGGTTATGAGGTCCTTATATCCGATGTGCAAGAGGTTGTCGAAACTGTCCAGGCGCTCTATGGAGACCTGTTTTTGTACGAAGTGAGGAAGTAGCTCTAATGAGCGTGATGAAGCATTATAAGGCTAAGTTTGATTTCTTAAAAAAAATTATAGGAAAAGAAAATCCTGTGGTGGTGGAAATCGGGGCTCACTATGGTGAAGATTCACTCCGGTTTTTAGAAGCTTTTCCGGGGATCACACTTTACTGTTTTGAGCCCGATCCACGTAATATTAAGATTTTTCACAAATACGTGGATGATTCCCGCGTAAAACTGTTTGAGGTGGCACTTTCCAATGAGAACGGCACCGCCGAATTTCATCAAAGTTATCAATCTCATAACGCTGCTCCGACGCCTGATAAATATGATTGGATTGATTCTGCCACATACGAAGAGGAAAAGCTTAACAACTCAGGGTCCTCGTCGCTCAAGAAAGGATATCAGTTCACATTGGAAAACACGATTACAGTGCTCACCCAGACATATGAAGATTGGGCCGCTGCCAACAACGTAGAGGCAGTTGATTTTGTGTGGCTAGATGTTCAGGGCGCGGAGCGTGATGTTCTCGACGGAATGGGAGATGCGATTCGCAACGTTCATCTCTTTTGGATGGAATACGGAGAGACAGAATATGAGGGCGCTATGTCCCGGACTGAAACGGTTGAATACATGGCGAAGCGAGGGTTTGCCGCCGTAGAAAAATTCTCCTCCTCCGGTACTGCTGGCGATTTGCTTTTTTTGAGGAAAGCAAGTGTATAAAGGACTTTTTATTCATATCCCCAAAGCCGCTGGGACTAGTATGATGGCCGCCTTTGAGCCATACCAAGAGGATGGTCTGGTAACCGAAAAAACATCGTGGATGCACATTCCGAAACTGCCACTACCATTTATTGAGATGTTTGATTTTGAGATCTCCCGTGCACAGGTTATGGCATCGGTGGTGGGAAAGTATAAATGGGAACGGACATTTAAGTTTTGTTTTGTGCGTAACCCTTGGGATCGTTATGTTTCTAACTGGCACTGGCTAACTCGTGCTGGGCAGCGAACCTGCTGGAACGCGCGCGGCTGGGAAGGCACCCCGGGAGAAGTGAGCTTTGAAAGCTTTGTAAAACAAGTCGGGAGATGTTATCATACGCGCTACGGCCAATATCAGCATGACAAGTGGCATCTTCACAACCAACTTGAGCATATAACTAATCAAGCTGGCGAGGTCATGGTAGACTTTGTAGGGCGTCTTGAAAACCTAGATGAAGACTTCGCTTATGTATGTGAGAAAATAGGCCACCCGGAGATCGAACTACCGCACCTTAATCACATTCAGTCGTTCACGGGAGAGGAGCATATCCCCGAGCCGCACTATTCGACGTTTTACACCGAAGAGCTAAGGGATATTGTAGCAGAACGCAGCCGCGCAGATATCGAATATTTTGGATACCAATTTGAAGAAACACCAGGGGAACCTCTAGAATGACTGCTTTAAAATATGTTACCGTGCAAATGACAAATGGCTTCGGCAACAACATCTTTCAATGGACAGCCGCGCGCCTTCTTGGGGCACACCTAGGTTATCCTACTTATGCGCTCCCACCTACGCCGGACTATTATGGCATTGCTGATCTCGAAGCCCTAGGAGTCGTCTTCTTCCCGGACATGGATGATTCTCATAATCTTTACCCTTCAGATCTGGTCACAGTAAATGATGATAACTTTATGCAGACATTTCAACTCGGCCGCACTCACCGTCGTTATCATCTAAGTGGATACTTTGAAGATTACCGTTACTACTTCAACAATCTGGATTTGATTCGGAGCTGGTACCCAGCCGTTGAGTCAAGAAAGGACAAAGCTCTGGTTCTACATATGCGCACCGGAGATCGGCTGTTCATGAAGAACGAGTTTTACACTAAGCCTCGCGCTGAAAATTACCTCAAAGCAATCGAGACTTTTGACTTTGACGAGTTTCACATTGTTACCGATATGCCTCGTTGGGAGAAAGTGACCGCCGAAGATCTACAGAATATGAGATTTCATGTAGACACTCCCCCCGAGAACCGCGTACCCATTGCGGATTCTGTCAACTACTTCAACGAGCTTGTTGATACGTTCACGCAGTTCAACCCTCAGGTGCAGAGGCGGTCAGTGGGGGAAGATTTTACTTTTATAAGAAAATCCAAAAATATTCTGTTTGAACATGGTACACTCTCGTGGTGGGCAGCTGCCTTAAGTGATGCTGACCGCGTTGGGGTCTATGGTCCCTGGCGCCCCTGGAAGGGCAAAAGTAATAAAAATCTAAGCCAGATCCCGTTGGATAATTGGTTTAAATGGGAGTAGCAAGTGAAAAGACAGGTCTATAACATTGTTTCGTGGCTGCAGGCCCGAGCAGAAGAGTCCGGATGCCGTGGTTTTGTCATCGGCGTTTCCGGCGGCATTGACTCTGCACTAACATCAACTCTATGCGCGTTGACTGGTCTCCCAACCTATGTGGTGAGCCTTCCCATTCACCAACCTAATTCTCATGTCCATCGATCGGACACTCATATGCAGTGGTTAAAAGACACTCAAGCCAATGTGAGAAAGGCTACGATTGATCTCACCGAAGTTTATGAGACCTATCGCAACCTTCCCACAGAGCAGTCTGATCTCGCTTTGGTTAACTCGCGGTCTCGACTGCGGATGACGATGCTGTACTCCATTGCTAATACTCACAATCTCTTGGTGGCTGGTACAGGCAACAAGGTGGAGGACTATGGTATTGGCTTCTTTACAAAGTATGGAGACGGAGGAGTGGACATCAGCCCTATTGCAGATTTGCTTAAAAGCGAAGTCCGAGAAATGGCAGCTCACTTGGGCGTCATTGAGGATATCTTGAATGCCACGCCTACTGATGGACTGTGGGAAGATGACCGATCAGATGAAGACCAGATTGGCGCGTCCTATGAGGAGCTAGAGTGGGCCCTCACCCATTACGATGACCACGGCAACATCCGTGACGGACTAACCTCCCGACAAAATGAGGTTCTAGACATTTATATTAAACGACATACAACTAGTCGCCACAAACTAGCGGCGCCCCCCGTATGTTATAAAACAGGAGAATAAAATGAAAAAGATTTTAGTTTGTGGCGCCGGCGGCTTTATCGGCGGCGCGATGGTAAAGCGTCTCAAAGAAGAGGGACACTGGGTCCGCGGAGTCGACCTGAAGTATCATGAGTTCTTCGACGTCACTGCTGTGGCAGATGAATTTGTTCAGGGAGATCTTCGTGACCCGGTGGTTTGCGACCAGGTGGTGACAGAAGACCTCGATGAGATTTATCAGTTCGCTGCTGATATGGGCGGAGCTGGCTTTGTGTTCACCGGTGAAAACGACGCGGACATCATGCACAACTCCGCCATGATCAATCTAAATGTTGCAGAGCAGTGTGTGCGCAAGGATGTCACGCGTATCTTTTATTCGTCGTCGGCGTGCATGTACCCTGAGCATAATCAGATGGACCCCGATAACCCCAACTGCACAGAGGATTCTGCATACCCAGCCCAGCCAGATTCAGAGTATGGATGGGAAAAGCTCTTTAGTGAGCGCCTCTGGTTTGCGTTTGCGCGCAACTACGGCCTGACGGTGCGAGTGGCTCGCTATCACAATATTTTTGGTCCCGAAGGTACTTGGGACGGCGGGCGAGAGAAAGCCCCTGCTGCATTCTGCAGAAAGGTTGCTGTAGCTCCTGAGGGCGGCGAGATTGAAGTTTGGGGCGATGGCCTACAGACTCGCTCGTTCCTGTACATTGACGAATGTATAGAGGCCACCAGGCGCCTTATGGACCATCCCACGTTTGAGGGACCGGTAAATATCGGCTCAGAAGAGATGATCGCTATTAATAAATTTGCAGAGATGGCTATTGACATTTCTGGGAAAACCCTTACAATAGATAACATCGAAGGTGATCGGTTCAAAGAAAAGTACGGTTTTCCATGTCCTGTGGGCGTCCGAGGGCGAAACTCTGATAACACTCTCATTCGAGAGATGCTTGACTGGGATTATGAGCAGGCGCTCAGAATTGGAATGGAACGAACGTATTCTTGGATCGACGCGCAAGTAAAGGAAGGGTAGAAGAAAGTGAGCCTCACCAAATTGCCTGACGGGACAATCGGATGGGCGGAGAGCGAATTGACAACTTTAGGTAAGAAATATGGCACCGACAAGGCTACCCGACATCACTTTACCGATAAAGTGTACAACGTGCTCTTTGGCGAAAAGAAAGACTCTCCTATCCATATTTTAGAAATTGGAGCAGGAAAGGTCGGAGGTTCGCACAAAATGTGGAAGGACTGGTTTACTCAGGGAGAAGTCTATTGCATGGATCCCTTCTTTCTTCCAGACCAAGAGGTCACAGCTGAGGAGCTAGCAAATAGAGGAATTCATATAATCCAGGGTAACCAATTAAGTAGAGCAGACCTTCACCGCGCTGGTAAACTTCCTCCGGAAGGATATGATTTTATTATTGACGATGCATCGCATATGCCCGATGCCGTTCAGTTGAGCTTGGGGGTGTTGTTTCCGTATCTTAAAAGTAATGGAATTTACGTCGTAGAGGATATAGATACGGCCGCTCGCCGTGGCCACAACCAAGAAGCTGTTGATGCTGTAAATACCAATCTTGCCAGGCTAGACACCAAAGGCTTGATGAAAGAAGAACACCAGCTGGAGTTTCGCCCTCAGGATTCACTTGAATACTTTGATGATACGGGCTCGTGGAAATCAAAAGTTCTAACAGATGAAGAGTGTTCTTACCTTGAAGAAAACATAGGTCTTTGGGGATTCAGTGACGCGGGCCACTCAGGAAACTCACGAAAAAACGCTCTACTCGCTATACGAAAGAAACAAGGAGATACACATGGCTAAATGCTTAGTAACAGGACATAAAGGATATATTGGTTCGCGCCTTTATGCAAAACTGAAAGAACTGGGGCACGAAGTCATGGGTATCGACCTGAATGAAGAGGTCCCCCATGACATCATTACTTGTCTGGCCGAAGACTCGGATGGCAAGTTCCATCCTCACTATGCAGATTTTGAGCCCGAGTACATTTTTCACCTGGCCTGTTGGCCACGAATTGGTCTTTGTTTAGAGAAGCCGGTTGAGACTATGTATAACAACGTCATGGCGGGTTCTACTGTGTTGAATTTTGCCCGTAAGAACAAGTCCGTGAAGCGAGTTATTTATTCATCTTCTTCGTCCGTGATGGGCAACGGAGATGGTCCCACTAATCCGTACGCTCTCCAAAAACTGATCACGGAAAAAGAGTGCGGAATCTATTCGGGAGTCTATGACCTGGATACAGTATGCCTCAGATACTTTAACGTATACTCTGAAGATCAGCGCGCTGACGGGCCCTACGCTACCGCGGTTGCCAACTGGCGTCGTGCTTTGCTCGAAGGGATTACGCCCTTCATTACTGGCGACGGTGAGCAGCGCAGGGACATGGTGTACGTTGATGATGTCGTCTCGGCTAACATCCACTGTATGGAATACGCTGAGAGGTTTGATGGCAAAGTTTTTGATGTGGGAACTGGTGACAACATCTCCCTTAATCAGGTGAAAGAAGTGGTGCAAGTTTACCATGACGTTGAGTTTGACTATGTGGCCCCCCGCCCTGGCGAAGTGGCCACCACTCGGGCCGACACTTCCCCTCTAGAAGAATATGGATGGAAGGCAGCAATAACCATCCCCGAGGGTATGCATAAGTGCTTTAATTTCACCAAGGCAGAGGAATAGCATGACAACAGATATAATCGGCATTATTGGCCAGGGATTTGTCGGAACGGCAATCCGCGAAGGAATGAAAAATCATTTCCAGATTGAAACGTATGACAAGTTTAAAGAAGATGTCTCTACTTGCTCATCACTTCGGGAGGTGTGTGAAAAGGCACATATCGTCTTTACGTGCTTACCCACTCCGATGAAGAAGACAGGAGAGTGTGATCTTTCTATTCTTGAGGGAACGGTGAAGGAGATAAACGAATTTAACTTGGGAAATATTGTGGTCATTAAATCTACTGTTATTCCTGGTACAACCGATCGCCTAAATGCTGAATGTTCAAACATTGAAATTGTTTTCAATCCCGAGTTCCTCACTGAGGCCAACTACATTGACGATTTTAAAAATCAAAATAGAATTATTATTGGTGGTCCGCGCCCGGCGACTACAACAGTCAAAAACATGTTTCGTAAAGTATTTCAGAAGACCCCTATTGTTAAGACAGGCTCTAAGACTGCTGAGTCTGTAAAGTATTTTATCAATTGTTTTCTGGCCACGAAAGTTAGTTTTGCTAATGAGTTTAAACAGATATGTGAGTTAGCAGATGTAGACTACGATAAGGTAGTAGAGTACGCACTCTACGACACGAGGATCGGCCCAACACACCTGTCTACCCCAGGTCCTGACGGTCGCCGAGGGTTCGGTGGGTCGTGTTTTCCTAAGGACTTAAATGCCCTAGTATATTTTGCTAGAATGAATGGACTAGCCCCCACAGTACTCGAAGGGGCCTGGGAAAAGAACCTGGAAGTCAGACCAGAGAAAGATTGGGAGCAGCTCAAAGGACGCGCTGTTTCTGAATAAGGAGAAGAATATGAAATTGTCTAATCAAGCAATCGGCGCCTTAATGATGGCGCTACAGAAGTCTCTGATGGAGCAGAGCGACATTGTCCCAATGCTCAAAGAGATGAACCTACAACTAGACCCGGAGGATCAGAGTCAGTCTACATTAGTAGTCACGAATCCTCCGGTGGTATCGCTCGACGGACTTACCGTTAGCGACACCGAAGAGGCTTTAACCATGGAGGAAGAATAACATGCCCGCAACCCGAAAGAAAAACACAAAGTCGACTACTACCCAGACTATGGGCGAGGGAGTCGTCCGCGAGATTATTGGCCAGATGCTTCGAGAGGCCTTTGGTGCACATTCGCGAGATTTAGAGAAGCACCTTAACGACATCAACCGTCGTCTAATGGCGTTGGAGAAGCGCCCCTAATCCATAATGCCACGATATGACTATCGTTGTGCGCATTGTGAAACAGTGAGTACTCTTTTTCACCTGATTGGTGAGACTGTATCCCAGTGTCCAAAATGCGAGAAAGAGGGGCAGCTTACAAAACTTGTTTCCTCTTTTCGCACAGCTCCAAAAAAGAAGCAGACCAGGCGTGTAGGGGCAGTTACCGAAGAGTTTATTGAAAGCGCTAGAGAAGATTTGTCCAAACAACAAGCAGAACTAAAGAAGGGCCGCTGAGATGACACTCTATATTATAATGGCCCTGTCTCTTCTGGTGAATGTTTTGCTAGTGTGGTACCTCTCGCGTTTGCTCCGAAAGTTTTACTTCATTTCTGAGAACATATCAGATCTTTTCCTCACCACCAAAGCCTTTAGAGTTTTTGTGGCAGGCCTGTATGGAATGGATAGCTATCATGGCGAACCCATTATTCAAGAACTGATGCTCAAAATTCGAGAAGTGACAGAAGAGATAGATAACTTTAGGGATATCTTTGAATACACCCTAGATGAAGAGATGGAGGAAGAGCTAAATGCCGCGGAAGAAGCGCAGGAAGTCAAGTAAGAATCATTATTTTACATCGGTCCATGAAGAGGCAATCATTAAGTACGCTTCAACAAACGACCGAGAGTTACGCTCTAAGTTGTATGAAGAATATATACAACCAGCATTTGATCAGATGGTAGATAAGATTATCTACACCTATCGTTTTACTACACTTCCCAACATTGATTATTTAAAAGCTGACTGTAAAGTATGGCTTACTACAATTTTAAACAAGTATGACCCCAACAAGGGATCTAAGGCCTTTTCGTACTTTTCGGTGGTGACCAAGAATTGGTTTATCCACAAGGTAAAAAGAACGCAGAAAAGGAATCGGACTGAAGTCTTCATGGAAGACTTGCTTAACGAACTCGAAGAAGATTTAATCTCTCATGAGCCTACCTATGAGCAGAAAAGAACAGAGATAGAATTTTGGAATTCACTCGACGCCGAGATTGATACCTGGGATTCGTTCATGCTCAAGGAAAACGAAAAGAAGGTCCTCATGGCAGTGCGCATCCTGTTGGAATCAGCGGACACCATTGAAATTTTCAACAAAAAAGCTATTTACTTATACTTACGGGAGATCACGGGCTTGAATACAAAGCAAGTGGTTAATAACCTGAATAAGTTGAGAAAACGGTATAGGACTTTTAGAAACAAATGGCAAAGCGGCGAAATCTAACTCTAGATGATTACATAACAGAAACCACGACTAACATCCGGGAGGACCGAGCCATGGCAAAGTCTCTCCTCATGGATACGATCAATGACATGAAGCTGTCAGATTCGGCCCGAAAAGAATTAGGGCCGATTGCAGCGAAGTATGTCGAGGGTCTTCAGCGCTCTAACGAGCAGTTGGTAAAATTAGCCGCCCTCCTCCAAAAACAAAAATCCCAGCAATTTGGACTGACAGCCGATGATAAGGAGCACCTTTTTGATTTGTTGAATGACAATCAAACTGAGGAGGATGGCTAGTCATGGCACTCAAACTCGACGATCTTAAGTTCGGCACGATGAATCGTTGTAGTGACGATAACGCCACAGGCGTAACTGGAGATCCCCGTCGCACGAAGCCCCTGACTAGCCTACGACGAACTAGTGCGGAAACTTACGCCGTCAATACCACAAAGAATCGGTCAGAATGGGAGGGAATTGTGGTCCTTACATATCCTATTGACTTCGCAGGCTATTCTGATACCGCTGGTCTCCTCAAGCAGTACCAGCAGGCGGTCAATATCCCGGACCAAGAAAAATACAAGAAAGTGCAAGCGGCCCGCAAGTTTGCTTATAAGGTATTTGTTCCTGAGCTAGATTGCCGACCTGTTCCTGCAGTGGGTGACCCTAATGATCCTATCACTGTTTCGCTTAGTGAAATTTACGCCAATATTCCCGGCCTAGAGCAGGAGCTTTCCCCGGGTACTGCAGTCGTGGTCCACTACCAGGATCCAGCTAGTCTTTATGGTGGGAGTATCGTAAGGGTAATCACGGATCAACTTCAGGTAGAAAACACTAGCTTTAATGAGCGAACCGGAGGCGGACGCTCTGGATTTGCGTTGAAAACGTCTTTTGCAGCTGCCGCCAATCGCACCCCTAACGTCCCACGCCGTTCGGTCAGGCCTCCGGCTACAGGCGGCGGCTCCTACCGCCCGAGCAAAGGGTCAATGAGCTTTGCAGAATATGACGCTTTGCGTCCTTATCTTGAACAACTGCTGGAGTATATCGCCAAGCATGAATCTGGTGGAAATTATAATGCTGCCAACCGCGGCGTGGGTGGTGACTCTCGAATAGGAGTAAAAGCCTTAGTGGGAAAAAACCTCACAGAAATGACGGTTGCCGAAGTACAAAGTTACATGAAAGGATTTAGGTTAGGCAAAAATGGCCCCTTCATTCCGCCTGGTGCTAATGCGGCCGAAACCGGAGTTGGGGGCAAAACAAAAGCTGTCCCCAATGGAAGTTTTGGCTTCCTTGCTACCGGGAAGTACCAGATAATCCCCGTGACATTGTATGGCGCTGTAAAAAACACAGGCCTCGACGCGGACAACACGA
>Ga0209232_1000452_pt1 | contig 25132 bp, 44 predicted proteins | sample ETNvirenome_2_60_FD_184066 | JGI IMG/M metagenome (GOLD analysis project Ga0209232, IMG submission 184066) | Marine viral communities from the Pacific Ocean - ETNP_2_60 (SPAdes) (version 2) | ecosystem: Environmental > Aquatic > Marine > Oceanic | place: Pacific Ocean | collected 2013-06-22
CTACTGCTGGCAACAGCGCAACAACAATCACTGAACTCAAAGCAGCGTGGCCTAGTTGCTGCGGCGACAGCCCATACGAGGAGTAAACAATGGCTAACACATACACTTGGGATTTCCCAGCACTTGATGTTTGCAACGAGGCCCAGAACGGACACTCTGATTGCATCAAGACAATCCACTGGCGGCTGACTGCTGTGTCTGACAGCGAGACTAATGCTGATGGCGAGGCACTAAACGTGACAGCCTACGGCACTGCTGCTGTAGACACACCAGACGAGGGTGACAGTGACTACGTTGCTTTTGACAGCATCACAAAGGACTGGTGCAAGGCCAAGACGCTTGAGGCTTTGGAAAAAACCGAAACTGAAATGCAGACAATGCTTGATGACCAGATGGCTGCGCTGGCTAACCCGCCAATGCGTCAAGCTGTTCCGGCTGGTTGGTAATGGCAAAACCTACAGTCACATCTGTACAGGCCCAGATAGATACTCACGAAGCTGTATGTGCTGAACGCTGGAAGGAAACTATCCTGCGGATTAAGCGCATTGAACACATCATGATTGGCACTGCTGGTACGACTATCGTTTTGCTTATTGGGTTAATTGTTAATGGATGATCCATGCGTTTTTGCTGTTCGTATTTGTGGGCATTGGCGAGGACAAACGCCTCAAAAGTAGTGATATGTATTTTCGCTCTGTCGATGACTGCGTGTACTTTGCACAACGGCTGCACAAGCAAGGAAAAACAATCACTGCTTACTGTCTGCCAGTCTTGGTAGCTAAAGACACAAAGGTGTATTGATGGATCCAGTATCAGCAATGGCAGCAGCATCAGCAGCCTTCTCCGCAGTTAAAAAAGGCGTAGCCATTGGCAAAGATATCGAGTCTATGGCCTCAGACATCGGAAGGTGGATGGGTGCGCTTAGTGATCTGGATATGCTGGAGAAAGAAGCGAAGAATCCTCCTATTTTTAAGAAGTTATTCTCTGGTCAAAGCGTTGAACAAGAAGCAATGGAAGCCTTTGCTGCTGCTGAAAAGAGTAGACAGCAACGAACTGACCTCAAAAACATGATTGGCATGATGTACGGCAAATCCAAATGGGATGAGCTTGTTCGTATGGAAGGTCAGATACGCAAACGTAGGCAAGATACCCTTTACAAGCAAAGACAGCGGCGCAGAAAGTTTGTGGAAATTATCATGTGGATATTGGTATCCGTAATAGGCATAGGGCTTCTTACTGGTTTTGCTATGTTCCTAAAGAGCAATGTTGCTAATGCACAGCCAGAGCATGTTTTGTGTCGATTAGTTGGATGCGATGTTATCGACAACAAAAGATATTGCGTTTACAGAGGCGCTTGGAACACACAAGAGATCATGGATTTTGAGATGGGAGAATGGTTTCCAAGAGAGTATCTATGTGACTTTGAGCCAGATAAGCCAAGGCCGCCCTCGTTAAGAGAAACTCTAAAAGCCATCAAGGAGAGTCAAAAATGAGTGCTGAAGATGTAGCAAAGAAGATGCTTGAGCTAAAAATATTGCCTCGATTTATGATGCTTTGCATGACAGGTGTTTATGTGCGCTGCATCGAATGGGCGTTATCTCAGCCTGATCTTACAACACAGCAAGCCAGTCTCATCAGCGTTGTAACTGGTGCCATGACAGGATCATTAGCTGTCTGGCTTAACTCGGAGAAACACTGATGTTACAGGCATTGATTGGCCCTGTTGGCTCGTTATTGGGGACTTGGCTTGAAGGCAAGGTTGAGACAAAAAAAGCTGAGACTGTGGCAAAGGTTGCAACGGCAAAGGCTGAAGCAACGATTATGGAAAAAAAAGCCACTGGCGAGATTGACTGGAACTTAGAGATGGCGAAAGGAAGCCAAAATTCATGGAAGGATGAATGGCTTACTATTCTGTTTTCAGTACCGCTTGTCTTGGCTTTTTGTGGGGATTGGGGTCGTCAGGTTGTAACCGATGGTTTTGCTGCATTGGAAACAATGCCGGAGTTCTATCGTTATACGTTAGGCGTAATTGTGGCTGCCAGCTTTGGCGTTAGATCAGCTACCAAGTTCTTTGGCAACAAGAAATAAGGCGGGAGAGTGGCAGGCAACCTCTTATGTACGTTCGCCAAAACCCACTCTCCCTATGATGTGCTGTCGCTGATAGCAGAAACTACACACATCAATTTGTGATCTAGGCATCAGGTCTGGCCTAGTGTCATGGAATTGCCACTGTGTCGACTCAGTATCCATGTCTTTTACTGTATCTAATTAGCTGTAACCTCACCGCCTAATGCTGCGTATCCACATATGTCTACCCAAGAGTCATGGTGATATGGAGACTTCATAAGCCTAGCAACTTTGACTAGCATCATCATAACAGCAACATCATGTGTTGATATTGGCGCACCCCAATATGCCTTCCATAGATCCGCTATGTTTTGGAAGTTTTCTTCTGGTGGTCCATACACATCGCCCCTTGCGCTGACAGTTTCCAGTGCTTCCTTTAGAATCTCTTCTCTAATCATTGCTTTGCTTTCCTTGCCAGTCTTGCTTCTTCTCTTCTTATTCTTTGTTTTTGAGCTTCTTTTTCACGGTCCCTCTGCCATGTATAGCTTGGGGACTTAAACAGTGATGCGAGTTCACATCTTGAATGGACAATGGTCTCTTGCATGTAGACCACGCCATGATTGTCGTAGTTCTCTGCTGCTGGATCATCTTCAAACATTATCTCAGGGGTTTTCATGCTCAAATCTCTCTGTTATTGTTTTCGTGACTGCGAGACTCAGCAGTTGCGGGGGAGAGGGGGTTAGTTTCAGGCGTTACTAACTCCCTTTCTTTATTCAAAGTAAAATGTTCTGTAGTCCTCGATCCCTGGGCGGAACATATGTATTGTTTGAATATCGTGCTTGTCTCCTACCCAAGCGATGTCTTTCTCAAGCTGATCTAGTGTTGTCTTGGGGGCAACTGAGTCGCCTTCTTCATTAGATCCAAGAACAAGTCCTTTGCCAGCAAGGGGTGTTGGATAGTTCCTGTGTATAAAGAAGTTCTGTGTTTCTACAAACAGCCCCTCATCATCAACGTAGATTACATCCTCATTTGTGTAGACTCTTACAACATCAAACGCTCTGCACTCTACAAACTTGTAGATACTTTTGTAGTCACCATTAAAGATAACTTGTTCTATTTTCTTTTTGAAAGGATCTATGAGATAAGCTTTCATTTCCCTAACTCCACCAGTTTGTTTTTGTTTTCATATACTGAAGGCAGTGAGGTATCGCCCTTCTTATAACAAGAAAAACACGATACCTCTTTGGAAGCAAACACTATGAACGGGTCAATACTTGGTGCGAACCATTTCCCACACCATTGACACGTTTCATGTCTGATTACCTTACGCCGATTTGATTTGTTGCTTTTTCTTCTTGAAGCCATTTGTGACCTTTGTTCTGGCAGAAGAGGTAAGGGCTTGTATAGTTCCTGCATTGTCACGCCAAGCTTTGTCAATTTCTTCCACTGTGCTTGTGGCGTCGAACTGTAGAATGATCTTCTGTGCTGCATCACTTGCGGCATCCTTCTCTTCCTCGATGTCAGATAGCGGCAGATCCTCACCAGCATAGATCGTAACGCCAAGACCAAGGTATGCGAGACACTTGACGAGACAGCGTTGGTGAGCCTTGTTGACAGCAAAGCCATCAGGGTTCTGCATTGCCTTGTTGCGGTGATCCAGTACAGGCATGATTTCTGTAGCGTGTACTACTTGATTGTCTGATACCTCGATGGACACCATGACCTCTACATATGTGTAGCCGTGGCTGTCACGCATGAAAGGAACAGTGTTGCCATCTGAGTCAGTAAAGCTTTGTTTGCTGAATGTCGCTTGAGGATAGTTCTGTTTGACAATCATCCAAGCCCAAGCCCACGACAGATATGTCATACCATTCTTAGATTCAGTGTGATCTGAGCAGTCGATAGTGGACAGTGTATGCCATACTGATTTAGTCATCTTTGGCCTCCTTTGGCGCAATATGAGAACAGGTCATCGTACCAGAGCGTGACCTTGTGATTCGGATCTTGTGACCCTTGAGGTTGCCACCTATGTCGTAGTCCATACGTCTACAGTTCTTAGGTAACTTGTCTTTGAACATATTCTTGGCTTCATCACCAATCTTGACGGCTTCTTTACTGTCAATGATATGCTGTGCTTGGAATCCGAACAGGTGATCGTCTTCATCTGTCCACCCATCCAGTGATCTCATGTCATCAATAGTGTACATATCTGAATGATCTACAGGCGGCAGCGGAATAGGATCATGTGGCGTATCGCCCTGATAGTGCGCCCAGAATGATTTGCAGTTAGCTAGATAGTCTTCACACCATCTTTCATCCTTCTTGAGCATCCTCCATTCAATGCGACATCTGACACCAAACATGGCGACAAAGAAGCAAACATTTACACCAGCTACAATCATATGGTGTTGACATTGTGGCGCATAGAAATCGGCTAGCTCATCAATGTCTTTGAAGCCGAAATGCGCCTTGATCTCCAATGGAGCATTAGAGCCAACAACACGCCCATCAAAGGTAGAATGCAAAGGCACACGGTTACGCAGAATAGTTTTGCCACCTCCCCGAAAGTCCACCTGACGTTTTTCTTGCTCTGCCCATTTGTCGATAATGAATGGCTCAAGGTGCGATCCTGCGTCCATGAGCAGTTGAGTTTGCTTGTTAGGTTTCCAGACATCTTCACCCTTCTTCTGTGCGATAAGCTTATCCCACTCATCATAGTTTGCGGTAGCGACTGTCTTGGCATCTGATGATCCAATGTATGTGGCACGTTCTTTAATCTGGGCTGTGGTCAACATGAGAGTCCTCCATCATTTCATTAAAGTGTCCACACTCTCCGTTTCTAACGTCATCGTAAGAGCATGAGTTTTTCTTATTGCCGCAGTATTCACACAGTTCATCTTCCGTTAGCATATTTTTTTTCTTGTTAGGGATGATCTGCTGCCGAGGCGTATTGTAGTAAGGGTTTCTTGGCTTCACCATTTGTAATCCTCTGGTCCTATATCGTTTTCTGCTCTCTGATCTAGCCAAGCTTTCTCAAGGGCTTCTGTAAATCTCTGTTTGTCAAAGTGTGGGTTGCCAGAGAAATTTTTGACAGACTGAACAAAGTCACCAATTTTATCTTGATACACAAGGGGCGCTACTTCTTTGGCTAGCCAGACAAAATGTTTTTTGGTCATTGTGGGCATTCTTACCTCCTATTGATTTATCAATTCACATCGGCATATAGTTGGCTTGTGTGAATGGGGAAAGCGATGAACGAAAAGCTTTTTGTCTCCGATCTTATCAAGCAATTCCAGAGACGTAGGTACGATTTAGGACTTACTCAGCCTGAAGTGGACCAGTTGATTGGTGTAGCTCCTGGACTTGTTGCCAAATGGGAAATTGGTAACAGGAAGCCAACAATGTTCAATGCGTTCTGTTGGGCTGAAGCTTTGGATTGTGACATAAAACTGGAGACTAAAGATGATTGTATGCGGGATTGACCCCGGTCTAAACGGAGGAATGGCATTTCTTGGAGGCGAGAAGCCTCTTTGTATGCGTGTTCCTGTTGAGACCTATAAGATAGCTGGCAAGCGCAAAAAGTTTATTGATCTTGTCAGCATTGTAGAAACACTGTCAGATCATAAGCCTGATGCTGTGTTTATTGAGAAGCAACAAGCAATGCCGGGGCAGGGAGTGTCTTCTACATTTCAGACTGGCTTTGGCTATGGCTTGTATCTAGGCGTATTGATAACTCTTGGTATACGTTATCATCAGGTCGCCCCTCGTAAATGGAAATCAGATCTTAAAGTAACGAGGGATAAGGATCAGGCAAGAGCTAGAGCTAGTGAGCTAATGCCTGATCTTTCTGGTAATTGGCAACTAAAGTGTGAAGACGGTGTTGCCGAAGCTGCAATGATAGCCTATTGGGGCTTGAACTGCGGCCAGTCTCCGTATGGATCAAATACAGGCTTAGAAGCAAAGTGATCTGCCAATGCTGTTATGCGCTCCTTCTTTGTACCAGTCTTGACTGCACCGAAAACATAATCCTCAAGCATTGCGATCTGCTCTATTTTGTATTTGTTGAGCCATACTGTGTCCGGTTTGAACCACCCACCTCCAGCAGTAAAGTCTGGTGTGACTGCTTTGATCGTTTCATGCTGGACATCATGCTTTGATAGGCTTGTAAGAACAACCGCTGTAAATAGCTTAGAAAGTTCTTCAGTATCGAGATTGAGGCAGTAATGGAGAGGAGCAACTCCATCATTGTCGAAAGCAACTTGGCAAGCTTCAACATGCTGCTTGATAAAATTTTCATACTCAGGATTAACGTAGCCATCTGGCCTCTCCTCTGGTGGAAACATGTTTTGATAGTCGGCGTATACGTTGCCAACACGATTGACGTGGGAATATGTGTATCCGAGGCGTCTATGTACTAATAAAGCCATAGATAGCTTGGGAAGGTAATCTGAGTAGTTACCCCACCAGCAGCTCTTCACAAAGTCAGCGTAGTAACCTTTGAGAAGATCCTGTTGTGGCTTAGACATAACCATCGGAGTCAGTTCTATTTCTTCTTCTGGCTCCTCGTTGGCTTTTTCTTCTTCAGCCTTTGTCTCTTTGGATACCATATCACCTTCTTCGAGACCGTATGTCACAGTGTTATATGAAATAACGTGAATTAGATCCTCTGGTGAATACTTGTCTGAGTCCCATTCGTGAACTCTTGTGAATCCACGCACTGCTGGAGAATCAAACCAGTATTCATCCTTCAAATAGACCACATCCATATAGCCCTGATCTCTGTAGTCTTGAACCATTTTTGAGATGCAGTTCTGTTGATACTCATCAAATGCCTCAAGGTTTGTTATGTAAACATCATCTGAGAACAGATCAGACTCCACTCCAAGCATCTCAACAAGCTTTGGATCTGAGGTATCAATAGGAACGATTGCCAATGAGGCAGATACTTTCTCGCCTGTCATTGATCTGCGTACCCATGCTGCACTGATGAAGAAATCTTCACCAGAAGTGAAACTGCGGCCTTCATTCTCTGACAGAAACTTGTCTTGAGCATCTTTGTCGCCAAGCGTAAGGGCCATAGCGACTCCAATTCCAAACTCATGGTTTCGGAACATCTCTTTAGCTTTGTCTGACAGCTCAGAAAGAGTCACACGTTGTTTTACCCATTTAGTTGTCTGTCCAAATCTCTTGCCTACTGAGTCAAAATCCTCTTCACCATCAGCACAAAGAGCATAGATAGCATCACATTCATCAAGTGGGTGCATATCTTCACGCATCATATTGGCATGTAGACCAACCTCAGTGTCATTCTCTTCTTCCATGACCATACAAGGTACATGGTTGCCCGAAGAATCACCGTAGATGTGGTGCAAAGCTTCTAAGCGTCTGTTACCATCAATGACAATGAAACCGCTGCCGTTGGGCTTTACAACGAGATTGTGCAGTATTCCTTGTGACTCGATTGATGCAGCTAGGCGCTTGATGCCATCTTTTGAGGCGCTAACCTTACGTACATTGTTGTCTGTGTGGCGTAATTTATTCAGTGGTATCATCTTTTGCATTTTTCTTAGCCTCCATTAGGACGTATGTATCGCCATTTTCTATGTTCCCCTTCATATACTCAAAGTCTGTATCATCTGGGGATGTAAAGTACACTGTATGGACAGGTGACTTCTCTATTTTATTTTCATAAGAGGCAGGATAAAACCGTAGAATCAAAAATCTTCTGTCATTAGTTTCTAGGGTTATTTTCCTGACATCTAGTGTAATTGAACTATCAACATATGCGGGGTTTACAGGCATTTAGTCCTCCATAATCTTGTCAGTTATCATCTTTGAGGCGAATGCTACGCCAATCCACAGGGGCGCACCAAGGACTGATACAAGCAAGGTAGGGTTGATCCCCATGCCGATCAGCAACGTCAGAATCACAAGAGTCAGCAGCAGGTGAACGGTAACAAAGTACCCAACCCAGCCAGACTTTCTGTTGATAAACCGTATCTCTCTGATTTTGTTCAACATTATTCATCCTCCTCTTCTTCATCCTCTAACAGTTCTATGGCTTCACTCCGGCAGCTTGCACAGAAACCACCGGAGTCTTCGTTGTAATGGTAGAGGCTACTGTACCCGTAGTGAATTGTTTCGCAGTCGAGGCACTTGTACACCTCATCAGACATTACTTTACCCTCCAGACCATCCTCGTAAATTTGCTCTTAGTGCCTTTTTCCATTGGCCTTTTATCTTTGAAAGCTCTTGTCGCAATTTTGTATCCACGTCTATAAGCAATGGCTCTTAGGGCTTCGGTTTCCTTGTCAGTGGCGTAGATCATGTCGCCAACTTCCATTTCGTCCATCATCTTAACCAACTCGCTTGTGTGAGTTCTAACTTGAGGCATTGGTACATCTTTATGTATTTTTCTGGGCCTTGATACTGAGTTTACCATTGGTTTCTCCATAAAATGCGGGTGACAGGATCAAGTAAGTATCCGCTTTCGCTGTCGATTATACTCTGATGCTGCCACCCTATGATGTGGCTTCACCCTTCTTCAGGGCTATTTGCACACCAATAAAAAGGACGGCCCGAAGACCGCCAGTTATAGGGAGAGAGGAGGGAGGCAAGCCCCTCTCCCCTCTGTATTAAGACAGACCTAGAACGGAATGTCATCACCTTCTACAGGCTTGTTGGCAGCAGATGGAGTGGATTCCCCACCTGATGATTTGCCTCCCATGCGGAAGGTTGAGCCAGCACCAGCCAGCTTGATCTTGAAGGCACGTTGTTTGATGCCATCCTTCTCGTATTCCTCAATGATAGGGAATCCCTGGACGAAGACCGTTGTGCCTTGCTGGACATATGGTTCAATGACGTTGGTGACTAGACCCTTGCCATTGGAACCATCCCAAGCTTCCACACGATACCAGTGGGTCTTCTCGACCTTCTCACCGTTGGACTTGGTGTAGTTCTCATTGACTGCGATTGACAGGTTAGCGACTTTTGTGCCGTTAACGTCCCGAATCTCAGGGGCTGAACCAACATTACCAGAAACTGTAATTTGAGCGAAATTCATCCTTTTTCTCCTTTGCGTAATAGGATGGTTGTGGTTGAGGCATCACGTCTAGCCTCTGTCACTACATTGCGTCCCTGCTAGCGAGGGCAGTAGTGTCATTTCTGTCCGGGAGGCACATGCTCCCAAACAAACTTGTATTTATCCCATCTTGGCTTCTCATAACCTATAGTCTTCTTGGTTGCCAAAAGCACAAGTGAGATGACTGCACCGCCAATAGCAGCAGCCATCATTCCAGCGAAAGTGCCAAAGAATAGCACAACAAGCAGAGCAGTGGAGGCTACGTCAATAGGAACGTCTAGCCATAAGACTCTCTTGAAGTTCATCTTTGCTAGAAGAAAAAGCACCCCACATGCTGAAAATAATCCAGCCATAATGTAGAAAATCATTTTACTTTCCTCCGTACTCATAAATTAAATACCACCAAGTATATGTTTGGCTTCCTTCTACCCCGAACACCCATAGCCAGTCGATGAAGCCAAGAAGTGCCAGCGCAGTAAGAACCATACATATTCTGTCAACTATACTCATATCACCCTCCAATGATTGCTTTTGCGCCTGTTGTCACGTGCAAGAATTACTCGTAAGTTTTCTGCAACGTGCAATCCACAAACATTATCACCGCATAGCGGTATAACGTGGTCTACATCGTGACGAACACCGGTCAAGCGCTCCATCATGGCGCGTTCTTTGTATCGTGTGTGGATGGCGTCTAGATCAGCCCAAGCTGGGGTTGCAATCTTCATTTTTGCCCGCCGTGCATTAACGTAGGCTTGGCACCGTGAGCGAAATGTAGGATCGTTTTTTCTTTTTTCTTGGTGCCATTTGCGCCGCTTTTGCTGCCCTTCTGGCGTGTTGTTATAACGTGTGGCTCGTTCCCGGTCTGCCTGTACTTTTTTGGGGTCAGATCTTCGACGCAAGTACATCATCCTGTCAAACTGAGGGTTAGCTGCAAGCATTTTAGTGCGGTATTTTTCGGTCTTCTTCTTGTTTTTCTCTTTCAGTAATTGAGGTGCGTCTCTCTGCATCTCTTCATAAGTAAGTAAACCGTTGCTAATGTATCCTTGAACAATCTCTGCTCGTTTCTTTTCTTGTGGTGTCATAGTTTTGCTCCTGTGTTTGAGGCGCTCATCCCGCTTTTTGGGACACAAAAAAATTAGGAGAGTAGAGCTGGTTGCTCCACCCTCCCATTGTGCTACATAGCGTGTGATTCTTGCTCGTCAGCAGGAAGCTCTACAAGCCCCGACTCTCTGGCATAGGACCAGAAGTCATCCTTGTGTGCCTCGTAGTTCTCGATTGTAAGCTGGCCCTTGGCGAACTGTGCTCTCTTCACCTTGGCAAAGTTGCTCATCGGTGTGTACTCACCCCAGTTCATGCCAGTCTGTGAGATAGTGCGTTGGCGTACCTTCCATCTGCAAGTAGCGTATGCCTGATTGAGGATGTAATACTGTGAGCGCATCATGCTGATCTGCTCGTCCAGCTTCTCAATCTTCTGCTGTGTGATCTCGATGCCAACATCTGAGCGCATTGCATCACGCCGCTCCCACTTCTTGCGAACCCCGGCTGCTGCCACGTTGTCACGCATCTTCTCAAACATCCGAGTGAGCTGGTCTGCAACCTTGCATTGAACGATAACCTCTGGCCCATCGTCAAACATCTCAATCAGAGCCATGCAACGCTGCTCGAACTGCTTGTTCCATTGCTGCTGCTTGTCCTCTGTCGGCAAGGCGTCCTTGCGTAGAGTGTCTGCAATGCTGTCGAGTATGTCTTGATGTAGTCTAGGATCTGTATGTTTCATGTGATTCTCCTCTAGTTTCTAGGTATTTCCATAAAGTATGAGTAAGCTGATACCCAATTCAGTGAAGCAAAACCATCCTGCTTGGCTTCAAACTTCTCAAGCGTTGCCTCATGCTCCTCCTTGTATATCTCTGAAAATATCCACAACCTTGTACTGTGTACCATCAGCTCGCTTCTCCAAGCTAAGTCAGTGTAGCCAGATGGTATCTTTATACCCTTGTCAGAGATTGCAAGATTCTCAAGTAGCAGTGAGATGCTAGCTGCGTTCTGCGGTGTGACTTGCATGTCATCCTCCTCTAGTTGTGGGAGTAAGCTATAAACTTACCCCCGATATATTTGGCTTTGCTACATCCAAGTAACAGTGTCAGAAAGCGCAAGCTCTGCAAGCTCGGCTGCACGTTCTACATCGCCTGCCTCAAGTGCTTGCTGTACCTCCCAGCTAGCCCACTTGTCTTCGATCGGCGTTACCAACTCTAAAAACTCTTCCAAAGTTGACACGATAACTTGGTTTTCATCCTTGATGTTCATGAGATTCTCCTACCGTTAACACGCACATGATTGTAGCGTTCATGCCACACGGACCCATCTGGCTCGCAGCAGTCAAGAGCGTTTAGCCGACCAAGTTTGGGGGTATATTTTTTGGAAGGAACCAATTTGCGCCCTACAGCAAATTGGAAGGAGCCGAAAAATGTACTGACAAGAGAGATGACAGGGTCGCTCTTTACTGACCGAGACTGAATGGCGTCATCATCTAATGATAAGATAACAAATCATGTGTGTGTGGTGGGTAGTCTGGCTGAATTGGGTCGATCCCAATTCGGACAGAATGTCTCGTCGCGTCGTGGTCAAGTTGATTTTCATGCAACGTCCGTCAATCACTCCCTCAAGATGCCCATCAGCATCGCAGAGGATCGAGAGGGATTGTCGCAACGGCCTTGAAAGTCAAATCAGGCTCCGTCTGCCGAGCGAATAGCGAGCCGCAGATGGAGGAACTAATGAAATCAGTATGATACAAAAAGTGACTTGACAGGGTTTACAGATGTATATGTATACTCGTCCGAAGGCGATTGGGACAGGGACATGGCTAAAGCAAACGTAAGCAAACAAGAGCGATACAAAGGTGGTGTTGTTCCAATGGACGACATTGATAAACATGCACCGACAGCAAGAGCCAACAACGAAGAAGTGACTGATGCACAGGCTGAGCTAGTGCATATGATCTTGCATAATGGTTGCAACCCGACAACAGCAGCAGAGAGGTTGGGTAGGAACAAGAGCTGGGCGTATAATACGCTGAATAAACAGCATGTTATCGACTACAGACAACAACTGGCTATGATGACTTTGGGGTGGGACGCTACACAGGCCATGGCGACGATGAGAGAGCTACTAGGTAGTAACTCACAGTATGTCAGGCTTGAAGCTGCGAGAGACCTGATGGACAGAGCAGGATTCCGCAATGATGCACCGAAGACTCCTAGTACAGCGGTACAAATCAATTTCAATGTAGACTAGGGGTCCCATGTGTGAATTGGTTGTGTACAGATAACGCCTTAGAAAACTAGGAAGATGTCCTAAGAGGGTAAACCACACACGCAATGGACTTCTTTATGGCACTACTGCAAAATATTTTTTTACCTAGGAGGTAGTTATGGGATCATCATCGTCAAGCAGCCCCGGAGATGGTGGCGGCAGAGAGCCGGGTCGTAATGTAAGGAGGAAGGCTCCAACTCCTCCAAAGCCAAAGCCATTAAGATTGAAGAGACCCAAGTCACCTCCTAGCACAGAAAGGCCAGATAGTTTAACTGGTCCATCGAATCGGACTGGCTCTACGCCTAGAGAAGCTTCTGGTGATTCTCTTTCCTACAAAGCCCCTCCAAGCAGCCCTGTTAACGCAGCTAAAGAAGCACGGACTGGCAGAGTTAGTACGCCTGCTGATTTTTCTGCTGGTGTTGCAAAAGCCAAGTCAAGGGGTCCAAGCCCCGGTGATGTAATGGCTACCTTTGGTGCTGTTGATGGCATGAACCGTGATGTTGTTGCCGCTAATGTTGCTGGCAGGCCCGGTCTTAATGTTTCCAACATGGGGAATCTTGCTACTAGGGCAAGGGTAGGTCAGCTTCCAGAAGGAAGGGTTACAATCCCTGGAGTTGGAAGTGCTGCTTTGAACGTGGCAAACATTGCTGGAAAGAAAATGGCGTCCAGTCTTATGAAGACGATTGCTGGCGATGCTCCCACAATTAAGGATGGAAAGGTTTCTTATGGGACCACTGTTGTCACGGATAGTGGAACTGGCTCCGCTACGAGCTATGGGAACATTGCGGGTGTTGTAGAGGGCGGTCGCTATACAGGCAGGGGTGATTTTGATCCTGACTTGACTGTAACTGGTCCTGTTATGGCGGCAAAGCCAACTAGAGCTAGGGGTGATGGTGGTGATGCAAGTCCAACTCCCGCTCCTGCTCCTCCATCTCCTGTTGTGCCTTCTGATCTTAGCGCCGCTGCCAGAAGAAAGCGTGTTGCAACACTAGGCGCTGGTTCTGGAACTGCTGCACAAAGAAAGTTCTTTGGGTGAAGCTTGATTACAAACCGCCCGGTCCTGTAGCCAAGGCGTTTATGAAAGACAGATCATTTGTCAGGGGCATCCGTGGTCCGGTTGGCTCTGGCAAATCTGTTGCTAGCTGCATGGAATTGATGCGTATAGCTGTTACTCAGTCCCCTAATCAGCAAAATGTACGCAGAACACGTTTTGCGGTTATCAGAAACACGAATCCGCAGCTAAAAACCACTACGATCAAGACATGGCGTGACTGGTTTTCCGATGATATTGGCAGATTTGTCTGGTCTCCACCATATACGCACAATGTTAACTTTGCTTTAGGCGATGGAACTACTGTTGAATCCGAAGTCATCTTCTTGGCTTTGGATAAACAAGAGGATGTTAAGAAGCTTCTTAGTCTTGAGTTAACTGCTGTGTGGATTAATGAGGCCAGAGAGATCCCAAAAAGCATTGTTGATGCTTGTACTATGCGTGTAGGTCGTTTTCCCTCGATGAGGGATGGTGGTCCTAGCTGGTATGGCGTAATTATGGACACAAATAGCCCAGACGAGACCCATTGGTGGGCAATTATGTCTGGAGAGGCTCCTGCTCCTGAATATATGTCCTCAGAAGAAAAAATGTTGCTTGTGAAGCCAGATGATTGGGTCTTTTACTCACAACCGGGCGCTATGAAGGAAGTAAAGGACAGAGAAGGCAACATAACTGGCTACGAGAAGAACTCAAAAGCTGAGAATCAGGGAAACATACAAGCTGACTATTATGACAAGATTATCCTTGGCAAAGCCCCTAGCTGGGTAAAGGTATATGTTCTCAACCAGTATCAGGCCCTGCTTGATGGCAAACCTGTATACCCATCTTTTAGAAAGGAATCTCATGTTTCGAAGTCACCCATCGAACCCAAAGTCGGTTCAGAAATTATCGTTGGCATTGATTTCGGCAGGACGCCGTCAGCTGTATTCACGCAGCAACTCCATTCGGGCAAGTGGACGATCTTCCATGAAGTCATCGGACAAGATATGGGAGCCGGAAGGTTCGCAGATATCCTCAAAAGAGAAATAGCCAAGAACAAGTGGGAGGGCTTTGACTTCAAGTTTGTAGGCGATCCGGCAGGAAACCAGATGGCTCAGACCTCAGAGACTACACCGTTTATGATATTGAGGGCTGCTGGCATTAATGCTCACCCTGCGCCTAGTAATGACAGGATTATGAGAGTCGAAGCTGTTGAAGGCGTTCTTAACAGGATGGTTGATGGATACCCATCACTTACTGTAAGCCCAACTTGTACAGTGCTTATTAGCGGATTTGAGGGTGGCTACCAATACAAGCGCCAGTATCATATGGGTAGTGAGAAATATGAAGAATCTCCAAGCAAGAACAGATTCTCTCATCCGCATGATGCGTTACAGTATGCTTTTTTAGGTGGTGGTGAGGGTCGTAGAGTGATTGTCGGTGTAGGTAATCTTCCTTCCCCCGCAACTGTAGAGAGAGCAGGAAACCCTTTTCAGCGTCAAAAAGCTAGGAATAGACGCACAAGGTTTTCAAGAGCGATATGAAGCTCATAGTTTGTTTTGAGGGGACCGATAACATTGGTCCTTGGAGACTTTTTACCGCCCATAGGCCCCAGTTTGGTCATGTGTTTATTATCTATTACGATGTGGATAACGAGATATGGATAAAGTTTGAATGTGCTAGCCAGCGCTTTGTGATAGATACATACAAGGGGGAAGATGCTGATTGGCTTGTTGGGTACTTGATTGAGAACTGCATCTGCTTAGACTGTGAAACCGAGCATACCGTTATATATGCTCCCAGATTTACTTACTGCGTAAGCATAGCAAAGCATTTTGTCGGGATAAGAAGTCCTTGGATATGCACACCATATCAGCTTTATTGTGAATTGATTAAGAAAGGCGCTAAGCGCATTTTTGAGCAGAAGTAGGAGATTAATATGGGTTTTATGTCACCTAGAAGTCCTGGCCCTGATCCAGAGCTTGAAAAGCAGAGAGCTGCTGAAGAAGAGCGCCTTGAAGCCGAAAGGCAAGCTGAAGAGCGCCGTAAAGAAGATGCAGAGCGTAAACGTAAGGCTAACCTTGTTGGGCAAAGAAGCTTACAGGATGAAGAGATTGGCGGCTTTACAGGTTTCCGTACACAGAAAAACATGGGCAAGTCCATACGATATTAAGGAGCCGACATGAGTCCGTATTCAGCAGGTGACGCTAGTCCAGAAGCCCCATCATCCAATAAAGATTCGGATGAGATCAAACGTGTAATGTCACGTTACAAAAAGGCAAAGTCGCGTTGGAACTCTTGGACTGATCTATGGGAAGAGATGTATGACTACGTTCTTCCTCATCGTGAAAGCTTTTTTCAGGAATCCCCTGCCGCTAGGCGCACAGAGAATATCTACGATGAAACTGCTGTAGTTGGCCTTCCTAAGTTTGCATCAAGATTGCAGCTTGGGTTCTTTCCCCCAAATGGCAGAGCTTTCAAGCTTATGCCGGGTCCAGAGTTTCCAAAAGAACAAGTAACTAAAGGTCTTTTGCAAGAGCTTGATCGTATTACAGATCTTTTCCATGAGGGCCTACGCAACTCAAACTTTAATGCTGAATTGCATGAAGGGTTGCAGGATCTTGGAATGGGTACAATGAACCTTCTTTGTGAAGAGGGTCGTTTTGTTGGTGATCTACACTTCACTTCTGTACCCCCAACCAACTTGGCTTTGATGTCAGGTCATATGGATAGAGTCAGCGATTGGTTCCGCTGGATGTATGATTGCGACATTACAGAAGTAAAGCATCGTTATCCTGATGCTAAGTATTCTGAGAAGATGAAGGAAATACAAAAGCGTGATCCTTCTAGGAAAACAAGAATCGTTGAAGCAACGATGTATGACACTCAGAACAAGTTTAAGGATGAGTATACATACTACCTTATATCCGAAACAGATGATGAGATTCTAATTAAGAAAACCTTGAAGGGAAGAGGATCTGTTCCTTGGATTACAACACGCTGGTCTAAATCAGGTTTTGAAGTATGGGGTCGTGGTCCTGTTCTACAAGCTATGCCAGCTATCAAAACACTTAACCTTACAGTGCAGCTTATTCTTGAAAACGCTGAGATGGCGATTGCAGGGTCGTACATTTATGATGATGATGGTGTATTCAACCCAGACAACATAACTATACAGCCGGGAACATTTATTCCAAGAAGCCCCGGATCATCTATCGACACATTGCAGTCTGCTGGAAGATTTGATGTGGGCCAGCTTATTCTCGATGATATGCGCCGCAATGTTCGTAAAGCCCTCTTTATAGATGAGCTTGATACACGTCCTAATGCTAGAACGCCTCTTTCAGCTACGGAAGTCTCTGAGCGCCTAGCTGATGTATCTAGAGATATGGGTGCTGTAGCTGGTCGTATGCAGAAAGAGTTTTTGCAGCCTCTTGTTGAGCGTATCGCAAAGATCTATTCGGATCAGGGATTGATTGATATTCCTAAGATTGATGGTCGTGAGTTGCGGATTGTACCTGTTTCTCCCCTACTGAGAGCGCAAGATCAACAGGATGTGTCTGACTTTGTCAGGTTCCAGCAAACTGTAGCATCTACCTTTGGTCCAGAAATTACTCCTGTCCTCTACAATCAAGAGAAAGTTGTGCAGTACCTTGCAGCTAAGTTTGGCATTATGGAAGAACTCTTGGCTGACCAAAGCCAAGTAGAGCAGAATGTACAAACAATGCAGCAGATGATGCAGCAGCAAGGACCGCAACAATGAAGGAGAAGATAAATGTCTCGATTGATGGCAGGGGATACAGCAAGGAAGTTGACAAAGATCTTAATAGCAAAGCCTACGCTCTGTTTGGCTCGGGGATTGGAAGAGACTTCTTATCGTACTTGGAATCTATCACGACAAATAACGTCTACCCTGCTGGGGTGGGAATCGAAACTCTAGCCCATGCTGAAGGCTCAAGATGGGTTGTAGCTGTTATTAAGGGCCGCTGTGAACAAGGAAGGAAGCAAGGCGATGGCTAAACCCTCTAATCCAAGTTTGTATGCAAGAGCAAAAGCTATTGTGAAAGCAAGAGTAAAGAAATGGCCCAGCGCATATGCAAGCGGCCAGCTTGTGCAGCAGTATAAAAGGATGGGCGGTAAGTACAAATGAGCCTGACCAAATGGTTTAATGAAAACTGGGTAGATATCTCCACTAAGAAAGATGGCAAGCACCCTAAATGTGGTCGCAAAATGGGTGATGGCAGAAAGTACCCAAAATGTGTACCAGCAAGTAAAGCTGCCAGTATGAGCAAAAGTGAGAAGGCTTCTGCCACCTCTAGAAAGCGCAAAACAAATCCTAGTGGTGGCGGTAAAAAGCCAACATATGCGAGGACATAATGTCTAAAACACCAGCATGGCAAAGAAAAGAAGGTCAGAGCAAGTCCGGCGGTTTGAATGAAGCTGGTCGAAGATCTCTCAGGCGTCAGGGCAAAAACATCAAACGTCCTGTATCTGCCAAGCAAGCTAAGAAATCACCAAAAGCAGCAGCTAGACGCAAATCATTCTGTAAGCGTATGATGGGTATGAAAAAGAAGCTTACATCTAAAAAGACGGCTAATGACCCTAATAGTCGTATTAACAAAGCACTTAGGAAATGGGATTGTTAAATGGAACAAGAAGCAGTAACTCAAGAAGCTGAAACCCAAGAGGTTCAGGCTCAAACGGAGCAGGAGCAACCTCAAGAACAAGTAGCAGAAAGACCTGATTGGCTTCCTGAGAAGTTTGACAGGCCAGAAGAGCTTTCCAACAGCTACAAAGAACTTGAGAGAGCTTTCTACACCAGAAAAGAAGACTTAAGAAACCAGATTGTCGAAGAGCTTAATGCAGAAGCTTCTAGCGCAGCCCCAATTAGTCCAGCAGATTATGAAGTCAATGTTCAATCGCCAGATGGCGTTGAGCTTAACATTGATGAAAATGATCCGCTTCTGGATTGGTTTCGTGATAAGGCTCACAACTACGGAATGTCGCAAGAAGAGTTTGATGGCCTAATTAACGAGTGGGCTGCTATGGACTCTAATCGTGGTCCAGACTGGAACGTAGAGTCTGAGCAGCTTGGAGAACACGCAGAGAGAAGGCTTGAGCGTGTAGATTCTTGGGCTGGCAAGAATTTGTCTGAAGAAGCTTATAATGTGTTTGCCAATGTCCCGGCATCCGCTGGCATGGTTCAGCTATTTGAAGAGCTTATGGAACTAAATGGTCAACCACAGTTTAACATGATTAGCCAGACTGAGTTTCAAGAGACTCTTAGCATTGATGATTTGCGTAATATGCAACAAGATCCTCGATACTGGAAAGGTAATGATCCGGCTTTTGTCGAAAGAGTTAAGGCTGGATTTGCTCAGTATTCGAGAAATAAGGGATAATGTGAATTAACAGTAAGATCATTATCTGCCAACTTACGTTTACTTGAAGGCCCAATTAGTTAAGGACAACCGAAAGGCCCAGCGCTAGTGGACAACCAGATAGGAAACAAACCTTTGACTTTAACAGCTTTTAAGGAGCATTGAGATGGCTACACCAACTATCTCCACCTCCTTTATCGAGGAGTTTGAATCCGGCGTCCACATGGCGTATCAGCGCATGGGTTCAAAGCTTCGGAACACTGTTCGTACACGCAATGGCGTGAAGAACAAGACTACGTTCCAGAAAATCGGTAAAGGCGTAGCGACTACCAAGGCGAGACACGGAAATATCGCCCCCATGAACCTCACTCACACAAACGTAAATGTGACAGTTGAGGATTATTTTGCTGGCGAATGGATCGACGATCTGGACCAGCTTCGTATTAACCACGATGAGATGATGGTTGCTCAGCAGTCTGGTGCTTACGCACTTGGACGCAAAACTGACGATCTCATTCTTGCAGCTATGGATACGACTACATCCACTCACAATGAAACATCAAATGGTGTTACTTTGGCTTGGGCTTTGGGTCTTATGGAGCTGTTTGGCAATAACGAGGTTCCTGACGATGGACGCCGTTATGTTGTCGTTGGTTGGGAGCAATGGTCACAGCTTCTGGATTTGGACGAGTTCTCTCGCACCAACTACATTGGCGAGTCTGATCTTCCGTTTCCAAATGGAGTTACGGCAAAGCAATGGCTTGGCTTCATGTGGTTCCCATTTGGCGGTCTAGATGACGATGGTACAAACCGTAAGTGTTTTGCATATCATGCTGACGCTATTGGTCATGCAATCGGCACTGACGTTTCTTCAAACATGCAGTATCATAACGATAAGGATTCATATTTTGTGATGAACAAAATGCAAATGAACTCTGTTCTGATTGATGCCGAAGGCGTGTTTGAGCTTTCGCTCAAGAAATAAGGAGAGACATAATGGCTTATACAGACGCAAACCTCTCTTTAGTCAATTACTCAGGCAATGGCTTCCACATCTGGCACTATTCAACTACCGATGCGGCTGCTGTTGTAGATACTGCTGGCTATTTTAATAGCCGTGTATCAGACATGAATGTTGGTGATGTAATATTTGCCAGCGTTGATACAGATGGCACTCCTGGGTTTGGAATCTTTGTTGTAAATGCAAACAACGGCACTGTCGTTGACGTCACAAATATGACGGATCTTGCAGCAGGTGACTCTGACTAATGGCTAAAAAGCCAACACCAAAAAAGAAGGCGGCGGCGAAAGCTGCCCCTTCTTCAAACAAGACTAATAAAGCTACAGTTTTCAAAACAGCAAAGCTTCATTGGTTAAAGCTAAGCAAACCTGAAAAGGAATAGTGTCATGCCTATGGGACCGGGAACTTATGGATCTAAAAAGGGTCGTCCTCCAAAAAAGAAATCCAAAACAATGGGCAAGCCATCTTTAACAGCAGCCCAAAAGAAGCTTCCTAAAGATCTTCAAAAGAAGATTTTAGAGAAGAAAGGCGCTTAATTGAATGCCAACAACACCTTCAACTGATATTGAGGTAGCCCAAAAGGCAATGGTTCTGATTGGATTGGAGCCTTTGACCTCGTTTACCGACAATACAGACGAAGCTTTGGTTGCCAACACAATATACGAAGATGTTGTTAGCGACTGTCTTGCTGCTACCAACTGGAACTTTGCTACAGGCCAAAAGCAGCTATCTAGACTTACAGACGTTCCTGTAGATAGATGGGAAGCTGCTTATGCTTTGCCTACAGAGCCTGATGTTATACAGGTTCAGACTGTAACCATTGATGATGTTGTCCAGCGTTATGATATCTATGAGCGTTATATCTATATAAATGCCGAGACTGATGATGAAGTTGTTCTTAACTACATCTTCCGTCCAGATACACAATATTGGCCCCCAGCTTTTACAATGTGGGTTATATTTCGTTTAGCTTCTGTTCTGGCCCTGTCTGTGACAAGAAAAGCAGATGTTGCTAGTTCATACACAACTTTGGCTGAAAATCAGTTTAGGAAAGCCAAAGCTAGGGATAGCCAGCAAGTAACCACACAAGGTCTTCGCTTGAGCAGATTCCATCGGGCAAGGCTCGGCAATGGCATCTTCCAAGACATAGAAGGCACAACAACATGAGAGTTGAATGGCCCTCTTACGTCAATTTTATACAAACTTTACCGCTGGGGAATTAAGCCCACTTCTGAGTTCAAGAGTAGATTCAGATGCTTACAAGAATGGCGTAAAGACACTGCGTAACTTTCGTGTTCGCTCTCAGGGTGGAATCACACGCCGTCCCGGCCTTCAGTATTTACAGACATTATCTAATGTTGCTTATCAGGCAGAGCCATATGTCTATGATGAGGATGAAGCTTATATCATTCTGTTTAGCAACACTAAGGTAGAGATTGTTGATGTAACAAGCCCTACAAACATTACCCAGACAATCACAAGCTGTCCTTGGACTACGGCAATGATTGGTGAGTTAAAAGTCGCACAGTCTGGCGATACAATGATTGTTACTCATCCTACAATGCCTATGCAGACTTTAACCAGAACTGCCGTTGATACATTTGCTAGAGCAGCATACGCTTTTGATTCGTCATCAGGCTTTACTTTCCAACCTTATTTTAGGTTTTCAGATCCTGCTGTTACCATAACCCCTCACAATTCTAATACAGGATCACAAAACTTCACTGCTAGCTCAGCAATATTTACTGCTGATTGTGTTGGGGAAAAGATAGAGTTTACTGACTCTGCTGGGACTGTAGTTCATATAAATATTACAGCCTTTGTTTCTACAACTGTTGTTACAGGCACATTCAGCTCTGCCGTTGCAAACACCAATGCTAGGGATACTTTCAAGGAACAAGTCTTTTCAACAAGAAAAGGATTTGCAAGATCTGTTATATTTCACGATCAACGTCTAATATTCGGTGGCTCTAGGGATCTGCCTAATCACATTTTCTTTTCAAAAGTAGGGGAGTTTTTTAACTTTGATGTGGGGACAGGTCTTGATGATGAATCAATCCAAGTGCAGATCGCCGAGAACCAAGTCTCCGAGATCAAAAGCATGGCGTCCCTGCGTCATTTGTCCATATTCACCTCTGAACAGGAACTTTACGTTCCTACAGTTGATGAACGCCCTCTCACGCCGTCTACTATCGCTATTAAAAAGCAAACGTCTTTTGGCTCTGGCTTTACTTCTCCTGTCGAGTTTGATGGTGCAATCGTGTTCCTTACAAAGTCTAAAGGTGCAATCAGGGAGTTTATCTATTCTGATTTAAGCCAAGCATATAATTCTGATGCTTTGACTATATTATCTCAGCATTTGATGACTGGACCTAATGCTCTTGAGTCTCAGCGTGAAGCTGCGGATCAGGTCGAGTCTTACCTTTATACTTTGAATGATGACGGAACAATGCCTGTTTTTGTCAGTATTCGTAAGGAAAAGCTGCAAGGTTGGTCTCAGTATTCTACTACTGGCAGTTTCAAGAACATCGTTAATGTGAATAGACGGATCTATGTAGTTTGCGAGAGAACTATCAATAGCTCTACCGTAACATCTCTGGAGAGATTCGATAACGATTACCATCTTGATTCTGCTGTTAAAGCGACTAACGGCTCTCCTACTAAAAACTGGACAGTTTCTCATTTACCTAATACTCAAGTCTCCGTTAAGAGTGGTAATTATGGGATGGGTTCTTTTACTACTGATGGAAGCGGAAACCTTACCTTGACCGAGGCTGTGTCCAGCGTAGAGATAGGAATTAATTACACACCTACTATGACTACGCTGCCCCCTGAGTTTACATTGCAGGATGGTATAACGGTTGGTCAAAAGCGCAGGATTGTTCGTGCTGTCCTTGATCTTAACGAGACATTGAGCGTTAAGACAAAAGGTACTAATATCCTGATAAGGCGTGTGACTGATGATTTTTCACTTGAGCCACAAGCTATTACGCAGCGCAAAGAGGTTTATCTTCTGGGCTGGAGTGGTGAAGGGACTGTTACAATAACTCAGGATCAGCCGCTGCCCATAACGCTAAACGGCATATTGCTGGAGGTAGAGGTATAATGGGCGTTGAAATGCAAATCGCCTCTGTTGCTTTGACTATGCTTGCCGCAAGGGAGCAGAAGAAGGCTTATGAGATTGAAGCCCAAGCTTATGAAGAGCAAGCTTCTGCTGCAAAAATACAGGCAGGGCAACAAGAGACTGAAAGAAATAGGCAGCTTAGAAGGCAACTGGCATCATTAGGCACATCAATGTCTGCTCAAGGCGTTGCTATTGGCACTTCATCATCTGTAGGTGCTTTAGCTGACGATGAAGTTAGAATGGCTAAAGCTGATATAGATTCCATTCGTTTTATGGGATCTACGGCTAGAAGAAAGTTTCAACTTAGTGCTGCTGGCTCAAGGCAAGCTGGTAGAGCTGCTATTATTGGCGGTTTTGCCAAAAGCGCACAAATGGGATACAGCATAAATCAAGGCGTTTCCCCAGGATCTGGAACTAAGGAGGTAGTGTAATGGCTTTTAAAGCTACTGGTGGCAGAAAAGCTTTTGTATCTCCCGGGGGCATGCCTAATCTTAGCGGCTTTCAATCATCTGCAAGGTTATTCAGTGACTTATCAAAAGCGGCCTATGATATTGGATTAGATGAAAGAAAGCGTGAGTATAATGATCTCATTCGCCAAGCGGAGATTGATGGGAAAACTGCTGGTGTTGTTTATGATGAAAACAATAACCTAGTACCTCTCACCAACTTTGATTATGGAGAGGCCTCTAAAACTTTTTCTCCTGCTGATCAGAGAAATATATTATCTGCTTACAAAAAAGCTGCATTGCGTAGTTATGTTTCGGCTGCTGGAAGCGATGCAGTGGATGCTGCCGCTGATGCTTTGCGAGAAAGTCCAAATGACCCAGACAAAATAAGAGGATCATTAGCTGGTCAGCTTTCTGGTTTAGAGGAGCTTGATCCTGAGATTTATGCAGCTCTTGCGCCAAAAGTTACAGAAGCATTTGCTGTTGCAGAAAACAAAGCTTTGGCTCAGCAACAACTTGAAGCCAAAGAATATGCCGTAGCTACTAACATGAAAGCCTTTTCTGAGAACGCTAATAAGCTTGGTGTTCTTGCTGCGAAAGGTGACGGTGGAAGCGAACTTAACAGATCAAGAATACAAGCAAATGTTGATGAGATTATTGAAGAGCAAGAGCAAATATTTGATGCTCTTAGAACCTCTGGTGAATACTCAGAAGCACAGATTCTTGGCTTAAAAGACGTACAAGCTACTGTAATAACAGCAAAAGCTGCTGTTGCTCAAGTAGAGAGATCTTTTGCAGCAAACGGTGTTTCTGAAACCTATAAGCTGGTAAATCAAATTATAGTTGATGCTGAAGCTGATCAAGATGTTGATTCCTCTAAGGTAAAAGCTCTTCTTAACTCAACAATGTCTGGACTGATTGCAATTAAAAATGCCGAGTCAGACGAAGAGTCTCAATTTAGAAGTGGAGTATATAACGATCTTTACAAGCGCATAATCGTTGATGGTTACGATATTCTGCAAGAGTTTGGTAATCCTGATTCTGATATTCATTCCTTAGAGGGCACACAACAAGCTACTTTGATGAGTGTTGGATCTGCCTCTAACTCACAAAATGCAGACGCTATAAAGTCTGGATATAAACAGCAATTTGATAACCACTTTGCTGTTTTAGCCGCTCCTGAAATTATGGATTTTTCTACAGCTAGCGAAGCAATGCGTCAAATTGAAATGCTTGCTGCATTTAAACACATACAGCCAGATGACCTTATAAGAGCCAAGCAGGAGTTTAATAAATCATTAATAGAGTTTGGCTCTGGGGATGTTCAAAAGGCAGGGTCAGTTTTGCAGATGGAGTTAAGTGATTCCTCTAGCTTTTCTAACCCTCCTTCCTATTACCAAAATGAAATGTTTATGTCCTCTCTTGAAGATCAGGGGGTTATTGGCAAAGGCGGATATTACTCCACAAGAAAAGAGTATCTTAATGAAGTAGAAAGTTATGCTTCTAAGTGGTCATCTAGAGATGATGATATGAAGCTTGCAATGTCTGCTGAGCAAAAGCTTCGTAATAGGATACCTGCATCTCAAAAAGAAATGTCTGCTTTAAAAAGCGTTATGGGCTTTGATAAAGTAATTCTTTCAAATGGAACTTTGGCAGATTTTGATCTTCTTTCT
>Ga0209232_1000453_pt1 | contig 25132 bp, 44 predicted proteins | sample ETNvirenome_2_60_FD_184066 | JGI IMG/M metagenome (GOLD analysis project Ga0209232, IMG submission 184066) | Marine viral communities from the Pacific Ocean - ETNP_2_60 (SPAdes) (version 2) | ecosystem: Environmental > Aquatic > Marine > Oceanic | place: Pacific Ocean | collected 2013-06-22
TGCAGCAGGTTCTGGTTTTGCAGCTGCCGGTTGTGCAGCAGGTTTTTGATCAGTTTGTTGTTTTGCAGCAGGTTCTGGTTTTGCAGCTGCCGGTTGTGCTGGTGGATTTGCGGTAGTTTGCTGAGTTTCGGCTTCGGGCTCTGGATCAACTGCTTCGCTATAAGCTTTCGCTAAGTTTGTCTTGAACAATTCATTTGAATTAACGAACTGTTGTATTGCTTCAGGCTTGTCCGACAACCATTGATCTAGAGATGCGGTTCCAGTATCGCCTTCGTCACCTGCGGTATCTTCACCAGAAGTTTTGATGGAATCTCTTACTGCAGCTACAGCATCATGGAAATTTTGATTGTTAAGAATGTCTTCTAATGTCTGTTGTTGTTGCGAATTAAGTTCCATTTCCGTCACGAATTTTTTTGCATGCGTTTCGTACTCTGCTAGGTCCCCTTCTGCTTCGTTTAACGTTCCTGTTTCCATCAAGTAGTATGCTGCGAAGGCTCTTGCTATTAAGTTAGCAGGCATATCGGATTCGTTTGGTTGGATACCGAGAACTTGATTAAACTTATCTTTGGCTTTTGGAGAAACAAACTCATCAAAGATTTCAACATACTCTTCTATCTTGTCTGATTGACCTGCTTGATCTCCTTCACCGCCTTGTTGTGCTGCTTTTACAGCATCGGCTACCTTTTGAGGATCATCATCTAGAAATGGCTCATCAGGATTAACAAGATCTTTCTTTAGTTGTTGTGCTACTTGTGCTACTGTATTATTGTTAAGAGGCGTCTGCGCGATTTTATCAACTTCTATATCAGCCTGCGCGGCATTTTGCCCAAGGTTGTCTAATTGTTGGGCCGATATTTTGTCGTCACTACTTGGCTCTGTTTTCGCAGCAGCCTGTGCTGCTTTTTTAGATACAGGCAGTTTTGCTCCACGGGCACGGAGTGCTTTTTGTGCAGCCGCTAAGTCAGCGAGTGTTGATTTTTTAGCTGGGTTATTGCCCATTTTGTTAGCAGCAACGGCTGTTGCTCTAAGTGCCTTTGTTGCGTCAACTTCAAGTTCTTTCGTGTTTGTCGTCGCTTCTTCTGATTTGGCGTTTATTTGCGCAATTAATTTATCAGCATCTGCTTGCTTAGCATCCATACTAGTTGATTGAGCCTCCGTCAAGATAGCACGGTTGATATCCGTCGCATTGAAATGGCCGGACTCGTACAACGCTTTGATCGTTGGGTCTTTAAATAATGCTTTGATTAATTCTCTTTTGTTCATTTGTTGTCTCCGAGTCTTGATGATACAATTGCTTCAAGTTGTTGAAGTTTTGGGCCGAGCGTTCCTGCTGCGGCTCCTTTAATAAGGGATAATGTTATGTCCATAATTAGTTGCATTTCTTTTACGTCAAGACCTTTCACGCCTCGAACTTGCTTTGCCAACTCATAGAACTTTTTTGAAAATTCAGACAAAGTTTTTGTTGCTTGATCTTTTTCATCGCCTTCTTCTTCGGCAATCTTCATCTCTTCTTGGATGATTTGCTTTAATCGTTCTTTTGAAATTTTCATGATCTAACGTCTCCTTCATCTGTATCTGGGTGTGCACCAGTTGCTGTTTGTAAATCTTTTTCCAGTTTTGAGTTTAAATTCGGAAGTGGAGTATCTGGGTCAACATCTTTTGCTCCCATGATTATTCCTCTCGCCCACTTCTTAAGAATGGCTTTGTCAACCAGTTTCTCATATTCATCATCAATATTTAAGGCCGAGAAGCCAGCGAGGTTCTTTGTTAGAGAGTCGTCCATTCCGATGAGGTCATCTACCACAAATGAACCAAGAGGTCCAGCGTTTTTCTTAGCAAAATCCATAAGACCTTTTATTGCCTTTTCGGATCCCTTCTCAAGTCCTATTTGAATATTGTCTGGTATGAAATCCAAGACATCTTCCAAACTCTCAACTGCATCCATAGTCTGCTTTAGCGCTCCGGTCGCAACTTTAAACCCAAACTTCAACAAAGCTTTCCCAACTCTAGGATATTTCTCGGATGCAATTGTTAATGCGATTTTTTGAGATAGTTCTCCCCATGTCTTTGGGTTGTCGACACCTTCCTTTAATAAACTACCCTTACGATAGTTTTCAAATATGATCTTCATATCTTTAGACATTCATTTTTCCTCAAATAATGACGTAATTAGTTTACTTTTCTACAATATCGAGTCCCATTTTGGATATTTTGGACATTGCGTCAATCATTTCACCAAGAGATGGATCCATTCCAATCATCCAACCCATAAGACATGTGTTCGCTAGCTCTTCATTTGTAAAACCAACCTTTGCTGCGGCTTGGCAAACCTGCAATAAGTGATTGAAGGCTTCAGCATACTTAGGGTCTTCGAGACACTTAGCCATAATCTTATCCATTACTTCTTCATTCATATTTTTCTCCTAAAAATTTTTTCCAATTCGTCGGTAATTCTTTCCGACCATGTTTTCTCATCATCCAGTCAACAGATGACCAAAGGTTATGAGAAGGTACCACGGGTACCTTAAATAGGTCCATAGAGGCTTCAGAAGGCGTTTTGTCGCCTTTTCGTTGATTACACGATACACAACAAGCCACGAGGTTGTTCCACGTCTTAGGACCGCCTCTAGACTTCGGTATTACATGATCCAATGTTAGTTGGTGCTTCATAAATTTATTTCGGCAATATTGACAATGATAGTTATCTCGGAAGAACACCGTTTTTCTTGATGGAGTAACTTGAATACCGCCCTTTCTAACATACTTCTTCAGAACGATCACCGATGGAAAATAAAAAAGAGCACAAGCCAATTGGGAATAATTCTCAACGACCTGTGCTCTACCGGAGAACACTAATGAAAAACCTTTGTAAGCATCAATAATTTCTATTGGTTGCCACGCAGCATCTAGCTTTAAAGTATATAGTTTAGTCACGAACTTAATTAGTTCTTAGACATCAGTTTCGACGCTGCTCCTTCTTGTGGAATCTTGTTAACTACGGCATCAGAGAGAGAAAAGTTCTCAACAAACGATTTCAGTTCCCCAAATGCCTTTTTATAATCTGGTTCCATAACAACTTCTGTCTTTCCGCCATGTCCATGAATAGCATGAACCTCGCCAACATTATCATATACAGTTACCGTAGGGTGATCCGAGAGCCAAGTCACAGCAACCTTTCCGTTATCGAAAATAAATCCTTGTGCTACTCTTCCGGTTCCCGAAACACCGCTTTCGTCTTCTGTTCTGTTTAAATAAAAAATCTTCATAATTAAATCCACTCCCAATCGTCATCGTCACTCGATTCTTCTTCTTCAACTGGTGACGTGAACTTTCTAAGTATCTCTTCGTCAACAATCTGATCTTTCTTAAAATCTTCCTGTACAATGTCGTGGCAATTCGCAACAAATGCTAAAACTACCATAATCGCATCGTAGGCATCTCCTGCAGCTGGTTCAAATGTTAATATGGAATTATCAATCTTTACTTTTAAGACACACTCTGTTTTGTAGTATACGTCTAGATCCCGATCGTTTTCACTTTCACAATCAAAATCATCCATTTCCATGATGTAAAAACGCAATCTCTGTGCATAATAACTTGTCTCGTCATCTCCTGATAGTTTCAGGTTAATTCCGAACTTTAACATATCTGCAAATTTATCTAACGACATACTTTCCTCCAAAAGTTTTTTAAAAAACAGGGCTAAGTAAAGACCAGGGTGGCTCCAAGGAGGAGGATGTGATAGGAGACTCACTCCCGATCAATACTCTGTAATTTCTTAGAAGCCCTGTTTTTAGTGTGTGTGTTATGTGTATATTAGTATTATACCATATCCAAAAGGGTTCGTCAAGCGAAATGTACATTTTTTTTGAAAAAAGTTCTGAGAGTAAAAAATCTGGGCATATTTTATTTATATATATATTATATTATTAATATTAATCTTTGTTGTATTTCTTGTATAATTCTATAAAGTAATCATAAGGAATACCTAGTAAGGAAGACATATCTGATTTACTAGTACAATAAGAAAAGGCAAACTTCATACAAGCATCCCTACAGATATTAGGTAATGTATACCAGATAGGAAGATTATAAAGTTTACCATTTGTATTCTTAGCAGACAATTCCAACTTAACACCAATCATTTCTTCGAGAGTCATATCAGAAATAGCATTCAAAGTCTCCTCATTTATTCGACCTTCTTTCTTAAGGGATAAAATTAATGAGCCTTTTTTACTCTTTCTGGTTGACATACCCTCTCCTTTATGGTATACTGATTATGTGTAGTGGTTGTGTATGTTATGTATTTTAATTGGAGGTATTATGTTGGATCCTGAATATCAGGAGTATCTGGATTTGTATTCAGTTGTTCTTCATACTTGTCAAGTAACAATTTGATATTGTAGAGACCCCATTTCTTGAACATTTCAATATCATCAGGATTGTTGAGGTCGAGATAAGAATCAGAAAAATAAGTCTGTACAAGATTGAAAGCATCAAACGCTTGGTTACGACCTGTTGAATCACCTTCAACACCAGCACCAAAGTCTTTACGCTTTTCGTTATCATCAGATTTCTTTTCAAAATCTTTCTCTGCTTGAGTTTTGTTCTTTATTTTTTCCTTCTCGTCTTCTTCATCAAATTCATCTGAGACAACATCACCTGTTTCATCATCATCGATTTCAATTTCTACTTCATTTAGAATTGCTTCGATTAGAGACTCTTGAAGGTTTTCGAGATCATTAAGACCAGACTCAATATCATCTCCCATTTCATCAGAAGTGGTATCATCTGGAGGAGCTTGTAAATCAGAGTCACCAGTATCAACTGTATCTAATTCACCTGCAACATCTTCCGCTTCTTTACCTTGAGCGTTCAAAGCATCAAGTTCATCAAACAATCTAACCATAGCAGTCAAGAAGTGATTTGTGAATGATTCTCTTTGCTCTCCATCAGTTGTCAACTGCTGATATTTTGCTTTGATAGATGGCTTCGCTTTACGAATAGCATCACGAAGCTTGTTGATACCTGTATTTGGGTGAGGGTTAGCCATATCCTTAGCTTCGTAGAGTGTTGAAAGGTAGTTTTCCTCTCTTGCTTCTCTAATAAGTCCTCTGACCCATATACGGACCTTCTCTTCTTTGCGTCTTTGTTCGAGAATAGGCTTGACCATTTCTCGTCGTACAAATTCTCTTAGAAGTTTTTCATCTCTTTGGTTCATTATTTGATCCTTTTGCCTTTTAAAAATACTTTCTTAGCTTTCGCAATACGACGAATTGCTTCTTGAAGAGTTTTTTCTTTTTCATCTTCTTCCTCTGCAGCTGCTGGAGCACCTGGTTTCGGAGGCTTAGAGTCATTATCGAACTTTTTCTCTTTTTTGAATTTTTTCTTATTGTCATCATCTTCATCGCCTTCGTGAATGCGATCTGCTTGATATCTGTCTTCGTGACCAACAAATTTATCCTTATTGGTTGTACGAGGGTTCAAACGACCTTCTTCAATCTCCTCTTCGCACTTACAATCGTCTTCACATTTATTGCAATCGTTTTCTTCGAGTTGATCTTTTGATTCCTTGAGGATACCAAACTTTTTAAGTAGTAATCCGTTTAATTCGTTGTTTTTCCATTCTTTCAAAGACATATCTTTGCTCTCCTTAGGGTTTGTATGTTTTTTAGTGTCTTCCCACTCTCTCATGCATGCATTGCCTTCGAGCATGGCCTCATGCTCAATATCCTTGAGCTTATCGTTCTTTAAATAGTACCCTGGGCCGTTATAACCACCTACTTGAAGTCTATCTTCAAGGTTCTGCTTGTGATGGATCAATTCATGCGCTATTGACCTAAGCATATCTTTTGGGTGTCGCCCATCGGTGTAAATGTGCACTTCATGCGTCTGTGGATCATAATAAGCGGTCTTTCCAAGTATTTCAGCCTTATTTTGCTCATCTGAGTCTAAATGGATAGCTGGATGCTTGTCAAAACTGTATTTATTGGAGAAAAACCCATACATGTCCTGTATGTGACCCTCTAGATCGCCAAAGTCACCTCCAACGTTATTGTGTATCTTGCAGCTCATGTTATAAATAGTCCTGTTTTTGGCTTTTTTTAAGTGAAAAAAGGGGTATAAATTCGTATTCTGAGGCCCCAAAAGGCATGATTTTGGCTATTAAAACGATGTTTTCGAGCCTATTTTCCTCCAAAATCTCCAATAAAAGGCCCTCTTTGTCCTCAAAAACCTCTGATTCGAGGTTCAAAGCCCATGATTTCCACGAAACTATGTCTCCGGGAGTGAATTTGTGGGCCATTGAGGTCCCTAAAGCCCTATTTTTGGGTGTTTTGAACGTTTTATCGCCCATTTTTGCCTAAAATTCGTACGAATCGTCGATTTGAGGGGTCATTTTGCCCATTATATCGTCAATTTGGGGCATTTCGGATGTAATTTGGTCATGTTTGCCATTTTTCATCTCATATTCGAGGTAATGTTTGACTTTACTGATGTAATCCGCAGCTTTTGTGATCTTTGCTTGTACCCATGACTCTAATTGTGTATCATCTTGGAGCATTTCGCTTAATTCTGCTGAATATTCAGCAATATCTTGCAATTGACGCTTAGCCATACGTCCTTCGTGGTCAATTTCGCCATTTGGAAGGGTCATATTAGCTAATTCAAGCTCTTCTTTTAGTATTTGTTGCAATCTTTGTTTAGAAATCTTCATTTTTAGGTCTCCTTGAGGTATATTAGGGTCAAAATCATCAAAATTGCAGGTTCCCACCCTAATATAGACCCAAAAAGCATAATAATTAGGCAAAAACCAGTAGATTTTACCATTGCAAGCAGTTTTTCTTCATCACGATACATTATTCACCACCTTCGCTATCATTTGTGCTTGAAATAATGGATATTTTGAACTTTCGCTTAGGTTTGTCGCCATCTTTCTCTTCTAAAACGCCAAAACCAGCCGGTGCAGACTTGGAACGACTAAAATCTTTAACTCTTTTGAGCCCTTTTGCTCCTGTGGTCTTAGATCCGCCCAATCCAATGATGCGTCTCTTCTTAATACGGTGATTTTTGCTGTGAGGTTGTCGAGATTCTAGTATTTCTTGCTGGTGTTGGACCAATTGCAACACTGCTGTGAGGTGCTGAGTAGAGTTTCCACCCACTTTTCGCATCACTTCTTCGTAAGAATCACAGAAATAGTCTGAAACTTCCCACTGTAGGTTGATTACACCCTCTAATTCATCGCCATTGTAGTCAGTTCTACCCACAAAGTAGTATGTATCTTTGGTTACACCCTTCCAAGTGGTCTCTGTTTTGTCCAAAAACTGCACTTCTGTGACTTCTAGACCCAATTCTTCCTTGGTTTCACGCCAAAATGCGTAGTTTGCCTCTTCACCAGCCATTAAATGACCACCTGGAGCGTCCCATTCGTATGAATCAGACCGTTGAGCACATAGAATAAGCCCATCGGCAGTAATAATCACGCCTTTGGCAACAACATCGATGTCTTTTATGAGTTCGTTGGGGTCTTTTGCTGTGATTTTGAAGTCTTTATGTAGATTTTTGTACGCCTCAATGGCTTCTCGCTCCTCAGGATCGTCGTCAAAGTGTAATTCCGACCCTAATTCATAGAGTTTTTGAGCTTTTGGCTCTCCATTGGTGTAAAATACACCGTCAACTTCGATTTTTAGCTTCTTTAGTAATGATTTTACCGAGCTACCGTCCTCTTCTAAGTGATTTTGTCGAGATGTAACAATAAAAACCGTCTTACCCGCCTGCTTAAAGCTTTTAATACGCTTCACTATCTCTTTGTTGACCCCTCCAAACTGATATGTCTCTTCTCCATTAGCAGTTTTGTTGAGAAAAGACTTGATAACAGTCTGATCAAAGTCGAAAGTAACAACGCTACCATTGCGATTGTCTCTCATTTCGTTCATTTTCTTAAATAAATTTTTCATAGTATACCTCCAAGGTCATTATACACTATTTTCGTGGGTTTCGCTTGATTTTGACCTTAAAAGTTCTCATTTTTTGGGGTTTTTTGAAGTTTTGAAGCCCTTGATGTTGGGATCTTTCTAAATGACCAGCGAATTCCTTCTCCGGAGATACAACTTGTTGCATATTCCTACCAGCGATACCTTGAGAGCTAAACATTTCTATCAATTTATCGCCCTCTAGGCGCTGATCACGCTCTTGTGACTTATTGAAGCTATCAAGAGTCTCTGGATCGCCAAAAGGCGCTGTACCACCTTGTACAGAGCCACCAGCCATGCTGCTCATCTCATCGATGACCTGCTTTTTCTTGATTCGAATCTTCATCTTCCGTGTGGAGGTTCTGCAAGTTTTCTCATTAGTTCCTCTTCTGCTGTTTCCATGTCGGCATCGCTAAATCCACCAGTTTTTTCAACTGGTTCTTCTTCAATTTCTCTCATGACTGTGTCAAGTTCTTCTTTGATGATTTGTTTGATTTGTGATTTTGTAAGTTTCATGTTAATATCTCCGAGATTATTTATGATAATTAGTTTTTTCTATTCTATTTCGCCGAAAAGTGTTATAGAGGCAGTTAGAGGGTTTGCTTTTAAAGTAACCACTTGTCCTGACTGACCTGTTACTTTAAACGGCTCTCCGCTAATAGCTTTTTTGACAAACTCATGGCTTTTTTCTGGGCTACGATGCTCATCGCCATAAAAGGCACTATATCCTCTTCTTATGAATACCATACTTTGACTTACTTGAATTGCATACTCTTTAGCATTACGATCGCCCTCTTCCTCTAGAGCTGAAGCATAAAAGGTTAGTTGGTAGCTGTCGAACTTTGCAATCCCACTCAGGACAACTTCTTCTTCTGATCCGTACTTTGAGAGACCTAGAGCATTAAATCCTCGTTTTTTTGGATTTTTAAACGTAAGCAAGACATTATTAGGTCCATCTTTGTGAGCAAAGCCTTGAGCAGACCCTTCGCTTCGAGAAGTTGATACTCCCCTCATCATATTCCATGGTCTCGATAAATTAGTTAGTCTAGCTACAACGGCATCAGACATTCCCGACAACCCTCTGTGAAGCATTCCGTATCCACCAATACCTCTTTTCTCTCGACCTTGGTCAATAAATGACGCAAGAGTTGGTCTTTTGCCGGGCAAACCAGACTTGGAAAAGACCGTGTACACTTCGCCTTGCAAGATGGAAGAGTTTCCAACAACAGGAAGGAGTTGTTTTGCATTGGCATAATCCTGTTTGGTTATTAGTTCATAAGTAGGAAACCCTAGTATCTTCAAAAACTCCGAAGCAGGGTCAGATAGAATGTGTGACCACCTAGTCTTCTTCTTTTCTGAGAAGCTGTCTGGATTCCTAACCGTAGCTACGCTTCCTGAGGTCAAAAGCACCATGGCTAAAATCATTTTTATAAGATTCTGTTTGGATTTTTCATCAGGTATAGCTTGGTCTACCAGTGTCTTGATGGCTTGATTTCTTTGAAGGCTATTTGCGACTGCAGAATATCCTCGAGGATCCCATTCCCATATTGCTGCTGTTAGTCTAGCAACCGCCAAAGCTTTTTTGTCTAATTCCATATCATCTCTCCTAAATCAGGTCTACATATATAATCGCATAAGATCTTTTTATGCTAATGTCTTCACCACCAGTAACTTTTAATTGTCCAGAAAGAATAACTTCGTCTTCTTGGAAGGCGCTTAACTTATCAGCTACAAATCCTTGTCTCTTGGGGTTGTTTATCACAAACAGAACGCTATAGCCCACGCCCTTATAGTCAGAAGCAAAATTCTCAGCAATCTCTCTCATAGTTGATGTAGACACAGATTTGCCTATGCCCCACACATACCCAACTGTTCTTAGTTTCTTGTATGCTCTTAGGCTTAGCTTCTGAAGACCCCTGTATAACGTCGTAGGGACTTGCAAGTTTTTACCAGCAGCAGCTTTCTTGGTCATTCCAAACTCTTGTTCGATACCAAGATGGTCAAACATTTTATGAACTTCTTCTTCATCGAGTATTGAAGAGCCAAGAACCTTTAACATCTTGTTGGCTAAAGCATAATCCTCTTTGGTCACTGATGCTTTCAAGTCCACTCCTAGGTGTCGAAGTAAGGCTAAAAAGTGTTCACTTTGCTTAAAGTACTCAGGCCAAGTGTAAGCCTTGTCTGAATCAAATCCTTCTGGATTTCTAATTGTACCAACGTGCGCCTTCGTCATCAGCGCCATAGACTTTAAGATGTTCGCGGTCATTACATAATCTTCAGGAGGGATGCCCGCTCTATCAAGCAATTTAATAAGATAGTCATCCGGCATATCTTTGTCGTAAGATTTAAATTCCTGTCGAGGGTCGTCGGTCCAATTGTCCGGCTTCTCAATGTTAAAATGCCCAAAGACCTCTGCAGCATCAAGATACTCACGAGACTCCAGGTTATCTACGATCGTGTTTATCACTCTCAAAGTTGTCAAGATTGTACTTTTAATTTGCATATTGTTTCTCCGCTCCCTATAAATAGTTTGATCAAAATTCGCGGAGCGTACTTTTATTCTTTTTACGCCCTAAAACGGCAAGTTTTCCCAAAAACCGGACACACTACCGTTTAAGGCGCTTATTCGCACTCCCAAATTTCGTAAGAAATTTCAACAGTATCGCCCTCATCAGGAACGGAATCCCAATCAAAAACAATTGTGTTCGAGTCTTCAACGTAATTCCAGCCGGACTCAACTTCTTGTCCATTTACAAATACAGAGATAGTATCAATCTTCGGATTAACATGATCGAGAGTATATGAGGAAGAGTTAACAATAGCCATTGCGATATCTTCCATTTGCAAACCCCAATCATCCTCACAGATAGACCACCATTGGCTTCGATACAGCTGTATGAGCTCGTAGTAGTCATAACCGGCCCATGCTCCGCGACAACCGCTTGGAACATCTCCGATGATTGCGAATGGAAGGAACATGCCTTGAGGATAATATGAATCAAATGATTGAGCATAGTGAGTCGCACCATACGGAGACCAGTCATCTTCATCAGTTAAGAAGATCGCAACAAGTTGAGCTCCTTGTCTAAACCATGTTTGATTAGTAATTAACGCTTGGTCAAGCATTTCCATTCCTTTCTCATTAGCAGAGCCACCTACACCAATGGTGTTTACTAGTGCTTGCACCTCTCTAACAAGATCGGGTGTGTTTTGAGTGAATGTTACATTCTGTTGGAAGTGTGGCCAATCGGTTGTTATGAAGCCCATCTGGAAGTTAGGAGAGTAAGCCATAAATACACTTATGAAGTCTCCGATGTTTGAAGCCAGCTTGCTTTGGAACGAATGCATCGACCCAGAGTTGTCAATGATCCATATGATATCCACATAGATTGTTGACCCTTGAGTGTATGATTCCACCATTGTTGTTGAGATCATTGTCTCGCCGGTTGTTAATATGCTCTTCTCGGGCTCAAGAGGGTCATTAGAATCGACGATAATCTCTAAAGAGTGTAACGGTAGCCCCTCGGCAAGAAACTCCGTCCAGAAGGCAATACGGGCTTGTGGGGGCAATGTCCATGGAAGAGGAGGTAGAGTACCAAGATTTATAGAAATTTGTTGTGGGATGGTTGAGAGCTCAGAAAGACTATTCACGACCAAATCCAGATTTCCCACATTCGTAACAGCAAACTCATGGTCGATATCACAGTCTTCCGAGAGAGGTCCAAAATCGTGTTCTGCGGGATCCACTTCGATTACCGGTGCGTCGCCATACCCTTGGAACCAAACGGAGCTTACAGGGTCTTCTTGGCCCTTTAAATACACATCTAGATAGCCTTCGTTGAACTCATATGTTTGAGGAGTGTATGTTAGGTCAAGAGCGTGCCAAGAACCAGCATCGACAGTGAAGCCTTCCAATTCAACGTCAAAACGTTGACCGTGGATCTCAATGTGGTCGACTTCCAAGGGAAGTTCTCCCCCATTGGAAAAGATGATTTGTCTCATCCCGGATTCGTGACCCGATTTTAAGTGTCCGAAGTCGATAAAGTCCGGAGCGATGATTGGATCAGCGGATAATTTTTCGTTGATTCCATAGTCGTTGCATGATAGCAATAGTAGTGATAGTAACATATGAATTCCTCCTTATGTTAATAACTAGTGACTTAAATCAGTGTTACGTCAGCTGCGATAAGAACAGAGCCACGACTGGGAACCCACTTCGATATGTTGTTGGGCATTCCAAGCTTATCTGATTCAAATTTGCTCTGATTAAAGGCGTATTTATCAACTGCATCCAAAAATAATTGATTGTCATCGAAAGTTAGAACGTCAATTCTCTTGAGTGGTTTATAAATAAATTTAATTTCCATCGTTTCGGAATTGGCTTGCATTAAGGTACGCAGTCCCACTGGCGATTTTGACCAACCTACAGCATTTACTATACCGGACATTCGTCCGCGAGCGGAAAGAATCCAACTGTTGATCTGGAAATCACCCGATAGAACTACTTCATATTCGCCGTAGTCACTAAGAGTGTCGGCTATGAAGCCCTTCTTTTCGGGATTATTGATTGTAAAGAATACGGATGGTCCACCACCGGACGCCGTACCATCATTCTGCAGCCCTGCGAAATCCTTAGCCGTTTGTTTTTCATAGGATGTTGAAACGCCATGTTTGATGGACCATGGCTTTTTAATTGCGACTCGTCTAATGATTCGGTCTGGAACATCTTTAAGTCCTCTGTATAGAGTGTCATATCCGCTCAAATGTTCCGGGCTTTTAGAACGAACACCGGGATCTAGATCCGTTACGGTATCACTTGATAAGGATGCTGATCCGATAGCGGTTAACACTTTCTTGGCCACTATATAATCTTCTTTCGTTGGACTGTCCTGTTCATCAAATGAGGGATCGGCCGCTTTGATGACTTGCAAAACCACCATGGAAGCGATTTGGCCCCATGAGTGATTAAAGTTGGGTCCACCGGTGGCTTGTTCGTCGTCAAACTTTGATGGATCACGAAGAACTTCCATTTCTCCGCCATATACAAGCATGGCTACGGCTTTCAACACAATGACCAAAGATTGTTTTTCGTCATCGTTCAGTAGCGCGACTTTGCCCTGCAAATACTTTTTTCTAGTAAGAGCGTTCATGTGAGTGCCGGCGACATTGATTAGTCTTGTGACGGCATATACGGCTTTTTCGATTTCCATTTATAATTCCTATTGCAATACGGCATTCATTCTTAACAGAATTGATGACTCGTCGACCTTCCATGTGCCGGGAATTCTGGACAAGCTCCAACTTAAATTTCCGACGCATTGTTCGACAAACTCTTGGAAGCTCGTGCCGTCCGGATATGGGAACTTTTCTTTCGCAATCTCCTGTCTTCCGAGTACGCCACCACCATCACGCTCAAAGCGCGTAAACACGACGGTTTTGGTTCTTGAATGGAAAATCATGTCGTATTTATCGCCATCTTCGTCCTTTGATGTTAGTTCCAAATCCCAATCACCGAACTCAAGCATTCCGGAAAGAATAACTTCGTGCTCACGAGGGTAGCGACTCATGCTTCCGGCATGGAAACCTCTTTTGCTTTTATTTTCAATGTTTAAGAGCAACGCGGGTCCGCCATTTGAGCCCCACATGCCTGGAGCCGTTTTGGCAAACTCCATTCCTTTTCTTTCATTACTGGATGTTGAAACACCATGTCCGATATTCCACGTTTTCCTTGTTGTCGCCTTCAATATGACCTTTCTAGACACTTCGACGCCTCGGTAGACCTTTTCCTTACCTTCGGAGCCATAACGGTCCATGGGGTCTCTGGTACCCCAATCTGTGTATTGTCCTAATTCTTCTGGTGATACACTGGAAGCTCCCAAGATGGGCAACAACTTGTGCGCCATCATATAATCTTCTTGTGTTGGTTTTGACTTAAGGTCAATATCTAGACCGAGTTTCTCTATAATCTCTCCCACACCTTGGCCTAAAAGCCAACTGTAATTGTCCCGAGCGTTTGCTGGGTCGTAGGATTTTGGGTTACGAACGGCCTTCTGGTTTCCGGCTGTAAGCAAGATCATCGCTTTCATAACATCGGTCATCGTTGCCCGGTCTTCATCAGTCAACATTTTGTTCGCATTGTGAATATAGCCCATTTTCTTGCTTCTGTCGTAACCAGGGATGGCTTCGATAATTCTCATTATCGATAAAATTTTCTTGCTAACTTCCATTGGTGAAACTCCTTAAATCATGATCGCAATAAATAGTTTGCTAAATCTTAAATATTTTTTTAAAAAAATTTTAGAATCTGGGAAATTTTGTGGAGCAATTTTTAAAATCTTGGAAAATTTTGCAGAGGGTATTTATGTATCTCGCTACGCTCCCCCCGCAAAAACGGGCATTAAGTACTTATTTCGCCGCTAGTGTCGAGGGGGTAGGGGGAGGGGGATCCCCGAAAAAACCGACAACATAGAAACACAAAAAAAAGCCACACTCGAAAGCATGACTTGAAAAGACAGAGCGGTTACCAACCACGTCGACAATGCCGGTCGTCGCGGGGTGGATCGCAGTTGGCTAGGGTTCCCATAGCGGCGAGGAATAGTAGGATAGGTATTAACATAGGTAGTCTCCAAGTAGTTCGTTAGTAAGGGTGATGTAGGGGGGCGGTAGTCGAGGGTCTATACTCCGAATACATCGGTACACACGCGGTTAACGATGAAGCCGTGCCAACGGCAATCGAGGTTATCACTGAAGGACGAGTGACCTAGAGTCTCGGTAATAGCGACAACATAGGTGACTACCTCTTTCATAGTCTCATAGTCTCCATCCACATGCAGTAGTTCAGTGGTGGCGGTGACTAGACTCTTGCAAAAATGGATAGTCCAAAGCGTCTCGGATGGTGCGCCACCGGCGGCAATGTAGGAGTCTAGGCTATCAGAAAAGTCTTTGACTTGATCTAGCAACCATGCCGGTGCTACCGACTGTCTAGCGTATGCATCGTTGATACGTCCGATAGTAGCGACAAGGTTAGACAGTCCTAGGTCTGATTGGATGAAAGGCATGAGCGCGGTGCGGTTGGATGGTTTTAAGAAAGACATATGTACTCCAAGTAGTTCGTTAGTAAGGGGATTGTAGAAGGTTCTATTGTGCCGTTAGGCAGGGCGGATTGAGAGGATGGACTTTTGGTACCACCACTCCGGAACCTCGATGGTAGCGGACGGATGTTTGATACGAGATCCTTCCCACGGTGACGAGTATATCTCACCAAGGATACTGTGAGGTAGCCATGCTGTAGCGCCCTCAATCTCGACCTTGTAGGCCTTCGGCCACACACCCGATTCTACGCGGGTTGTAGAAGGGTTGTCTGCATCCATCCATTCAACAGACCAGTGAACAAGGTTACGGCTATGGGTCAACAGTCTCGCACGTACCGACACACTAGAGCCCTTGATAGGGCCGCTGTACGGGCGGTCTTTGATGACTTGCTTAAGAACCCATTGGGTCTCACGTACAGGCTCGACAGGAGCGGGCTTGTAGCAATCCTTTAGAACCTCGATGGCTTCGGACACTTGAGCGATAACGTCACTCATGTCGTAGTCCTGATAGTAATCAGTAGCCGCTAGACGTCCGCTAGCGTCGATATGATAGATGGTACGAGTCCACTCGTCAACAGCAAAGATGGTTCTAGCCCCGATAGTAACGGACGAGTAGCCATGTGCTAGGTTCACGCTAAAATGGGACTTGTAGGAGATGTGCTTGACTTGACCGCGAGACATCATTGTAGTGCAAGCACCGTATAACTTCGCTGAAAGCAGGGTTTTAGACACATGGTTAAGCACTCGGTAGATTGGGGTATGTAGGCCCGCGTAGTTACGCATACGAGTGGACTCCGTATAGCGTCGGTCGCCACGGACAAGTTGAGACACGGTGAAAGATGGTTTAAATAGCATTGAGGCTCCTAGGAGTTCGAGGTTATCGATAAAGTTGAATAGACAGTCTACAAAGTAGGCAGCCGCGGCAATCCAGACGATGAGGACGGCGGCGGTGTAGAATCGGTTAGATGAGTGAGTCATTGAGACCTCCAAATTATAATGTTTACATTATAATGTAACCCGTTCAAATCCCGTTGTCAAGGTCAAGGCGGTCAATTTCTGACCGTTGGCCAATTATTTTATTTCCACCTCCGAAGGCTGTCATAGTTATGTAAAGTAAATTATGCTGGGATTGCAACAAAAGATAGTTCACCATAGTTATGTAAAGTATTTTATGCTGCAAAAACAAAAAGCCCACATCCCCGGAGGGATGGGACTTGTAGAGACCTCTATGATCCCGCTAGCACCGAGCGATTACTCACCGTAGATTTCATTCATCTCGGCAAGTACATCGGCAGGAACGGCATCATCTGAATCGTCCGACTGTACCGACAACATAGCATTTGCAAGTTTGGTAGCCAACGCACGTTCCCGACGGATACGGGCTTGACGCTCGGACGGGGTCTCGCGCTCATCTTTGATGATTCGGGCAACTACCATATCGGTCGGTAGGAGCGATGCTGGAGGGGTCACTACAACCTCGTTGCTATCGAGCAATGGGAAGGCTGCGAGCATCTTCTCAGTGTTAGTCTTGCTTAAGAGTCCGGTAATCTCGCCCTTGTAGAGTCTAGTGAAGGTTTCACGATTCGACTCAACCCCTACATTCATGGCGCAAGCGGCACGATAGACGAATTCTTCTGCGTCGTAGATATCGGTCTCGTCGGCATTGATGAACTCGAAGTCGGGATTGAAGGACTCGATAGCCACTACCACGCGGTTAGTAGACGAGTAGCGGGTAACGGGGCCGGCACCATAGGGGGTATGTACGGTAGTACCGATGGCGGGCTTGATACGGTTGTCTGCACAACGGACAAACTGCATTGGCTGACCGTCTACATAGCCGTCGATTTCGACTCCGTTAACGATGGTGGAAAAGGCGGGAACGATTGAGTTAAGGGTAACATGCTTAATAGTCATGGTTAACATCCTAGGTTGTGGGTTGAAAATGGGATTTCTCCCTGAGTGTTATAAATGTATCACGTCCTGATCCAGTTGTCAAATTTATTTCTTTACTTTTCGGTCAATAAATGTCCGTTTAGTAAATTATTTTTCTTGACCTCGGAGCTGCCGGCCTTATAGATGGCCTGCAAAAAGTTGCTGTATAGTTATGTAAAGTATTTTGTTGTGCAATTGCAGCATAGAATAGTTCACCATAGTTATGTAAAGTATTTTGATGTTGCAAAAGCAACATGGACGCGAGCCCATGTGCATGTGCATGTGTGTATGAAAGGAGTTTACTCCTTCAAGATGGTGGTTTCGACAAATTTGTACTCCGAGGTGTCGTACACGATTGTGCCAGCCTTCAGACCTGAGGCAAGCCAACGGGCATCCGCATGAGCCTGTGCGCGGGTTGCGTAATCGCCAAGGCTCCCGTACGTCTGAATGGTCGCGTCATCAAACGCTACACGTACCGTATACACACGGGGCTGTGGAGCGCAATAAGGCATGTCGTTCTTCTCGGATGTAACGAATACACAGCCACCGTACACAACGTCGTGCACACGGGAGCGGAAGCCACGCATGGTTGAGGGCGAAAAGAAGTAGCGACCATTTGATTCATTGAGTCGTTTGATCTGAGAGATAGTTGAGAAGTTTCCGATAGTATACATAGTATGTCCTGTGTTGAGTTTTAAGAGGTTTGGAGGGGTAGGGGTAGGGTAGTAGGGGTCTACCGCCATGCAGGCAGTGCTAACGCTACTGCCGCCATCATGTCGCGATAGATGCGATGTTGCTTCGCAATGAGTGCGATGTCTACAAGTTTGATCGAGTGCTCTTGAGCGGTCTCCCAATTGTCTGCAAGCATCGCGGTCTCCATGTAATCCCACTGTGTGTTGTACACGTCTGCAAGGATGGTAGCCGCCTTCTGACGTGAGTGGTTGTCGATGATGGATTGTGCAACGGATGCAACGGAAGTGTCGGGTGTGATTGTAAAAGTCATTGGCTTGTCCTGTGAGTGAGTTGAGTTTGAAGTAGTCATGGGGTCTCCGGTTTATAGGGTGTACATTCCGCCATCAAGAAACGGGTGCGGTTGTGGGTTCATTGCGGTGTATTCCTCAGCGTTAAACTCGCGGTGGAGCCACGTTTGGATAGCGTCAGCGTCCATATGCTTTGGATACGGGCGGCGGCCGCAGAATACAATGTCGTCATCCACATAGACCTCAACATACCATGACTGCAACGCTTCGGCTGAGTTGCTTCGTGTGAGAGTCTCAAGGATCTCGGCACGTTGCTTTTGGATACGAGCGGGATTGCCAACGCCACCATCGAATGTACCATCGATATACTCGTTAAGGCGACCGATAGCGACATAGTCTTGAATGTACTCGGCAACGGCAAGGCGGTTAGCAACGGCTCGGAGTCGGAACATCTTTGGGATATCGTCGAGACCAGCAATTGGATTCTGAGGAGGTAAAGCGTTAGCCACTTGAAAGAAGGTGGATGAGTCAGTGTAAAGGATGTAGTCAGTCATAAGACCTCCGTTTGATTTCTCAGGGTTGATTGTGGAGTAAGTCATAAGCACCTCGATTGTTGTGGGATTTCTCCCTGTTCCTATTCAATGTATCACGGTGCTGGAGGTTTGTCAAATTATTTCTTTTACTTTGCGGTCAAAAAATGTCCGTCAAGACTTTTGAGATTCTCTGTAGTTCCCATTCTAGAAGCTGAATTGATGATTCAGTGTATGTTCACTCTAAGGGATATAGACACCAAGCCTTGACTACGTCAAGAGCAAATAAGAGCCTCATTGTATAGTTATGTAAAGTTTTTTGTGCTGAGATTGCAACATCCATAGTTATGTTAAGTTTTTATGCTGAAGATGCAACACCAACCTTTGAATCGGTATCCTTAAACCGAAGGTTGGTGTGTGTACGCTTAGGGGCATGTGTGCAAAAACAGCAAATGCTGTTCATGCGTCAAGCAATTGAAAATGGTGTAACCATTCACCTAGGCCTGAGACCGTGGTCATGCTACGATCCTGTGATGACGAGTAATACTCGATGAAGTACACTTTGGGTCCGTAAGCACGGGCTGATGTGATGTATGTGATGATCCGCATGTTGGTGGCATCTTGTCGAGACCTCCACAGTTGACCTACGTTTAATTCATTCATGTGTATCTCCTAAGGGAAGCCAGTGTCGTCTGAAGGTGTCTAAGGGTATGGACTTGTCCTTGCCTAGTGTGATGTTGGTTGTGTATACCCATCCGTTAACACATCGGTGAATGACGTATACCTGTGGGTAGTGCTTGTGCATGTACAGGGATGTGAAGTCTAAGGGTTCAAAGTTCATCGGTAGTCTCGGAGTAGTTGGGGGGTAGGGTAGTGGGGTAGTATGTCGGTGTGTAGGGTAATGTGGGAATGTGCCTTACAGTCATACATATCAGACACATATCATACAGGCTCAAGAATGGGATCTGAAGCCCGTTTCAATGTTTACTAGATACATTGGGTAGGGACATCCCCAAAGGGGTCTTAGAAGCCGTTTTAGCGTCTACCACCAAACAGATTGTCTAGTGCCTGTTGCAAGGGATCTGAGAGATTGTCTTTTGGTGCTTCATGCTGTACTGGCTGAAGGCTCATGTAATCGTCTGTACCTGTCTCTAGTGCTGAGAGTAAACACCAATCGTGGGTATTTGCTTTAGGGAAGAAACACATAACGAGTTGATCCTTTTGTCTAGGTGTTAGTGTTACCACTTTACCTTTACCGTATTCTGAGTGGTACACTGTGGTGAATTGCTTTACTGCTTTGTCTGCATGAGAAAGATTATTTAATGTATTCATTGGGGTCTCCGATAAATGGGGTTCATTGTAAGTAGTCATTGGGCATCCATAAAGTCGTTGGTAACGCGCTTCATTTCGGTTTGCAATAGAGCCACATGCTCTCGTTCGTAGCGGTTGAGGAAGCGTTCGGGGTTGCGAGGGTCATACTTGAAGCCTTGTCTGCCGTATGAGTATTCCCATATGGCGGCGATCTTGTTAGCGATTTCTACGATGCGTTCATTGAATTGTGTCTGAGTCATGGTGTCTCCGGTGTTTCGTGGTGAAGGATGGTTGGGATGGTGAAGGCAAGGGCTATCATGCAATAGCCGAGCATTTTCAATGCGGTCATGAGACCTCCTGTTAGATGGTGTTATCGAATCCATTCGATTGATACGGTTGCGTCGGGATACTCAGCAAGAACCAGTTCGACCATCATCTGTCGGGACATGGGTACACCTGCAAGGACTTGCGGAAAGGTGCGTTCTACAAAGGATTCGGTGTTGATGATACGGTTGCTGAGTTTAAAGGTTACTGTGTAAGTCATTGGTGTCTCCAAAGAATGGGTGATGTGGGTGGTTAAGCGAGAAGGTAGTCGATTCGTTCGGTAGCGGCGGTGGCCATGTTACGCAAGTTAGCAACGTGTCTGCAATTCTCCTCGAACTGTGCGAGACTCATCACTGCGCCGCTCTCGATCAAGAAACGTCGGGTCGCATTGATACGTCGTTCGTATGAGGCTCGTTGCAACAAGAGGGCTTCACGTTCTCGACGGCGGTGGTTTTGTAGGGTGTCTTGCCAATACATTTCGCTTTGGTCGATGATTCCATCGAGTTCGTGGTGAAGGTTGTTGAAGAACCAGTCAAGCCCGTTGTCGCTACGGTCGAAGGTCACGATTGCATCTGCTGAAGAATCATCATCCTCATACCAACGCTCGATTCGCATTTCGAATGAATGGGTCTGTGATTGATGGTCGGCATAAGCGACAAAGCGTGGCGGCTGAGCAAGTCTGTCGTATTCGGAACCAGTGTCGGTCTCAGGCTTCGATGGTGCAACGAATGTGTAATACGGCAAGGTGTTCTCGGATACTTCGATGCGTCCTTCTGCAAGGATGTTGTCGATGTAGTAAAGGGCTTGGCCCTCGTTGGCGAAGGCTTTGAGGAACTCTTGAAAGGTTACGTCGATAGGCATTGGATTGTCCTGTGTGGGTTGTGAAAGTGCGCGGTCGAATTGAGTCATGGTGTCTCCGATGTATGGGGCCGAAAGTAAAGGGTGGATGGTTTGAGTATCTGCGATAGTGATTTTAGTCATGGTTCCTCCGTTCTGTTAGTAATGTATCATGCTGAGTGAAAAAGTCAAGGACAAAAAATGTCCGTTCTCAGTAAGCGTCGTAAGCAGCGTAAACATCAGACTTGCTACAGTCAAGTTCACAGGCAATCCAGTCAACAAGGTTGTGCATGTCGTAGTCGCCTTCGACTTGTTCAAAGAAGTCTCCGATGATTTCCTCGATAATGTCGAGTGGGTCACCATCGTTGATTCGGTAGTCTGCGATGAATTGTTCTAAAGTCATTCGGTCTCCGGTGTTGTGGGGTTCTTCCCCGTTCCTATTCAATGTATCTCGTTGGAGGGCAGTTGTCAAATTATTTCTGTTACTTTAGCGGACAGATTCTGACCGTTCTCTCTATGTCTCCGACAGTTGCGATTGAAGAAAGTCAACAAACTCGATAACGTCGTTAACGGTGGTGGCTACGTTCCCACGCAAGCGAGGCACCCCCCATCGAAAGCCGATTGCAACGACGTTGCCGTTGGGTGCTGTGAAGTACCATTCGGCTCCATAGCCCTTGTCGTCATACCCAAAGTCGTCACAGGTTGGTGCGCCTAGCGTGTGCATTTCATGCTCGGCTATGTCTAGGAAGAAAGGGACACGTCCATCGGGTAGCAGTAGGCTACGGGAGTGGTTGGTTAGGAAGGATTGGATGTTGAAGGTTCCTGTTATGCTGAATGATTCGGGTTGTAATTTAAAAGTCATTTTGTCTCCATAGTTTCGAGAGGTGAGTGATGCCAAGTGAATGATTGTGCCGGTTCGACGCTGATTGTGCCTGTGTTCATCTGCTTGATCCGTACTGCGCCGTACTTGCCCATGTTCTTGACGTGAGCGAGGATGACGAATATGCGGTCGGGGTACAGGGTTCTGTACCAAACCGAACCAACGGGGGGTAGGATGGTAGTAGTCATGGGGCCTCCTGTGTGAGTGGGTGTGCTCCGAGCATTGCGATCTCTCCGATGTTCTCATCCTTTCCTAGTGTGACGTTGTGCGTCTTGACCTTGTGGATCTTGTGGTGTGGGCAGTAGTAAGGCTCAGATGTTGTGACGAAGGTCTCTCGGAATAAGCGGAACAACGTTCCTTTGGGTGTTTTCAGAATGTCCATGTGGTCTCCTTAGTGCAATTGCTTGTTGTGGTGTTGAAACTGGTTTCTAGGCTCGAACTCTTTGGTATTGGTATCCAGTCGGATGTACTCGATACATAGCCAATTGCTCTTTTCGACGTGTCCGACGATGACCTTAATCGCATCGGGGTTCATGGTGGACACCCATATCGAACCGATTTCGGGGATGATGGTTGGTTGTTCTCGGAAAGTCATTTTGTCTCCTGTGTCTATAGACGCTTGCCGTCTGCATCTAGTCCTGTGTGGTGGTCGCCTGCAATCATCCACTCACCTTCCCAGTAGCGAGCCTTGATAGGTTCTGAGTCGCCCCATGCGGTTGCTACAATGTGAATGGACTTGCCGTTGAATGGGCATGTCTCCCATCGCCATGAGACCAATTGGACGTTGGCTGATTCGCCAGTGTCGGGATTGGTTCCCAGTTCCTTTTCGAAGGATTCTCGAATCCATCGGTGTACTTTTTCATCACTCATAATTGCTCCGTTGCTATGGGATCTCTCCCTGTTCCTATTCAATGTATCCCGTTGAGGTTGAGTTGTCAAGTTTTTTTATCAAGTTTCTTGAACTCTATGATTTCTGTCTCGGTGAGAGCGGGGTCATCCAGTACGCTCCCCCATTTCTTCTTGTGCTCTCGATCGTATTTAGCGTAGAGAGCGTCCATCTTTGCCTTGTGGTCTTTGTAGATGTACCATACAGCCGAGGCAAATGCTATGTCTATGGCTATGAGTAAGTGTAGTATGTTCATTGTGTATCCTGTCCTGTGGGTGAGAAGTAGACTCTAATGTGTCTCGCAGAGAGCGAGTACCCTGTATGAATGATGTAGGTGTCGTTGGCCCAAATGTCGGTAATCATGAATAGATTGTCGTCTAAGTGGGTGGGGATTGTTCTGACGATGAGGTCTCCGACCTTTGGAAGTGTTCCGAGTTCTTCGAATGTTTTCATTTGCCCTCCTGTGATACGGGCTTGTAGTGGTGTGGGAATGGTTGGTAGTTGATCCAACGCATCTTGCCTGTCTCGAAGCAACGCAAGCCGTAGCGACGATTGCGGTCATGAATGATCATGTACAGACCACCTAAGTTGACGTGAGTGAAAAGGTCTCCGATGCTTGCGGTCATTTGCTCTCCTGTGCAGATGATGAGGTGTAACCAGTTCTAACGATTGATTTCAGCACACTGAATACTCGACCATCGCTAGCGTCGAACAACAAGATGCGTTTGGGGTTGGGGTGGTATGCCTTGACGATGTAGGCTTTACCGCCGTGAGTGTAGAGGTCGCCTATCTTCATACACGCTCCTGTGTGTGGGTTAGGGGTCTGTAGAATACTCGCCATTCAATCGAGTTAATGGAACAAGTTCTACCTTTATCAAGGTTGATACATTCAATGTCTGCGGCTTCTGCAAAATATTCATCAATGATGCGAGTGACTAGGTATGTATCACCTAAGTCCTTGTGGATGTATATATCACCTACGTTTGTGGTCATACAGGCTCCTGTGTGGGTTGCCCACCCCGTAGGGGGGTGGGTAGGGTGGACGAGTTAGGCATTGTTAGCGAGGATCTTCATCAAGTAGTCCTTAGGGGTAGAGCCATCCGCAAGGTTTGCGGTGTGGATACCATGAGCATTGTGTGCCACGGCAGTACCTTTGGACACCACTTGGAAGAATACCATACCGAGTTCGGATGGGAGAGTGACGAAGTATTCAGCCACATTGACCAATTCGGTTGAGTCAAGTTCACGGTCAAATACCTTGCTTTGCTTGAATCGTTCGATCAAAGCGTTGTGGTCGTTGATCTTGAACTTCTTAGTGAGTTTGTGCTTGCCTTCAAGGATATCCTCGACAGTCACGATCTTCTGATACTTGTTGACGTAGTCAACCAATGAGACCGCCGCTTCGAAGCCCACAAATGCCGTGGTCAAGTGGTACAAGATACCGTTGCTAGCAAGTTGCTTCATGTCTTGATCTCCGATGGTACGGGACAAACGCTCCCATGAACGACGTGATGGGTAAACCTTGTTTGGTTCATAGTCATCGTTGTGTTCAAGATGGGTGTGATTGTCGTTGATGAAATCCCACACGACTTGATTGACGTTACCATCGGCCCATGCAAGCCAGTCCTCGACAGTCGGCTTGACGTCGAACACAGTGTAGCGGTCAAGTTCCGCTGGATCCATTTCTCCGACCTGATACTGGTCTCCATGATCTCCGCCACCGTTGACACAGGCGAATATGACTGTGCCCTCATGGAGAGTGTAGCCTGCAATCTTGCGAGAGTCGCACAATTCGAAGATACCTTGACGGACTTCCATTGTTGCACGGTCAACCTCGTCAAGAAAGAGGATCACAGGGTTGTTACAGGCATTGTGGAGCCACTCAGGTGCAAGCCACTGGGTGACGTTACCTTCGACTTTTGGAAGGCCCAACAGGTCACCTTCGGTCATCTGTGAAGCACGACGTTCGACAACAGGCAAGCCACGTTGTTCTGCGATTTGGTAGACGATGGTTGACTTACCGATACCGTGACGACCACGGATAAGGATAGGGAACTTAGCATCGATGATTGAGGGAAGAACTGAGTTTAAGACTTTGTAAGAAATAGCCATGATGATTTACCTTTGAGTAGGGTTGTGAGAATAGACAGGATTGTCTGATGTAAATAGTGTAACAAGATTGGAATAAAAAGTCAAGGACAAAAAATGTCCGTTTTGCATTTTGTTCGTTTTATTGGGTGGGTCTCTCATGTTTGCTCCATGTTTGTTGGTGATGTTAGTAATGTATCATGCTGAGTAAAAAATGCAAGGACAGAAAATGTCCGTTTAAAAAAGTTCTCGACGTAACCGACTGTGTAGGTCGGATAAATCTTGGAACATTGGATGGGCGGT
>Ga0209232_1000454_pt1 | contig 25123 bp, 36 predicted proteins | sample ETNvirenome_2_60_FD_184066 | JGI IMG/M metagenome (GOLD analysis project Ga0209232, IMG submission 184066) | Marine viral communities from the Pacific Ocean - ETNP_2_60 (SPAdes) (version 2) | ecosystem: Environmental > Aquatic > Marine > Oceanic | place: Pacific Ocean | collected 2013-06-22
ATATTTCGGTTTTCAATAGCTGTTTCTATTTCGTGTTGCATATCTTCAAAAGCTTGTTCGTGTTCCTCTAATATATTAACATGAGCCATATTTGAACAGATATTTAAATGACCTTTGGCAATTAAATTATCATTATGAAAGACATTAATTCCTTTGCTTTCGCTGTCAATTTGATTTGTAAAAAATACTTTTAAATTTTCCATAATTTTATTTATTTAATTAATACTACTCCCCCAGAGGGGACGCTCTAAGCCTAAAGCCTTTTTAAAGTCGCTTAGACGACTGAATTAATTTCTTCGCTGTATTCCTCAATTACTCCGTTGTATATTATTTCGTAAGCCATTACGTTGTAATTATCGAATTTTTCCCCTGTCATTTCGCTGACAGATTCAAACGGGCAATAGTCAAATGCTTCAGCAATTTTTTGAGCTTGATAGTTATATATTACTTCTTCCAGACCGTCAATTATTTCGTGTATATGATCGTAAACATCTCCCTCATAATTATCTTTTGAAAATCCGTAATCATCAACTAAACTGTCATAAACTGAGGGAATTACAACCTCTTTAACATATTTTTTTGTAAGTGTCTTATTTTCGTAATCTTTAAATGTTGGCATAATTATATGTTTAAATTAATAATGTACAATATATGAATAAATTTTGACTAAACTACTATAAAATCGTAAATAAATGTATTTATTTTTTAATTATTTTAATTGCTCGGTTGATCTTTCGTTAATTCTCTTTTGTTTATTGGTGTTAAAAATGCTCATTTTCTGCCTTTCAATCTAGAATAAAAAAAACTAGGGCGAGGGATTAAGGGAATGTTAAGAGCGTCTTAACTTCCGATAAATGAAAAAGGAATTTAACCAAGGGTTAACCGTTGGGCGATAGGGGCTATCAATAACCACCAAAAAAAACGCCAAAAAATCGGAGCCAACGAAAACAAAACGATCCGAGCCAAAAAAAAAATTTTCGTTTTTCTTTTGAGCCGTGTCTACCTGTGATAGTATATTATCTCCCACCCCGGTGTATCTAAAAAATTTGTATCTTTGAGCAAACACGTGTATTATGAAAAAAATAAATAGAGACAACAAGATCAGCGATTTCGTTGACGGGTTGTATGTAAAGAACGGCAGGTTAATCAACGGCCGTGAACCAGGAATGACTGGTATTCAGAGCGCTGCCAACATGAAAAGGATTATTGATGAGGACAGAAAGATAAAAATGATAGCAGATGGTATAGAGCGAGCTGAGTTTAACAAAGAAATGAGAAAAGATATATTTGGATGATTTGTTGGTTATTATCTAGGTTAATTAAAGCTACTTTCGGGTAGCTTTTTTTATTTTAAAAATGAGCACCAATCGATGTTGATTTTTAAAAAAGGTGTTGATTTTTACCCATGAGTTTAGAATTTTTCATCATCGGTTTACTTTTGGTCCTCTACATCATGTACGAGCAATCTTCTAACGACTAAAAAATTAACATTACCAACACCTAAAATGCTTGTTTCGATGTTAATAATTAATATCTAACTAATTGATTATCAACACTGATGTTGAAAATGTTGATTTTAATTTCAATTTGAAAAATAAATTTAAGTAAAAATAAAAAAATATATAAGTAAAGTAGAGACCAAAAATGAGCATCGCCCATTTTAAAAAAAATTATTACCTTTGGTTTTAAATAAAATTTAATCTAATTTAATCATGACTGAATCGGGAGGATATTCACCAAAGGATTTGCATTTTGGCAAAGACGGACAATCAAAACTTATATCGGGAATAACTAAACTGTCTGACGCAGTGTCAAGCACGCTTGGTCCTATGGGCAACACAGTGCTGATTGAATCGCCGCAGCATACCCACGGCATAACAGTAACCAAAGACGGAGTGACTGTAGCTAAATCAATACAACTGCTTGACCCGGTTGAGAACCTAGCGGTAAAGATAATGAAAGAGGCGGCTGACCGAACGGCTGCTGAGGCAGGTGACGGGACCACAACGGCGATCGTAATCACTCAGGGTATAGTAAGAGCAGGCCTTGAGAAAATAAAACCCCAGGATAATAAAACTCAGATACTGCGTGACATTGTAAAGGCCAGTGAGGGTGTGATAAAAAAACTAGCCAAACAAGCACAGCCTGTAAGTGAGAAAAAATTAATGGACGTGGCAACAATCTCAGCGAACAATGACCCTGAGGTAGGAGGGATAATTGCAGATACCTACAAAGCGGTAGGTGAGCATGGGATCGTTACAGTGGAGAAGAGTCAAACCTCAGACACTACCTTTGAGACCACCCATGGGATAAAAATAGATCGAGGGTACTCCTCACACCTGTTTGTAAACAATCACAAAAAAGATGAGTGTATACTTGAAAATGTGCACATCCTGGTATGTGATGGGGATGTGAATAACATTCTCTCTATAGAGAAAGTACTCAAACCCATCATTGCCGATAATAAGAAATTATTAATAGTAGCGCCTTGTTCACAAAACGTTATCAACACTTTAGCTGCTAACGTGATGAAAAATAACTTGAAGCTTTGTACCATCTCACCTCCCAACTTTGGGTACAAGCAACATGAGCTGATGAATGACATAGCACTCTCAGTTGGCGCTACTTATTTTTCTGAGAAAACAGGGGATGACCTAAGCATGATAAACTTTTCAGATCTGGGGAAAGCAAAAAAAGTAATTGTTGGCGCAGACCAAACAATAATTTTAAAAGATGATGACCATGTAGACCAAAGCCAGATAGACAAAAGAGTCGATGAGCTATGGGAGGCCCATAAAGGGACAACGAAAAAAATAGATAAAGAGTTTATAGCATCCCGCATCGCTTCTCTCACCGGAGGTGTGGGTGTAATTCGAGTAGGTGGGGCAACTGACCTAGAACAAAAAGAACTGATAGACAGAGTAGATGACGCTGTGTGCGCCGTACGCTCAGCTCTTGTGGAGGGGATCCTTCCTGGAGGCGGAGTAGCGCTATACCAGATAGGGATTGAAATGATGAAATCGCAAAAAATCGCTGACGCGATTTTAGGGGAGGCAATTATTCAGCCGTTAAAACAGATATTCTGTAATGCAGGATTGCCTTATGGCAAAGATGATGTGACCATCGGTACTAACGTAAAAACGGGAGAGACCGGTGACATGATCAAAATGGGGATCATAGACCCCATGAAAGTAACTAAGACCGCGCTTCAAAACGCTGTCTCCGTTGCAAACACTATTTTATCAACCAACGCCATAGTGACTATGGCCCGAACTTATGAAACAAAATGAAAACACTAATTATTTTACTGCTATTTAATTTGACGATCGAGAAAACTTTCTGCGACGGATGGGACGATGGATACTGCCAGGGATGGGAGTTTGTCAAAGGACCTGAGTTTAGTATATGCCCTTTGCCTCCACTGTGCCCCCTGCCTGAGATTTATCAGGAAGAGTACAAAGACGGATATCACCGAGGATTTTTAAAAGGACGTAAAGACGCCAAAGAAAATTGAAACCCATAGGCAAAAATATTCTGATAACAACTATCGAGGAGGAACTAAAAACCTCCTCCGGGTTGTTGCTCTCTTCTGAGGACGCTAGTCAGCTAAGGTATAAGAAAGGGAGAATTGTAGAGGTAGGGACCCAGGTAAAAGAAATTAAAAAAGACAGCGAGATATACTACGACAAAAGAGCAGGGTATACCATGCTAATAAACGATACGCCTTATACTGTTATTCAAGAGACTGACGTTGTTGTTGTCTTATAGCATCGTTTCGCCGAATGGTAGCATCGCGATAAAGCTTGAAGGTGTAAGGTATTTTAGTCTTTTTGAAAAAAGGGTTGTTGTCTTTGTGCTCGGGCATAAGCCCACCGTTTAAAATATCATAGACCCAACCAACCATTCTAGTAGCTTTGTATGTAAGACCATAGATGGCTTTTCTTGTGTTGAGCTTAGGTTTATAGTTTTCTATCCACCCGTCTTTAATCATTCCATGGAAGCGAGCGCTGTCCCACTGGAAAAGTTTTTGGTATTCTGTAAATTTTTCTAAAGAAAAGTATTCTTCGCTATATAAAAAAAATAAAAAATCTAATTGCTCAGTACCTATTCCATATTTCTCTTTTACTAGTTTTCTTACTATTCTCCAATACTTCATGTAGTCGTTAGGTCGCTTAGATTTCATTTGATTAAATTTTATAACTTTGTATCAAAGATAAACAAGTTATGGCAAATGATAAAAAAGAGGTAAGACATTATGCAGGAGCGTTAGGAATATTTATGCTAATTGTGCTCCTATTACTGTTCTTAAGCTTTATTGAAATACCTCCAGTTAACAAAGATTTATTTGTAGCTATTGTAGGAACTTTGGTTTCTTCGCTAGGCATGGTGGTATATACGATCATTGGTCAGCAACCAGATGAGGTAAATAAACTTCAAAAGAAAAACGAATCGCTTTCATCCATTAACAATCAGATGGAAACACGTAATGATCAATTAGAACAAATGATAATTGACATGCAAAAAGAAATGATTGAAAAATTAACAGAACTTAAATCAATTAAAAAATAACATTATGGCTAAAGCTAAAAAAACTGCAGAGAAAAAATCTGCACCTAAAAAAGAAAAAAAAGTAGAAGCTCCAAAAACTAAAAGAATTTGGAACGGAGAAAGCTACGATATTGTTAACATTTAAAATTAAATTATGCCTACAGTAAAATTACCTAATGGAACTAAAAAAACTTTTCCTTACAACGCAGTTGGAAAAGCACAAGCCCATGCGTTTATGAAAATGTCTAAAGGGAAAATAAAAAATAATCCAGGCTATGGCATGGAGAAAAAAACAAAGTCAGGGTATTAATGGCAGGACGAACTAAAAAAAAAGGAAACAAAATTTGCTCAGCTGGTATAGCATGGGCGAAACGTACTTTCGATAAGTACCCTTCGGCTTACGCTAATATGGCTGCAAGTAAATATTGTAAAGATCCTAATTACGCTAAAAAAAGTAAAAGATGAAAAATTATAAACAACCCGAGTGTCACTGTGGTAATACCTCAAATAATGATGGTCATTGCGATGGTTCAGATCAAACATGTAAATAATATTTATGAGTAAGCTAAGTAAAAACCAACGCAGAATTGCGAGAGTCGCTTTTCCTATGAATAAAATTACAGGCGCAGATTTTAAAAAGATGCGTGCAATGAAAGGCAAAAACAATCATGGGAGAGCTCAAAAAATGGCGTGATCAGAAGTGGGTTCGCATAGGCACAGACGGAAAGATTAAGGGCGCTTGCGGAACAAGCAAGAATAAAAAAAACCCTGATAGATGCTTACCATTAGCTAAGGCAAAGCGGTTAAGTAAAAAAGCTTTAGCCGCAACGGCTAAAAAGAAAAAAGCTTCAGGTGGCAAAAAACAATTTATAAAAAACACACGAGCAGTAAGAAATGCCTGATAAACCTACTATATCACAAGACTCTAATGTTAGTTTAGATATTAAGGCTCTAATAGGAATGGTTATAGGAATAGTCTCTATAGCTGGCGTTTGGTTTTCTCTTACAGCTGAAATTGCACAACTTCAATTAGATGTAGTGCGAATGGAAGATACTGTTGGGCTTAATGAAGAGTTTAGAATTAAATGGCCTAGAGGAGAGATGGGAGCACTTCCTGATGATGCGAAACAAGATCTTAAAATATTGTATCTTCAATCTGAAGTTGAAGAGCTTAGAAAAATAGTTAAAGAATTAGAAATAGCTAACGCAAAAAAATAATGGCTACAAAGTCTAAAATGAAATGTAATGTCGTTACCAAAAGCGACAGAGCCGGAAAGAAAAAAATGGTGAAAGCCTGCGAAGGGGGAAAAGAAAAATTAATTCACTTTGGAGCTACGGGATATGGACACAATTATTCTGCTGCCGCAAGAAAATCTTTTCGCGCAAGACACAAGTGTGGTACCGCTAAATCAAAACTTACTGCGCGCTACTGGTCGTGCAAAAAACTCTGGGCTGGACCTGGGGGATCTACAAAAAGTTCACCTAAAAATAGGAAAGGAAAATATTAGTATCTTTGTATTTATAATTTAAAATTTTATTATTATGAAACAAGGTTACAACGCTAGATTAGATGAGTCTCTAGGAGCTCGTCATGGCAAAAAATCTCAGTCATTCAAAGACAGAAGAGATGAAAGTAAAGCGATGTCTAAAAAAATATACGGACATGCATACGGAGCTGACCATTCAATGAGCTACGAAAAAAGAAGTGTAAAAAAACACGTGGGATCTTTAATTAAAAAATAATGGCAGAAGGAAAAGGATGTGCAGACACAAAAAAAGGTTGCATTAGAAAAAGTGGCAGCACTTTTTATATACTAAATAATAAAAAAGGTGGAGTTTGGAGAAAAGGTTTTAAATCTAGACGAGCTGCTGTTAATCAATTAGCAGCGATGCACGCCAATAAATAAATATAAAATGAAATCAAAAGGATTTGGTGATACAGTAGCAAAATTTACAAAAGCGACAGGAATTAAATATGTCGTAGATAAAGTTGCTGAGGCTACAAATTCTGATTGCGGTTGTGATGAAAGACGTGACACCTTAAACAGAGTATTTCCTTATAAAAGATAAATAATATGGCATATCAAAAATTACAAGCAGGAAAAGCATGGTCGGTTTACCCAAGTGATAATACTGTTATCCCTAACACAGGTTTAGGCGGGGCAACAGGAACAACCACAACGGGTTCGGCAACACAGCTTATAGATGCAAACAGAGTGGGCACGGATCCCGACGACATGATAACCTTAAACTTTTTAGAAGCAGGTATTAAACCAGGGATGATTGCGGTCAATACAACCGACGGAACGCAAACAACAATTAATAGAGTTGTAGATGGAACAACTCTAGGGGTAGATCAAAATATATTTGCAGTTACAGCTAAAAATTATGCAATATATGGGGGCACTCAAGAAGGCGCTGTTCTTTATATAGGTACAGCAGGAAACATAAGGGTGACTACGGTTGCTGGAGATGATGTAGTTTTTCAAGGAATTAATACGGGAACATTTTTCCCTGTTAATGTAATAAAGGTTTGGAATACATCTACAACAGCTTCTCAAATCATCGCGCTTTGGTAATAGGGATTATTATATCATTATAGTATGCCTAATTTAATTGCCACAGGTATATACATCGGAATCAATCAGTACGCAGTAAACCCTCCGTACGGTGGTTCAGACATAGTAACAGAAATAAACACCCCTGGGATTGGCCTAGGTCCTGTACAAATGGTAAGTGAAGCAGGAACTGGATTACCAAACTCAGATTTAATAACAGAAAAACTAATATAAAATGGCAGTTAAATTTTCAGATTTCAGCCCAAAAGCTTTGGTTAGCGAGGTAACCGAAGTAGTAGGTTATTTAACCTCAGGAGAGCTAAACGTAAGAATACCTCCAGCAAATCTTGATACTACTTATGTGGTGTCTACCGGAAATGCCGGAGCTTCACCAACAATAAATCTTCAGGGAACAAAACCTAATCAACCAGCTATTAGCCCTACAAGCGTAAGCCTTACAGGCTCAGGAGCTACATTGCTTGACGGGAATGGAAGTACCACTATTAATTTTGAAAGTACGGAATATAGGCTTAATGCAGACGATGTGGGTTCGCCAGGAACTATTCCAGTTAAACTATCTGGATCAGGCGGAGGTGATACGGGTGATGTGTCGATAGTAAATTTAGTAGGAGCAGGAGGTATTGGTATTACTTCTTCAAGTAATACAATAACTATAACAGATTCGGGAGGCGGAGGAGGAACCGTAACTTCTGTAGCGTTAGATGCTACTGCGTTTTCGGCTTTTTCTGTAAGTGGCTCCCCAATAACAGGATCTGGCACTTTAACTTTAGGTATTAACGGCGGATCAGCTGGGCAATTTTTAGATTATACAGGCGCGTGGTCATCACCAGCCGGTGGATTTACTAGCTTTGATATAACAGGAGATAATGCAGTAACTGAAACAGTAGGAAACAATGACACTATTACTTTTGTAGGAGGAACAAATATTGCTACCGCTGTAACAGCAACTGATACTGTAACTATTAACCTAGATACAGCGGCTACTATATGGACTTTAGCTGGAGGAGATGGAGCAGGAACTAGCCAAGCAATAACCCCAGGTAATACTGCAGCATTTAAAGAAAACGAAGGAACAGTTGTAAATAGTGTTCAAGTCGGCGGAGGGGTACAAACTAAAGCAGCTGCTACAGATGAACTATTGTTTGATCAAACTTCTGAGCAAATAGTTACCATGGTAAATCCAGGAAGTGGTAATTTACTTTACATAGACGGGGCTTATCAAGGAACAATAGTCTTACCCCGAGGTTTTACTTATGAATTTAACCAAGACGCCGCATCAAACAGCGGACATCCTATTGAGATTGGTGAAGTATTAGATGGATCAACACCATACGCAACAGGTATTCAATATTATGGGAGCGCTTCAGCAAACACTTTGACTCCAGTTTCACAAGCAGATTATGTTAGCAATAGCACCACATATTCTAGTGGAAGTGGAACAGCAAGAGTGAGAATAAGAATAAATCAAAATTCACCCGCTTTATATTATTATTGTTCTAACCATTCAGGTATGGGTGGCTCGATAGCTTATGGTGGTTCAAGTGGAGGATTTGGTTCAATAAATCAATTTCAAGGAACCGGTTCTTCGTTAGGAGCATTAACTCTAGGTTCTACTCCAGCTGCAGCACAAAATTGTTTAGTAAGCATAAGTGGAGTTACTCAAAACTATCTAGATGCAGCGGGGTCAGCTAATTGGACAGTAACATCTAACACATTAACATTTGCATTTAACCCACCGGTTACTGCAGTAAACGGAATACAGATAACGGTAATCGCATAAAACAGCAAGATGGCAACAACCAAAGTAACTACGGATGTAATTGACATGAGTGGTAATGCCGGAGGGCTAACCTGGGTGAAGGGCACTACAGCTCAGCGAGAGGCTACTCCTTCCACAGGAGTGGGTACCCTTCGAGAAAACACTGAGACAAACCGTACTGAAATATATACCGACCCAACTGGCGCTGGTGAATGGAGAAATTTAAAGGAAGAAGCTGCTAGCTATACTTTTGCTCTTTCTTATTTAGTTGTTGGTGGCGGAGGTGGCGGCGGAGCTTCTTTCGGAGGTGGCGGTGGAGCAGGTGGTTATACTTCCTCCAGTTTTACCGCAAGCGCAGGCTCATTTACAATAACAGTAGGCGCCGGAGGGTCTGGAGCAAGTTATGCTACAAATAATGCGGGCTCTGGAGGACAGTCGATTTTTAGTGGAACAGGAGTTAGTGTAACCGTGGATGGCGGCGGCGCCGCAGGAAGTACTACTTCAATTTGCCCTCCTACCGATCCCTCTTCTTTTGGTGGAGGAAACAGTGGATCGACCGGAGGATCTGGTGGCGGAGGTTCTGGATTTAGAGGTGGTGGATCAGCCACAGGTGGAGGAAGTGCAAGTGGAGCAGGAACTGGAAATGCTGGGGGACAAGGAGTATCTACTTCTAAAGACGAAGGTGGTGGTGGAGGTGGCGCTGGAGGCCCTGGAACAAACGGAGGCTCAAGCGCTTCAAATGGAGGTGCCGGCGTAGCGGACAGTATAACAGGAGTAAGTGTTATATATGCTGCTGGTGGCGGAGGAAATGTTGGTTATGGAGGAGATACAGGAGCTCAAGGAGGAAATGGAGCTAGTTTTGGCGGTAGCACTGCTCAAAGTAATGGATATGATGGGAATGCTAATACCGGTACCGGAGGCGGCGGAGGAAATGGATGTACAACTGGAGGTACGGGAGGCGATGGAGGTTCAGGAGTTATTATATTAAGATGCACAAAAGCTTCTGCTGTGTTTTCATCAGGAGTAACAGTTAACGGAACAGCAGGCGGGGGAACAATAAGCGGAGATACTTCTAATATGCCCGCCGGAGAATATTTTTATAAAATCACAGTAACAACAGGAGGAAGTGAAACGGTAACTTTTTAATTATGGCACACTACGCAAGAATATCAAATGAGGAGTTCACGGTAAGCGAGAGAGCGAGGCTTCGCGAGGCAAAGGATGAAAAGAATGTTATTGAAGCAAGCAACAGAGCAAGCGAAGAATACAATACACTTAAAAAAGCATATGAAGATTCTTTCACATCAGCAACTCTTCAAACCCTTGAAGGTGAGTTAGCTGTGTTACAATCACAGTATACTCCTGAAATGACTGAAGAGGAGAGAGAAGCACTTGATACTTCAATAACAGCAAAGAAAGCAGAGATAGATACTGAGAAAGCAGCACTTGTTCCGGGACAAGAAACAGCGCTAGCTAGTCTTAACGCTAAAGAAGCTGAAGGCACAGAAGCTTTAACCTCTGAGATTGAAACACTTAACGCCACAATAGCTAACGCCTTATGCAGAGTAACTGCAGTATATCCGGGGGCCGAGGAAATAGAAATGGTTCCAGGTGACAGTTCGGCTATAGATGCTGAAATATACGCGCTTGAAGAGAGTAAAAAAAATATTGATTTCACACAAGATGAAGAGGTATGGAAGGCAGAATTGGAAGCTATACAAGTTCAAATAAGAGCTAAGATTGAAGAGAAAAAAGACATTCCTAAAGTAGAGAAAGACAATACAGTGTACTGGGAAGGATACGCCGGAGGATGCAAAAGAACTTCATATAACACAAAAGGCGGTGAACATAAATTAGGAGGCGCCCCTTTTAGAAAAAATTACGCCGGCATAGGGCATCTCTACGATCCAGTTAGAGATGCGTTTTATAGCGAGTCTCCTTATCCTAGTTGGACGCTTAATGAGTCAACTTGCTATTGGGAAGCTCCCACACCGATGCCTGAGACTGGAGATGGGTGGTGGTGGAAAGAAGACACAACAGAGTGGGTAGATTATCCTTATACCTCTCCCATTTCTCCTCAACCTTTTCCTAGCTGGACGTACGATGGACTCAAATGGGTTCCACCGGTGGAAAAACCAGAAGAAGGGTGTTATATGTGGATAGAAAGTGAATTAAATTGGGTAAATTGTTAATAATATGGGACTAACTAAAGTAGGAGCAGGAGTAACAGGTTTAGACCAATCAGGTCAAACAAGTGGATTAAAAATGCCTACGGGCAGTGGAGCTTTTTCGGGAACACCCGTCGAGGGAATGATGCGTAATGATACAAGTCAAACCTCTGAAGGCTCTAATAGTTGCATGCAACATTACAATGGAACAGACTGGATAAACTATGTAAACACTAACCCTCCCGTCGATGTTACATATCTAGCTGTAGCAGGAGGAGGAGGATCTGGAGGCAGCGTAGCAGGTGGCGGTGGCGCTGGTGGTCTTTTAACAGGAACTTTGGTTTTTAACCCAGGGATTACTTATACTTTAACTATAGGTGAAGGAGGAGCAGGGGGAACCAATCCTTCTGCTGGATCAGCTGGATCCGACTCTTCTATTAGTGGATCAGATATTACCGACGTAACAGTAACAGGAGGAGGAAGAGGAGGAGACCGTAACGGAAACTCAGCTACCGCTGGAGGATCTGGTGGTGGTGGAGGTGCTCTTACTTCCACGGCAGCAGGTGCAGCAGGAAATACACCAAGCACCACTCCTAGTCAAGGTAATAGCGGAGGTACTGGAACAGACGGTGGCAGTTACCCAGGCGGCGGCGGCGGAGGAGCCGGAGGAGCCGGTAGTTCTCCGGGCCCAGGAGGTATAGGAGCAACAACTACTATTATAGACACGAGTGATGCTGCTACTTACTCAACTGGAGAGGTAGATGGTGGAAATGTATATTTTGCTGGTGGCGGTGGAGCCGGCTGTAATTCAGGCGGCCCGCATGCAGGAGGATTAGGTGGAGGCGGTAACGGAGCACAAAATTCAGGAAGTATTGCTGTAACAAGCGGCACGGCAAACACTGGCGGCGGAGGCGGAGGCGGTGAAACTGGAGCTGGAGGTGTTGGAGGAAGCGGCGGAAGAGGCGTTGTAATACTTCGTTATGATGGATCAAAAACTTTAACTGTCTCTGGATTTACTGCATCTTCAGGCCCATTTACAGCAAACGATGATGCAACTAAAAAAATATTTATAGCTAAACAAGGAACAGGAACAGTAACATTTTAACTATGGCATTAACAAAATTAACAAACCCGGATTTATTTGACTTTAGCGACTTGAATACAGCGTTGCAATTACCTACAGGAGATACGGCAAGCAGGCCTGGGTCGCCAAGCACAGGAGAGTGGAGATATAATACCGATGAGAAATATGTAGAGTTTTGGGATGGATCAGCCTGGAGACAGATAGACACTGAAGCGCTACCCAACCCTGATGAATTTCCTTCTGAGCACTTTAGCGTAAACACTTATACCGGCACAGGCACTACACAAACCATAGACGCTAAGTTTGTTGAAGCTGCAAATTTTAATGGAAGTAGTTCAGTAATTACATTACCTTCAAGTGTAAACCAAAGCAATAATTTTTCTTGGTCTTGTTGGGTCTATTTTAATAGTTTAACTGATTATGATACACTTATCGGTTTACAAGATATTTACAGAAATTATTTAGATATTTTAGCTAATGGAACTGTTGGATTTTTTGATGGCAACCAGTTATCTTCGCCTTCAGGAACTATTACTACATCAACTTGGTATAACATAGTGATTACAAAAAACAGTACACTTGCTGGAGGTAAAGCAAGAATTATGTATGTTAATGGAACAGAAGTAGCAAGTGATACAACTACAACTAGTTCTATTTCAGGTACAGGTAGTGGATTAAACTTAATTGGGGCTTATAATAGTGTAGGTAGTACAAGCGCTTATTTAGATGGAAAAATAGATCAAGTAAGATTTTTTAACACAGCGCTAACACCCGCTCAAGCCGAAGATTGTTATACAGACGAAACAACAACAACTGCTGCTACTCTTAATTTTCCGGCAGGAGCAGGTTGTATAGCTGCTTATCAGTTAGATGGTGACGCTTCAGATTTAAGCGGTACCTATGGAGGAGTTACAACAGACATTGGGTATACAGGATTAAAATTCCAACCGGATTTTGTGTGGATAAAGGCAAGAAATGGAACAGGGCAGCCAACACTTTTTGATTCAATTAGAGGCGTAGAGTATTATTTAGAAACTAATAGTACTGCTGATGAACAATATTATCCAGGATATGGCTTAACTGCTTTTGGTACTACTAGTTTTAGTGTATCAGATATAGCGAATGGAGGTTATAGAGTAAATGGAGCTAGCGGAGGTCTGTATTCAGGAACACCTCCTGATTATGTAGCTTGGTGCTGGAAAGCGGGAGGAGCTCCAACAGCCACAAATTCAGCAGGTGCAGGTGTAGCGCCTACACCAGGAAGTGTTATGATAGACGGAGTTTCTTCAACAGCAGCTTTAGCAGGTAATGTTCAGGCTGAAAAAATGTCTGTTAATACTGCTGCTCAATTTTCAATAGTAAATTTTATAAGTCAAACAGGTTCAACTAACCAAGTTCCTCACGGATTAAATGGAGTTCCTGATTTATTTATTTTCAAGAGAACTGATAGTTCAGAAAGTTGGTGGACATATACGCAGGTTATTGATGGTAGTTTAGATTATTTTACATTGAATACTGATGATTTAAAGAGCGACGCAACAGAAACAGCACCAACAGCTACAACCGTTTATCAACCAACATCTTCATCAGGAAGAGATTATATACTTTACTGTTTTAAAAACGTAGATGGTTATCAGAGAGTGAGCACCTACTTAGGGTCAGGAAGCGCCGCCGGTAATTATGTTTACACTACCGACGATGGCACAGCAACAGGTGCCAATGGGTTTGAGCCTGCATTTTTAATGATTAAAAAAAGCGATGGTACAGGTGATTGGATGATTATCGACAATAAAAGAAGCCCAGCCAACCCAAGGGCTCATGAACTTTTTCCTAATGAAGATGATGTGGAAAACGATTTAATAGCTGTTGATTTTTATACCAACGGCTTTGAATTAGTTACTACAGACGTTGATTATAATGAGTCCGCAAAGACTTATTTATATTTGGCAATAGCTGCTAACAAAGACTCTTCAGTTCCAACTTTAGCTAATAGTTTTAATGCCACATTATTTACACCGACAAATACTTCTGATCCATTATCTGTTTACGCGGATTTTAAACCTGATTTTGTATGGTCAAAATATTTAGGTTCAACTCCTTCTGTAACAAGTCATTATTTAGTAGATTCTCAAAGAGGGTTGTCTTCTTTAATGTATTCAGATAGAACTGATGCGGCATATACTGCTAGTTATTATGTGAAATCGTTTGATCCAAACGGAATAACATATATAAATAATTTATTTAACAGAACGGGTACGGATACTGCAGTAGCTTGGTTTTGGAAAGCAGGAGGATTAGGAACTATTAATAATGATGGAGCCACTACAAGTGTAGTGTCTGCCAATGCTGAAGCTGGATTTAGCATCGTAAAATATGTGGGCCCGGCAGGAAATTCTACAGTCGGTCATGGTTTAGGGGCTCCGCCTCGGATGGTGATTCAAAAGCAATATACCGCATCAACTGATTGGTATGTTTATTTCCCAGAAAATGTAATTGATGCAAATCTTAATTATATGGAGCTCAACGATACTGTTGGTATTACGTCCACCACTTCCACTAATCCTAATTCTACAATTATTAATACTGCAGCTTCGGGACCAATTGTTGCATATTGCTTTGCAGACGTTACGAATTATATGAAGATAGATACATATTCAGGGAGTGGGGTAAGTGGAAAGCAAATTACAGGATTAGGGTTTACTCCTAAATTTGTAATGATAAAAAGAGTAAATAACACTGACGCTTTTAGCAGTTGGTATATGTTTGATAATGTCCGGCTAAATGGAATATATTCCGATCAATTAGAAGCAAATACAAACGCAGCGGAATCATCAGTTACTTATGTTTCTTTTTTTAGTGGAAGTGGTGGCGGATTTCAACTGGACACAACAGCTTCAAATTTAAATAATAGCGGTAGTGAATTTGTATATATTGCAATTGGATAACTTAAATAAATAATATGGAAACAACAATTTTAATACTTATCGGATTAGTAATACTACTAATCGTAATAAACATAGTCTCAATATGGCTATCAAAAAAAGGTCTTACTAAAGACGAGAACAATAACATGATTCCGGACATCTTAGAGCATAAATTTGCTCAAATGAAGAAAGATGTATCTAGAAAAGTAGATCGTGTCGGAGAAGAGCTTAAAGATGTTACTAAAGCTATAAAAGAAGTAGGTAATCAAATCGGAGATGTTCCAAGCGCAATGCAAGGGAAAAAAAGATCTGGTAAAAAATCTAAAAAAAGATGAATTACGTGCAAGACACTACTCTAGGGAAAATAACTGTAAACTATATTTATGTTTCATCTAACCAAAATAACTGTGACTGATATAAAAGTTTATGCGCTAACGGCTGGAGCCCTAGCCACTTCAATGACGGATATTGACGTTATTCTTAAAATTATTGCTACCCTGGTAGCGATAGGATACACTTTGCATAAATGGTATATAATGCATGGAAAAAATAAGTGAGCACGTATCGTATAAAGAAGGTGTTAAATCTAATACAGCAAGTAGACTAGGTATAGAAAACACTCCAGGCTCTTACGAGCTTTCTAATATGGGAATACTAGCGGATAATATTTTTGAACCCTTAAGAAAATGGGTAGGAGGGCCTATAAAGATTAATAGTTTTTTTAGATGTGAAGATTTAAACCGAGCTATTGGCGGAAGTTCCCGATCACAACATTGCCAGGGGCGCGCGATTGACCTGGATGATACTTTTGGACATAAAACAAATGCAGAGATGTTTCAGTATATTAGAGAAAATTTAAATTTTGATCAAATTATTTGGGAGTTTGGTGATGATACTAATCCCGACTGGGTTCACGTGAGCTATGTATCCGAAAGCGAAAATAGAGGCAGAGCGTTAAAGGCTGTAAAAGAAAACGGAAAAACTAGCTATAAAGTAATATGAAAATAATTTTAAAATCTGCGCTTTACGGCTTATTAATTTTTTATGTTAGTTTAATTTATATAACATCATGAGTAAACCTAAGAAAAAATTTGGACAAACTACAGTAGGTCGGCTTTTAAAAGCATCGGTAGGACTTATTAACCCTACATTAGGAAAAATTATACAAGGAGATATGTCGGTGGAACAAGTCGTCTCTTCTATTAAAAACTCAGACGCCCCCGCAGAAGATAAAATTAGAGCTCAAGAAATGGTGTTAGAAGCTTATGAAGCGGAAGTAGCAGATCGAGCCAGCGCTAGGCAGCGTGAAATGGCGGCATTAGCTGCCGGGTCTAATGATATACTTTTTAAAACCGTGGGATGGGGAATCACGATTTGTTTTGTCGGTGTTGTAGCCGGAGCGATAGGTTTGTGGGAAGTGCCAGAAGAATCCCAAAGGCTATTTGATATGGGTTTTGGAGCGGTAGTGGCGGCTTTTACTCAAGTTATTGGATATTATTTTGGATCTTCAGCAGGAAGTAAACATAAAACTAACATGATGAGTGATGGCCAAAACAATCAACTATAATACCCATAAAACAAAGTCTAAAATTAGAAGACCTGGAGTTCACTCTAAAACCAAAACTTCTTCTTTAAAGTCGTCTAAAAACTATCGCAAACTCTATAAAGGACAAGGGCGTTAAATAATTTGTATCTTTATATTCAAATTAAATCAAATCTAATGGATATAAGGAAAATTTCTGTAGGTCCAGATTATAAGTCTGGCGCAATGCACTACTTGGTGGGTCAAGAAATTTTAAACGGAAAATATTTTATTCATCTTATTCAGTATATAGAAGCTTCGGGTTCAATAAAAATATGGATTCAAAGAAAAGACGAAATTCTTTTATGGAAAGAGTTTAATTCTCAAATTCCTGTTTCTATAGAATATAATATAAACTTTTAATGAAGTCACCGTTTTACTTTATTGTACAACCAATAGGAGGTAAAAGATATAACAACACTAAAAATATATCAGGCCTGGACTTTATTACGAGCTCCTCCGAAGAGGATCATAAATTTTCTAATAGAGAAGCGCTAGTTCAACAATTGCCTCTAAACTATCATGGAAATATAAGAGTTTCTGATACTCTTTTAGTTCATCATAATGTTTTCAAATACTATAACGATATGAGGGGTAGGCAACAAAGTGGTAAAAGTTATTTTAAAGATGATTTGTTTTTTATAGACAATGATCAGTTCTACATGTATAAACAAAACGGCAAATGGTATAGCCATGACCGCTATTGTTTTATAAAGCCTTTAAAAACAAAAAAATCTTTTATATTTAAAAGAGGACAAGAAGAGCCGTTAATGGGAGAAATGAAGTATCCTAATAAGTATTTAATTTCTCAAGGAGTAGAAAAAGGTATGCCCGTTAGCTTTAAACCAGAGAGTGAATATGAGTTTGAGGTTGATGGGGAAAAGCTGTATAGAATGTATGACCATCAAATAACTTTAATGCTATGAGTTCAGAATTATTAAAAGTACAAATAATAGAAGCAGGAAGAAAAGCAGTTGAGCAGCTTATTAAAGTGGCTAAAGAAAACATTATTAAGCCTGATCCAGAGGATGAGCTAGCTGCTGATAGGCTAAAGAATGCAGCCGCTACTAAAAAGTTAGCTATTTTTGATGCATTTGAAATACTCAACAAAATAGATGCAGAACAAGAAAACATAAACATGTCTGTTAATAATCAAAAGACCGACACAAAACAAGGCTTTGCAGAAAGAAGATCAAAATAAAATATACAGCACAGTTGTAAACTATATACCCAGCGGTATTATAAAGCGCAAAAACAAAGGACGCACTTGGTTTTATGGGTATAATGAAAAATATGACGTGGTTGTGATTTCTAAATCAGGCCAGATAGGAGAAGTAGTAGAGATAAGCGGGCTACATATAGCTCTTCCGCTCATAGATGGTAAGGGTTATAAAAGATCGGAGACAAAAGCAAATCAATATTGGGAGCGTAAACTTTTACCTAGAGAACTTTCTAGAATATCCTCTATATTTCAATGGAATGAAATGCCCTCTGCATTTAAAAATAAATGGGTGGATTATATTGAGGGAGAGTTTGATAGGCGCGAATTAGGATATACTTTTTATAATAATGGAAAACCAACTTATATTACCGGAGCTCATTATATGTATTTGCAATGGACTACAATAGATGTAGGGTATCCAGATTTTAGGGAAGCTAACAGAATCTTTTTTATTTATTGGGAGGCTTGTAAAGCTGATAACAGATGTTTTGGTTTAGATTATTTAAAAATCAGACGATCTGGATTTTCGTTTATGGGTTCTTCTGAGTGTGTAAACACTGGAACTTTAGCTAAAGATGCAAGGGTAGGTATATTATCTAAAACTGGATCAGATGCTAAAAAAATGTTTACAGATAAAGTTGTACCTATAGCCAACCGGCTACCATTTTTTTTCAAACCGATACAAGATGGAATGGATAAGCCAAAAACAGAATTAGCTTTTAGAATTCCGGCTTCTAAAATTACTAAGAAAAATATGTATGACATAGCTGATGATGAGCTTTATGGTTTGGACACCACTATAGATTGGAAGAATACGGATGAGAACTCTTATGACGGGGAAAAGCTTTTGCTTTTAGTACATGATGAAAGCGGTAAGTGGTTAAAACCAAATAACATTTTAAACAATTGGCGAGTAACCAAGACGTGTTTAAGACTAGGAAGCAAAATTATTGGTAAATGCATGATGGGGTCTACCTCTAATGCTCTAAATAAAGGAGGGGATAACTTTAAAAAATTATTTGAAGATTCCAATATAGCCAACCGAAACTCAAATGGGCAAACAAAAAGCGGTATGTATTCTTTATTTATTCCTATGGAGTGGAATATGGAAGGGTTTATTGATAGGTACGGAATGCCTGTTTTTTATAAACCAGAAAAACCAGTAATGGGGGTGGACGGTGAAATGATAACAAATGGCGCTATAGATTATTGGCAAGCTGAAGTAGACTCATTAAAAAAAGATCCTGATGCTTTAAACGAATATTACCGTCAGTTTCCTAGAAGCGTATCTCATGCATTTAGGGATGAAAGCAAATCTTCGCTGTTTAATCTGAGTAAAATATATCAACAGATTGATTACAATGATTCTTTAATAATAGGTCAGCACGTTACAACGGGCAGATTTTATTGGAAAGATGGAGTAAAAGACACAGAAGTTATATTTAGCCCAGACCCTAAAGGAAGGTTTAAAGTTTCGTGGACACCAAATAAATCATTAACAAATAAAAAACAAAATAGAAATGGCACTTACTATCCAGTAAATGAACACATCGGAGCGTTTGGCTGTGACTCTTATGATATATCAGGCACTGTAGGTGGCAGAGGATCTAATGGAGCTTTGCATGGATTAACTAAGTTTAGCATGGAACAGGCTCCAAGCAACGAGTTTTTTCTAGAATATGTTGCTAGGCCGCAGACTGCCGAGATATTTTTTGAAGAAGTGTTAATGGCTTGTGTTTTTTACAGCATGCCTATTTTAGTTGAAAACAATAAACCAAGGCTTTTATATCATTTTAAAAACCGTGGCTACAGAGGGTTTAGTATGAATCGTCCTGATAGACATTTTAATAAACTTTCAAAAGCTGAAAAAGAGTTAGGAGGAATTCCCAATACCTCTGAAGATGTAAAGCAGTCACATGCGGCAGCTATTGAGTCATATATAGAAAAACATGTGGGTTTAGATATAGAAGGAACTTATAGATCTACTAATGATATGGGGACTATGTATTTTATGCGAACCTTAGAAGAGTGGTCTAGATTTGACATTAACAACCGAACGCATTTTGACGCGAGCATTAGCTCGGGTTTAGCAATAATGGCTAATCAAAAAAACCTTTATTTACCTGAGCAAAAACAAACCAAAATAAATATTAACTTTGCAAGATATGGTAACAGTGGAATTTATAGTGAATTAATTAAATAGATGAAGGACGTTAAAATTAATATTTCATCTGTAGGGTTTCCAAGTCAGTTTGTATCGGACGCAGAAAAAGCCACCGACGAGTTCGGATTACAGATAGGTCAGGCGATACAATACGAATGGTTTAGAAAAGATTCAAATGGTTGTAGGTATTACAGTCAATGGAGAGATTTTAATAGACTAAGACTTTATGCTAGAGGTGAGCAGTCTATAGCTAAATATAAAAACGAATTAGCTGTCGACGGAGATTTGTCTTATTTAAATTTGGATTGGACACCTGTGCCTATCCTTCCTAAATTTGTAGATATAGTTGTAAACGGAATGCAAGACAGGCTTTTTAAAGTAAAAGCATATGCGCAAGACGCCTTATCTCAATCAAAACGCAGTAAATATCAAGACATGATAGAAGGGCAAATGGCCGCTAAACCTGTCTTAACTACTATAAAAGAAGAATCCGGTTTTGATCCTTTTATTATGGATCCAGATGAATTGCCTGCATCGGACGAAGAGCTTTCATTATATATGAATTTAAACTATAAGCCAGCAATAGAAATAGCAGAAGAAGAAGCTATAGATACTATGTTTGCCGAAAACCATTATGAAGATATTAGAAAACGAATTGATTACGATCAAATGGTTGTAGGTGTGGGTATGGCAAAGCATGAATTTTTACCAGGAGCAGGTGTAAAAGTTTCTTATGTGGACCCAGCCAATGTAGTGTATAGCTATACTGAAGACCCTTATTTTAAAGATTGTTTTTATTGGGGAGAGATAAAAACGGTGGGTATAAGCGAGTTAGTAAAGATAGACCCTAAATTAACTAGAGAAGATTTAGAAAAAATTTCTCAATATAGCCAAAGTTGGTACGATTATTTTAATACCGCTCAGTATTATGAAAACGATATATTCTATAGAGACACTTGCACGTTAATGTATTTCAATTACAAGACCACTAAAAAAATAGTGTACAAGAAAAAAATTAATGACGTTGGCGCATCAAGAATGATAGAAAAAGATGACACCTTTAATCCCCCCGAGGAAATGCTTGAAGAAGGTAAGTTTGAAAAAATAGAAAAGACTATTGATGTATGGTATGATGGTGTTATGGTCATGGGCACTAATATAATTTTAAAATGGGAGCTTGCAGAAAATATGGTAAGACCTAAGTCGTCATCTCAACATGCTTTACCCAATTATGTTGCTGTTGCACCTAGAATGTATAAAGGAGTAATAGAATCTTTAGTTAGAAGAATGATTCCATTTGCTGATTTAATTCAAATGACTCATTTAAAGCTGCAACAAGTAATAGCCAAAGTGGTGCCAGATGGAGTTTATATAGATGCAGATGGATTAAATGAAGTAGACCTGGGGACAGGAGCAGCTTACACCCCAGAAGATGCTTTGCGTTTATACTTCCAAACAGGTAGTGTAGTGGGCAGAAGTTACACTCAAGAAGGTGACTATAATCAAGGGAGAGTCCCTATTAAAGAATTAACTAGTAATTCAGGTGCGGCTAAAACACAGATGCTTATAGCTAATTATAACCATTATCTGGATATGATTAGGTCGGTAACAGGTCTTAATGAGGCTAGAGACGGCTCTACTCCTAACCCAGACGCCTTAGTAGGGGTGCAAAAACTTGCCGCATTAAATTCAAATACAGCTACCCGCCATATATTAGATGGAAGTCTTTACATATATCGCACGTTGGCTGAAGCGCTAACGTATCGGGTGGCTGACATATTAGAGTTTTCAGATTTTAAAGATGATTTTATTAATAAAATAGGAAAGTATAATGTTAGTATCTTAGGAGAAATTTCTCAGCTTTACATATATGACTTTGGGGTATTTATAGAACTGTCTCCAGATGAGGAGCAAAAAGCGATGTTAGAGCAAAATATACAAATGGCTTTATCGAAACAAGATATTAACCTTGAAGATGCTATTGATATAAGAGAAATAAAAAATTTGAAACTTGCAAATCAATTATTAAAAGTAAAACGTAAATCTAAACAAGAGGCAGACGAAAAAAGAGAAATGCAAAAACAAGCTATGATTTCTCAACAACAACTCAAGTCTCAAGAGATGGCTGCCCAAGTTGCCGTTCAAAAAATTGAATTAGAAGCTCAAGCGGAAATGAAGGTAAAGCAAGCTGAAATTGCTTTTGAGATAGAGAAACAAAACAATGAAGCTAACCTTAAAGCTCAGCTTATGAAACAAGAGTTTGCTTATAATCAACAACTTAGGAATGTTTCAGAAAATGCTTTAGCGTTTAGAGAAGGAGCGAGAGAAGAGGCTAAAAAAGAAAGAATAAGCCAACAAAACACAGAACAGTCTCAATTAATAAATCAAAGAAAAAATAATTTACCTCCCAAAAATTTTGAATCAAATGAAGATTCGATGGACGGATTTGACCTTGCAGAGTTCGATCCTAGGTAGCTAAAAACGTATTTCTTTTTTTATTAATTTTGTTTTATAAATCAAATCTAATCAAATGAATATAAAAGTCAGAGAAGTCACAGACGTGGTTGAAAAGTCTAAACAGCAAATTGAACAAGAACTTTTAGACAAACATGAAGCTCAGCAGAAGCTAGAGTTTGATGACAAGAAAGAAGAAAAACAGGTAGTTAAAGAAGTGTCTTCTGAGCCTGAACAAAAATTAGAAGAGCCGGTAAGCGACCCTGAACCTACCGAAACTGTTGAAGAGCCGGTAACGGAAACAACAAAGGTTGAACAAAGCGAGCCACCGGAAATAAAAGAGACAGACGTTCTTTCATTTATTGAAAAAAGATATGGTAAGCAGATTGGTTCTTTAGAAGAGCTAACAGCTGAAAGAGAAGAGGCTGAGCCTCTGCCAGAAGATGTAGCTGCTTACTTTAAATATAAAAAAGAAACAGGAAGAAGTTTAGAGGACTATGTTAAATTACAACAAGACTTCTCTAGCATGAATCCTGACTCTTTGCTACGACAGTATTTAACTGTAACAGAAGAAGGTTTAGACCCTGAAGATATTGATTCCTTAATGGAAGAATATGATTACGATGAAGAGGTTGATGAGCCCGCAACTATAAAGAAACTTAAACTAGCAAAGAAAAAAGATATTGCAAAAGCTAAAAAATTTTTTAGAGAACAGCAGGAATTATACAAACAGCCTCTTGAGTCAAGAGAAAGTTCAGCCCCGCCCTCTAAAGAATATGAAGCTTATAAGCAATATATGAGTGAAGCTAAAACGCAACAAGAAGAAGGCGATCGCAGAGCAAATTGGTTTGCGAAAAAAAGTGATGAATTATTTAATACCGAGTTTAAAGGTTTTAAATTCAAGGTAGATGATTCAGAAGTAATGTTTTCTCCTGGTAGCCCAGCTGATTTAAGAAAAGCCCAAGACACTCCAATGAATTTTATAAAAAAATTCTTGGATGAAGGAGGGATGCTTAAAGATGCCGCAGGATACCACCGCTCTTTAGCTATAGCAATGAATCCTGAAAAGTTTGCTCAGTTCTTTTATGATCAGGGCAAATCAAATGCGACTGAAGATGTTATGCGTAAGACTAAAAATATAAATATGACTGAGCGCACAACACCGGAGGTTTCAACAAAAGGAGGAATGCAAGTTAAATCAGTGTCTCAACCTTCGAGTAGAGGCCTGAAAATTAAAAGTATTAAACGAAGTTAAATTTAAAAATTAATTAAAAATTATATATTATGGCTGGACAAGTAAAATCGACTCCAACATTTGCGCTAACACCGAGTTCAGAAAGAACTCCTACAGCTCAAAACTATTTAACCAATGCAGATTTTGATTGGTTAAATCAATATTTACCTGATACGTACGAAAAAGAATTCGAGCGTTATGGTAACAGAACAATCTCTTCTTTCCTACGTATGGTAGGAGCAGAGATGCCTACCAACTCTGACCTTATCAAATGGGCAGAACAAGGTAGATTACATACTAAATACACTCAAGTGGGTTCAACGGGATCTGCAACAGATGATCAAGTTGTCTTTCAAGTAAATGACGTACTAGATCCTACAGCAGCAGAACAAGTAATTAGAGTAGGACAAACAGTAGTTATTGTACAAAATGATGGTTCAGGTACTAACAAAGCGGTTGTAAGCGCTGTTGATAATAGCCTTGGAGGTAGAGGTAGATTTACAGCTGATTTTTATGAGGCTGGTGGATTAGTAACTGCAGGAACAGGATATACTAACGCTGATGTTACTGTATTTATTTACGGATCAGAATTTAAGAAAGGAACTGCTGGAATGGTAGGTTCTCTTGAATCTAACGACTTCATCTTTGACAATAAGCCTATTATTATTAAAGATACTTACAATGTATCTGGATCTGATATGGCTCAAATTGGCTGGGTAGAAATAACTACTGAAGATGGAGCAACAGGATACCTTTGGTATTTAAAATCTGAGCATGAAACAAGACTTAGGTTTGATGATTATTTAGAAACTGCAATGATTGAAGCTGTACCTGCAGAGCAAAACTCTGGTGCTGCAGCAATATTAGGTAGCTCAGGAGCTGCCGCTGACCCAGGAGCTGGTTCGGATGGTATATTTTATGCTGTTCAAAACAGAGGAAATATCTGGGATGGTGGTAACCCAACTACATTAGCGGACTTTGACAATGTAATTAGTAGACTTGATAAGCAAGGAGCAATTGAAGAAAACGTATTATTTGTTGACAGACAATTTGCTTTTGATATTGATGATATGTTAGCTGCTCAAAATTCTTATGGAGCAGGGGGTACATCATACGGTCTATTTGACAACGACGAAGAAATGGCGTTAAATTTAGGATTTTCTGGATTCAGAAGAGGTTATGACTTCTATAAAACTGACTGGAAATACTTAAATGACCCTACTATGAGAGGTGGACTTCCAACAGGAGCAGGTTCAGGACGTGTAAACGGACTACTTGTGCCAGCTGGATCAACTAGTGTTTATGACCAAATTCTTGGTAAAAACGCTAAGAGACCTTTCTTACATGTTAGATATAGAGCTTCTGAAACAGAAGACAGACGTTACAAAACTTGGATTACTGGTTC
>Ga0209232_1000456_pt1 | contig 25084 bp, 24 predicted proteins | sample ETNvirenome_2_60_FD_184066 | JGI IMG/M metagenome (GOLD analysis project Ga0209232, IMG submission 184066) | Marine viral communities from the Pacific Ocean - ETNP_2_60 (SPAdes) (version 2) | ecosystem: Environmental > Aquatic > Marine > Oceanic | place: Pacific Ocean | collected 2013-06-22
TTTAACAATCATCGATGATAAAAAGCTTCAGTTTGGCACTAACACAGACGCTTATATCTCTTATAGAGAAACGTCAGATGATTTTATGGTTATCTCTGGATCCTCAAAGGGAATTGTATTATCAGGCTCTACTATTCAAATTGCTGGAACTCTCGAAGGCGCCTCGCCGCTTAAAATTGGCGGCGAACTACAATTTGTCGGCACCGGAGCAAACACTGGAATTAATTTAGGTCCAAATAAAGAAGCCAAACTTTTTTATGAGAGTACAGGAACAAACGCCTTAGTAATCTCTGGTTCTCATAACGGAACACACATGTCTGGATCCTTGGTAACAATTGATGGAAAATTAGGTGTTGGCGTCTATGGTGCCGATGTCACTGATGGCATCACATTGCCTAATACTAATACGCAGGCTGGCCAAATCAAAGCTAGCTCCTACCTGTCATATTCTTCTCGACGATATAAAAAAGATATTAAAAAATTAGAAAATCCCTTAGAAATAATTAATTCTCTTGAAGGTGTCTCTTATGAATGGAAAAATTCGGGAGCAAAAGATTTTGGATTTATCGCAGAAGATGTTGGTCAAATTCTTCCTGGTATTGTACAGTGGGAAGACAACGGAAAGGATGCTACTGGCATAGACTATAGTAGAATCGTGCCTTATCTAGTTGAAGCTGTGAAAGAGCAGCAGATCCAAATAGAAAAGTTAAATCAACAACTTATAAATAGATCTGAAGATACTGAAAAGAAATAAAAAAATATCTTTGCAGTGTAACGTTTTTTATATACCAAACCTTTTTTTAAAAAGTATTTATAGTGCCTGGATATTTGTATTCAGGTAATCATAAATAACATTTATAGGAGGGTTTATTTATGGCGAATTTCATTAAAATGTCAGGTTCAGTTCTGTCTGGTTCAGAGGCCGGATCTGGATACGCACTCGGTGTTTCCGAGTTTCAAATGCTTGATGCTCTAACTGCAGGTACAGTTACTGCAAGCAAATTAGTCGTTGTTGATTCCAACAAGGACATCAAAGAGTTCCGTAATCTTCGCGCGGTTCAACTTTCTGCTTCTACCAATATCGTTATTGGTGCAGCAGACATTAGCGAAGCAGACTTGGAGCAAATTGACGGCTTAACAGCTGGTACAGTTGCTGCAAGCAAAGCAGTCGTTGTTGACGCTAACAAAGACGCTTCTGGTTTCCGTAATGTTACAGCCACTGGTGCTTTCATCATCGGTAGTGCCAACATGGACGAGACTGATCTTGAGAAGCTTGACGGCATCACAAACGGTGCTGGTGCAGCGAACAAGGCACTTGTTTTAGATGCAAACGCTGATGTTGCTAGTGGTCTTCGCAGACTTGCTGCTGCACAGTCACTTGTTGCCGGCACTACAATTTCTGGTGCTGCTGGTATTTCTGGTGCTTCTCTTGATTGTGATGGTGATTTAACAGCTGGAACAATCACAATGACTGGCTACTCTGTCGACGCTGACGGTGACCTTAGCGCCAAGTCATTAGTTTCAACAAGCACAGTTAGTGGTGCTGCTGGTGTTTCTGGTGCTTCTCTTGCTGCTGACGGTAACGCTGTCCTCGGCGGTTCGGTTACAGCAGGAAGTTCTTTCATCATTGGCTCTGCTGATCTTAACGAGGTTGATATGGAGAAGCTCGACGGTATTACAAACGGTACTGTTGCTGCTAGCAAGGCAGTTGTTGTGGACGCGGACAAGGATGCTTCTGGCTTCCGTAATGTCACTGCAACAGGCGCGATCACTGCTGGAACTTCTTTCATCATTGGTTCTGCCGATCTTAATGAGACTGATCTTGAGAAGCTTGATGGTATCACAGATGGTACTGCCGCGGCAAGCAAAGCTTTGGTTTTGGATGCCAACAAAGATGCTTCTGGTATGCGCGATCTCTCGATGAGAAACGTTTCTGCTTCTGCAGATGTTCAGCTCGCAGGTGCAAGCAACATCACAGGCCCTGGTCTTTCATTATCAGTTGCAGACTTAGAGCAGCTTGATGACCTTACAGCTGGTACTGTTACTGCAAGCAAAGCAGTCGTTGTTGACTCCAACAAAGACATCGCTAGCTTCCGTCACCTTACTGCAGCAGGCGCAATTACTGCTGGAACTTCTTTCATCATTGGCTCTGCCGATCTTAATGAGGCTGATCTTGAGAAGCTTGATGGTATCACAGACGGTACTGGTGCAGCGAACAAAGCTTTGGTTTTGAGTGCTGCCTCAAAAATTAATAGTGGGCTTTCCGAGCTTACAGCATCAAGTGCTCTTATTTCGTCAGGAGTAATCCAAAGCGCAGGCGCTGCAGGTTTCGCAGGCGGATACGGCAGCACTGGTGTTTCCATCAATGCTGATGGTGACCTTTTTGTTAACGGCAATAGTACTCTTGATGGTACTTTAACAGTTGCTGGTGCTTACGGTAGCACAGGTGTTAGCATTTCTGCTGCTGGTAACCTCGATATGGATGGTAACTTAGCAGTTGGTGAAGATGATGATGGCTCTGATGTCAAATTCTTCGGTGACACAGCCGGTAGATACTTCCAGTGGGATGCATCCGCAGACGCAGTTGGAATTGGTAAGAATCCAGGCTCTGGCTACGCAATTGATGTTGCAACAGGACATGGTGACGTTCGTGCAGACGCATTTGTCACTTATTCTGATCGTACTCTCAAAACAAATATCCAGACAATGGATACTGCGTTAGAGAAAGTTATGAAGCTTGAGGCTGTTACCTACGACAAAGTTGCCACAGGTAAAAGCGAGATTGGCTTTATTGCTCAGGATGTCGCAAAGGTTGTTCCTGAGATTTGTGCTCTCGATGAAAACGGCGAAGGCCGCGGAATCGATTACTCAAGAATGTCGGCATTGCTTGCTGGCGCTCTTAAAGCACAGCAGGAGCAGATTGCTCAGCTCAAAGAGATTGTTGCTAAACTACAGAAGTAATTCTGTTTTAATTTCGGTTAATTTACATTAGTCGATCAGGCCCCATCTATATTATAGGTGGGGCCTTGCTTTTGTACTATTTACTAAGCAATGTTAAAATCACGTAAATTTAGAAAAATCATACTTAAATCTGAAGTTGCACTAATCGAAGAAGAAGAGTTTGAAGATAAGTTTAATATGTTTGGGTCAGAGTTTGATCAGGATTTTCAACAGGAAATAGCTTTTCTTAAAGAAAAAGAAAAACCAAAATCTAAAGATAAAATAGAACAAACAATAGAAGATGAAGAAAATGAAATACCGCAAAAAGTTTCATATGAATTTTTAAAAAGTCTCCATAGAGAACTAGCTAGAATACTACATCCAGATCTTAACAAGGGTGCAGATGACAATGAATTTAAAAAAATGCAAAATGCTTATGAATCTGGCAATGCAGCTATCTTAGTATCGATGGCTGCTGATTATAACATTGAAATTGACTTTAAAGAAGAAGACTTAGATAAAATAGAGCAGCAAATTGAATTAAAGAATCAAAAGATCAAGAAAGGAAAATCTAGTTGCCGATGGGTCTGGTGCTCATCAGATAAAAATGATGTTATTAGAAGTATGATAAGAAGCTCTTTAGGAATTGATGAAGAAGAGTTTCAAGAATGGTTAACAAAAAATAATAAATAGGATATAATATGTCAATGGATAAAGACTGGGATCACATAGCAAGAATCGAAAAGGCTATAAATCAAAAATATGGCAAAGAAGCGATTATAAATCCTGCCTCGGAATGGTCCGAGGAAAAAGAAAAAGATTATATTGAGCAACTCAAAGAAATGAGCGACAAGCAGTATACTCTAGACGAGCAACAAGAGAAGGTTGAAGCTGATGGGTTTTTAATCAATAAAAAACTACTTACTAGAGAAACTACAATTTTAAATTGTGCAGTTTGTAAAAAAAGATTAAAAACAGCTAAAGACGATATATACAATAGTAAGTTTGAATGCTGTCATAAATGCTACATAAAATATGTTGAAGATAGAGAAGAACGCTGGCTAAACGGCTGGAGACCAGGAGATAATTAAATGTCACAGAAAGATTTAGATGTTGTTAGGGGAATCATGCAGGCAGCTGCAGATTCATACGATGGTGCCCTTGATGAAAAAGGTGAACCAATCAAGATTGGTCTCAAAAGAGATGAAGGTCATCCGGTGCTAGACACTAGAGTGATGGATGGATTCAAATGTCAAGTTGACGGTGCGAAACTGATTGTTAAATACCAGTCGGATATCCGCCTTAAAGATGTCTACAGTGGAAATTTTGAAAATGAACTTGAGCAAACATTTAAGGACATTGCTAAACACCTTAGAAAACAGTACAAAAAAATCACAGGAAATGCCTTAACTTTAAAAGCTGACGGCGAGTGTGACGCATTGGTTCAGTCTACCAGTCGTGTAAGAGTTTTTGTTTTGGCTACCAAGATATACACTATCGGAAACTTGAAAGATGTTGAGAATCGTCTTGAACCAAGCGAAGATAGCCTAGATCAAAACTTCAAGAAGTTCCTAACTCAGAAAGGTTAAATGTCTTATAAATTAACCAGAGAACAGATTTTAAAAGAAATCGTAAAGTCTGGTAAAGACCCTGCATATTTTATTAATAATTACGCTAGGATTTCACATCCACAGCACGGTCTGATACCATTTAACACATATGATTTTCAAACAGACCTAGTAGGTAGCTTTAACGATTATCGTTTCAATGTAATTTTAAAAGCCCGCCAGCTAGGCATATCAACAATTACGGCAGCTTACGTTGCGTGGATGATGCTTTTTCACAAGGAAAAGAACGTTCTTGTTATCGCCACACAGTTCAAGACAGCATCTAATCTTGTTAAAAAAGTAAAAGCGATACATAAGAATCTTCCAAGCTGGCTTCGGATTGCTGAGATCTCAATTGATAATAGAACTTCATTTGAACTAACTAACGGATCTCAAATCAAAGCAACATCAACTTCTGCTGACGCCGGTCGTTCTGAAGCTCTTTCCTTGCTTGTAATTGACGAGGCCGCTCATATTGACGGATTAGGAGAGCTTTGGACAGGCTTGTATCCAACACTTTCAACTGGTGGCCGCTGCATTGCTCTCTCAACCCCCAATGGTGTTGGAAACTGGTTTCATCAGACCTGTATTGACGCAGAGCAAGAAAACAATGATTTCTTCTTGACAACTCTTAAGTGGGATGTTCATCCTGATAGAGATGAAGAGTGGTTCGAGAAAGAAACCAAGAATATGTCACGGCGCCAGATAGCACAGGAGCTTGAGTGTAACTTCAATATGTCTGGCGAGACTGTGTTTCACACGGATGATATGAAAATTATTGAAGAAGGCGTAAAAGAACCTGAATACAAAACAGGATTTGACCGCAACTTCTGGGTTTGGGAAAAGTACCAACCGGGAGCGACATATCTTCTATCGGCAGATGTTGCCCGAGGCGATGGAAAAGACTACTCTTCTTTCCATATATTCAAAGTTGAAACAATGGAGATCGTAGGAGAGTACCAAGGAAAAGCAACACCAGATTTATTTGCGAATATGTTAAACGAAGTTGGAAAAGAATATGGAAACTGTATGGTTGTTGTTGAGAACAACACAGTAGGGTGGACAGTTCTTGATAAGTTACAAGAATTTTCCTACCCAAATATTTTTTATTCTTACAAGTCCAGCCACGAATATGTTGATCCTTTGATAGGTGAAAGAAGCAATTCTGCTGTAATGGGCTTTTCAATGACTTCAAAAACACGCCCATTAGTTATTGCCAAATTAGAAGAATTCGTTAGAAATAAACTAGTTACGATATATTCAACGAGAACTTACAATGAGATGAAAACATTTGTTTGGCACAGTGGCAGACCACAGGCTATGCGAGGATACAATGATGACCTTGTTATGGCGTTTGCGATTGGATGTTGGGTTAAAGACATAGCGTTTGAGGTAAATCAGAGAGATATGGAATATAAAAAAGCTTTCTTAAATTGCATGAAAAAATCTGATACAATCATAAACACTAGAATCCGTGGACAACACGGATATAAAGAAATCATTAGAGATGATGAAAAAAGAAAATATCTAGATCACGTATGGCTTCTTAAAGGATAAATATAAATGGCTAATAGAAATTCAAATCCAAACAATTCTCAACACGAGCTTTTTAGAAAACTTACTAAATTGTTCTCTGGGCCTATAACAAATTATAAGCAACAGAACCAGAGAAGCCACAGAAGAATACAGTTAGATAAATATGCTACTAAGTTTAAATCGAGCAGTGGTCAGACATTTAAGAAGTCAGAGTATAATAATAGAGGAAATTACACTGCAAATTATCTTTCAAATCAAAATCGCGCTGAGAGATATATTGATTTTGACCAAATGGAGTTTATGCCTGAGATTGCCTCTGCTATGGATATTTATGCTGACGAGATCACAACATCTACGGAAATGACTCCTCTTTTAAAAATCAAAACACACGATGAAGAGATAAAATTAGAATTAGATAATCTATTTCACAACATTTTAAACGTTGAATTCAATATATTTGGCTGGGCCCGCTCGCTTTGTAAATTTGGAGATTTCTTTCTTTATTTGGATATTGATGAGGGAGACGGAATTAAATATGCGATTGGTCTTCCTGCGAGTGAAGTAGAAAGATTAGAAGGCGAAGATGAAAATAATCCAAATTATGTTCAGTATCAGTGGAACTCAGCTGGCCTAACATTAGAAAACTGGCAGATGGCACATTTTAGAATTCTTGGAAACGATAAGTATGCTCCTTACGGTACTTCGGTACTGGAGCCAGCCCGTCGTATTTGGCGCCAATTAACCTTGTTAGAAGATGCAATGATGGCCTACCGTATTGTAAGATCACCAGAAAGAAGAGTTTTTTACGTTGACGTAGGTAATATTCCACCACAAGATGTTGAACAATACGTTCAGCGTGTAATGACGCAGATGAAAAGAAATCAAATTGTTGATGATTCAACAGGTCGCGTCGACCTTCGTTATAATCCAATGTCCGTAGAGGAAGATTATTTTATTCCTGTTAGAGGCGGCGAATCAACAAAGGTTGAGAGCCTTGCCGGCGGACAGTTTACTGGCGATATTGATGATGTCAAGTATTTGAGAGAGAAATTGTTTGCCGCGCTTAAAGTGCCTCCTTCCTACTTAACAAACGCCGAAGGGGCATCGGAAGATAAAACTACTTTAGCTCAAAAAGATATTCGCTTTGCAAGAACAGTCCAAAGGTTGCAACGAGCAATTGTTGCTGAGCTTGAAAAGATTGCAGTTGTTCATCTTTTCACTAGAGGCTATCGCGGCAAAGACCTGACGTCTTTTAAGATTAGCCTAAATAACCCATCTAAGTTAGCACAGTTACAAGAGCTTGAGCATTGGAGAACAAAGTTTGATGTTGCTTCTGCCGCAACAGAAGGTTTCTTTAGTAAACGTTGGATTGCTCACAACATTTTCAATGTTTCCGAGGAAGAGCTAGCACGAATTCAAAAAGAAATGTATCACGACAAAAGATATGCCGCATCTCTTGAGAAAGCAGCAGAAGAAATTACTGCCGCAGGCGAAGATGCTGGTGGCTTAGGCGGTGACCTAGGCGGCGGCGGAGGCGCTCTTGGAGGCAACCTCGGCGGTGATCTTGGGGGTGACTTAGGAGGAGATCTTGAAGGTGATTTAGGCGGAGATACAGACACTCCAACAGATGATACACCTGCTCCTGAAGATGCTGCTCCAGCAGGCGACGATTCGGCACTCCTAGCTGCTCCTGGAAAAAGAGATGTTAGAGAGTATGAGAAATCATCATATATTCCGGTTAAAAATGACGAAAGAAAGAAAAAAGGACCATATAGAAGACACATTAGATCCAGCACTGCGTCAGAAGATAAAGGTTCTTCTATGAGAAAAATGTTCCCCGGCATAGAAATTAATAAGTTATCTTATGGGGTAACTGAAAGTATTGATTCTAATTATAATGATGAAGAGAAGAAATTATTTGAAGTAAATGCTGATATAAAGAACTTAATAACTCTTTTGGAGTCTAAAAATGAAGCTTAAACATAACAAAAAAAGAAATACTGCGTTTTTATTTGAAATATTAGTAAGAGAATTAACACTAGCATCAATTAAAACAAATGAAAATCGCAAAAAACAAATTATTAATATTTTGAAAGAGTTTTTTCACAAGACTAGTGTGCTTGATAAAGAGCTAGATCTCTACAAAACTTTAACAAAAACTTCCGAACTAGATTCTGTGATCGCTGAAAAAGTTTTATCTGAAGCAAAAAACAGGCACAGTAGGTTAGATAAAAAGAAAATCTTTGATACGCAAACGAAGCTTATAAAAAAGATTAATTCACACCTCGGTCAAGATGTTTTTGAGACATTCATACCTGATTATAAAAACTTTGCTACCACATATCAAGTTTTTTATGAGAATGTCAACGTTACGAAACAAGTAAAACTTGAACAACAAATTCTAAAAAGACTTCAGTCAACAGAGAAAGTAATAAAAGAACAGAAATATAAGCCTGTTAGCAAATTAGCATTCAAAACTTTCTATGATAAATTTAATGAAACATATGGCAACAATTTATTGAATGAGCAAAAAGAATTAATTAAGCACTATGTTTCATCTTATGAGAAAGATGATTTAGAGTTTAAGGTATTCTTGAACGAAGAGATCGGCAGACTAAAAACTAGTCTTTTAAATGCCACCAAAGATAATACTAATAATACTGTGGTAGAGAAAAGAGATCAGATTATTAGTGTTTTAGAATCTTTTTCAAAAAAACAGGTAAGTAAAGATGTACTAGAGAAAATTTTAAAAGTGCAGCAATTAACAGAAGAGATGATTAAAGATGGCAATTAATATTAAAATAAGTCAAGATAAGCCTGAGCCTATAAAGGTTATTATTAAGCCTAACAAGGTTGAGGAAACAATTCAACTTCAAGCGCGCAAGAGTCTTGGAGGCGATATTATGATCTATGATCACGACGATATTGATATTGTCATCATGCCTGGAAAAAAGAAAATTTTAACTTTTGCAAAAGAATATTATGGCGATCACGTTTTTGAAGCACAGAATAGATTTTTTAAATTTCTAATGAAACGTGGCGTTATTGATTACGACTCCGTGCAAGGTGGAAATGTTTTTAGTTCTATGGAAGCCAAAATCCAAGAATCAAAAGAGTACAATGAAGTTCAGCACACATTGTTAGCAGTTTCGAGATTTATGGATGATGAACGTCCTCTAATGGAGTTCGAGAAAGCATTCGATGATCAAGAAGAAGCTAGACTTAACGAGCCGCCTCCGGGCGAGTATACGGAATGGGATCCGGAAAAATACCATTCAGAGAAGAAGGGCTCTATCAACAGAGGCCAGATGCCTTTTGGTATGAGCACGGCCGCAGTCTATCGCTTAGAGGAATAATGGAAACTTTACATTTTATTCTTTGCGCTTACGGAATGACATTTATTTTAATCTATGGATCAATATTTAATAAGATCCGACCAACTAAAGGTAAGTTAGGAGAATTATTCCATTGTCCTCTTTGTTTGGGCTTTTGGGTTGGCATAGTTTTATGGGCTTTAAATGGGTGTACGGAACTATTTAGTTTTGATTACAATTTAGTCACAGCATTTTTATGCGGCTGCTTGTCTGCCGGAACTTCGTACTTTCTTAGTACATTGTTGAAAGACTTTGGAATAAACTTAAATTTAAGGACAGAAAAATGAAAAGACGCAATTTAGCAGAAACTAGAAGATGCTGCGCAGGTAGCACAATCACGCGAGGGTGAGCCTCGCTAGGGAATAAAAATGAAAAAGAAAAAACAAGGTAAAAAAATGACCTTTGGCGCCAGCGGTAAAATAGGAAATGTTTGCCCGAAAGTTCCAGGTAATTTTGGCATGACCAAAGGAAAAAAATAAATGACTGCAAAACTACTACAAGAATACTTTGAACTTTGCCCCGATGGCCAGTGCGCTTTTGACGTCTTAACAGAATCAGAGCGTAAGCGCGTTGCTAACGACGGAGCAGTTTATCTTGTAGGCGTTTGTCAAAGAGCCGGAACAAAAAACGGTAATGGTAGAATTTACAGAAAAGAAACTCTTCAGAGAGAAGTGGAAAATTATCAGAAGGCAATTAGAGAGAGAAGATCGCTTGGAGAACTTGATCACCCGGATGATAGTGTAATCAACCTTAAAAATGCTGCCCATTTAGTCTCAAAGATGTGGTGGGATGGCGATAATGTAATGGGTAAAATTGAAGTACTAGATACTCCTTCTGGTAGAATCCTCAAGGATTTGATCAAAGCAGGCGTTAAGCTTGGTATTTCTTCACGAGGCCTCGGCACTGTAAAAGAAGCCCAAGGCGTTGTAATGGTAGAAGATGATTTTCAGTTGATTTGCTTTGATATTGTGTCAGAGCCCTCAACACCCGGTGCCTATTTAGCGCCAAAAGCCGGCGTATCAGTATCAACTCCACAAATGGATGCTGGGATCAACGCTTATTTAAATGAGAATAAAGAAAAAACAAACTTGGATAATCTTATTCAAGATATTTTAAAGGATTAATATTATGAAAATTACAAAAGAACATTTAAGGCAAATCATTAAAGAAGAAGTTGAGGCTGCTCTTAGCGAAGAAGATACAATTTCTGAGATATTTGGTATGAAAAACAAGAAAGCGGCCCGGGCCATTGAAAGAATGAAAAATAAGATTGGCGATGCCGAAGAAGAGCTTGTTTATATGAAAGGCCGAGTAGAAAAAGTCAAATATCAGACGATGCTAAATAGACTAGCAGATGAGATAGGTTTTTTTCGCAAACAGACTGAACTGAGCGCATTTGAAGGAATGAATGACAATCAGAAAACAGAAGCGAAACTTCTTATCGATAAAGCGCACAGGCTCTTTGATAAGATTAAAAGTATTCGAGATGAGGCGCCAGAATAACTTGAATAATCTTATTCAAGATATTTTAAAAGATTGATTATGAAAAAAAATGAATTAAAAACAATGCTTAAACCTCTTATTAAAGAGTGTATTAAAGAATGCATCTTTGAAGAGGGCGTTCTGTCTGGAATTATTACAGAAGTTGCTAAGGGAATGGCTAATCAACGAATTGTTGCCGAGGGTTTAACCATTGAAAGCAAATCAAATACTCCTGATCCAAAAGAACTTGAGAGAAAAGCAGAAGCTTTGGAAGTTCAAAGACAAGAGAAAATCAAAAGATTAAATGAAAAAATGTCTTTTGGTGGAGTAGATGTATTTGAGGGCACGAAAGAAATTATCCCTGAAGGAAACCAGCACAGTGCTTTAGCTGGTACAGATCCTAGTGATTCTGGAGTCGATATATCAGGGATTATGAAAATTGCTAATGGCAAATGGAAACATTTAATTTAAAGGATTAAAAATGGCTGAGAAAACTGTTAATGTAGTGGTAAACGTAAGGCAAACAAAAGGTGATCCTTATCGCCTAATTAAAAAGTTTACTAAAAAAGTTAAAAAAGAACGCATACTTGAGGACTATTTATCTAGACGATATTATGAGAAGCCCTCAGCGAAGAGAAGAAGAGAGAAAGCGAAAAAGCTTCGTAACGCTCAAAAAGCCGAGGCAGCAAGAAACAAAAAACTAGACATAAGGTAGGTAACTAAAATGGCAGTAGATCCAAAAACAAATCAACCAATATACCCTGGAGTTCCTGGGGTAGGCTTAAATCATGCGGGCTCATATCAGGCGTCAGGCGCCCCCTATCTTACAGCGTCGCTGCTGATTGCAACGAATACTAAAGGATCAGTGGCTAGATTTGATTTTCCACGAGTTGCAAAATCTGTAACTGTTAAAGTAATTACCGCAGACCAAGTTGGAGGCGAGGGCCTGCTAAGTGATTCTGTTGTAGTTTTTTTCGGTGAGCCAAGAGATACGGGCGGAACTATGAGAATTGGTAAAGATGTATATTCCACCAATGGTACAAACGCTCCACTACAGTTTACACAAAGACATGGCTATACTTTAAGATTAGTTAGTGGCTCTGCAAATGGAATGATATCCGGCGAAGAAAAAACATTTAATGTTAAGACTGATCATGTTAATATCGCTGTTAACGGAATCGGTGGCCATGCCACGGGATCTTTTCAAATATACGCAGAATTAACAAATATCCCCGCAGGTCGAATGCCTAACGATTATATTTCTGGCTCTGGTGTGAATACACTATAAAAAGTACTTTTGTCATTTAGGTGATATATATACTATTTATTCTAGAAACTTAAGCTTAAGGAGTTTACAAATGTCAAATTTGCTTGATCAGGCTATTATAGATGCCGAGGCACTTAAAGAAGTAGCTAAGAAAAACGCAGAAGCTACAATTCTGGAGAAATTTTCAGACCAAATTAAAGAAGCTGTTGAGCAGATTCTTGACGAACAGCCCGAAGACGAGGGCGCAGAAGAAATGGAGGCTGCAGAATTAGAAGGTGGTGATGTTTTAGATCAGCTTGAGCCTGCTTCGGCCGAAGGTGTTGAAATGTGCGCCTGTCCAGATATAAAAGACAATGTTAGTGTAACAGTTGATCTTCCGTCTTTAGAGGCAGAATTAGACGGTATGCCTTCTCCGGAAGAATCTGAGAAAGTTGCTGATGCAGATATGGCCGGCGCCGCAGAAGACGATCTAGAGCTTCCTTCCCTTGAAGATTCCCTTGAAGAGGAATTTGAAATTGATGAGAGTTCTTTACAAGAATTTGTCTTTGAGTCTGCTGAGCCAAGCACAGAGCTAAACTTAGAAGAAGAACTTCTTGAAGAATTAATGGGAATGCTTGAGGAAGATGCGCCTGCAGCAGATGACGCTGTAATGGGCGCCTTTGACGAAAAAGCAGAGGCAGAAGAGCGCGCCGCCTCAACGCCACAAGACGCACCTTACGAATTAGAGGAATCTGTCGATACCGAGGAAGAGGTTGTTGAAGAAGCCTTAACAGTTGATATTGATCCTCTTAATTCCTTGCAGTCCGGTCACGGCCCAGCACCCAACGCTGTTTTTGAGTTAGCAGAAGAGCAATTGCTAGCAATGCTTCAAGACTCCGAGAACAAAGAAAAGCACGAGGCAATGCAAAAAGCCTTGAAAGATTTACAAGAGTCAAACGGTAGACTTGCGACAGATTTAGAAAAGCTATCGTCTGATAAGAAAGAATTAATTAAGATTGTTAGTAAGGTAAAGAATAGACTAGAAGAGTCAAACCTTACTAATGCTAAACTATTATATACAAACAAAGTTTTGATGAGCGACTCCCTGAATGAGCGACAAAGAAATAAAATTGTCGAAGCTTTATCAAACTCTGAAAGTGTTGAAGAAGCAAAAGTAATTTACGAAACACTTCAAAGCGCAACGGGCAGCACCATTGAAAATAAGAAGCCAGAATCGTTGAGCGAAGCAATGAATAAAACTACTTCAACACTAATACTTTCTCATCGTAAACGCGATAGAGAAAAAACAACTCAAGATGATTCATCTTTAACAAGGTGGAAAATCTTGGCTGGCTTAAATAATAAATAATATAAGGAGATTTTAACATGTCAGTTTTAGAAAAATTAACAGAAGGCATCGTTGAGAGATCGCTTAAGAACGAAGGTGCTGCTCTTTTAGAAAAGTGGGAGCGCACAGGACTTCTTGAGGGTCTTGAGAACGATCATACAAAGAATGGAATGGCTCGCTTGCTCGAAAACCAAGCAGCACAGCTCCTCAAAGAGGCTTCCTCAATGGCAGCCGGCGACGTCCAGGGTTTTGCATCCGTTGCTTTCCCTCTCGTCCGCAGAGTTTTCGGTGGTCTTATCGCAAACGATCTCGTTTCGGTTCAACCAATGAGCCTCCCTTCGGGACTCATCTTCTTCCTTGACTTTACTTACACAGACGGCCGCGCCGGCATCACAGCTGGTCAGTCCATCTACGGTGGTGGAGTCGTTGCTAGTCAGTTGACTGGTGGTGTCAGCGACATCTCTGAAGAGGGCGGTGGTTTCTACAACCTTCAGAGTGGTTATACTTCGCCGACAGGCTCGGTTGCAGCTGCAGCCACAATGGCCTCCGGTCCTACAGCCAAGTCCGCAGGAATTGCTCCAGTTTCCGGTGCAGTTACTATTGCACAGATCAACAGCACAGCTGTGATGACTGCAGCTCAGAGGCAGTCACAGCTCAAGGGTCTTCGTTATGATCCTGATCTTCTTGCAGATAGCACAAACTCGTTCTTACAGGTCACAATGAGTGTTCCTGGTGGCTCGACGGACACCGCTGGCCCACTTAATCGTAAGAACTTGATTGCAATTGATCTTAATGGCGTGACTGGTTTCAACGGTGGCTTGAACACTGCTGCGAACACTAGTGTTAGCCTTGTTCGTCGTTTGACAACACTTCAGAAAGACTCTGCAGGCGTGGAGAAGTTGGTTCTTACACTTAAGGCAGCTAGCTTTCCCAAGGGCTCTGGTTCTATTGCTCTTACTTACCCTGTTGCTGATGAGTTTGAGCAGGCTGGCCCAGTTGGTGCTGTTGTTGGTGACGTGTTCCCCCTTGAGGGCGCAGGCGCAGCTGCTGCATCGTTTGATGGCAATGAGCGTGGTCAGATTCCTGAGATCGACATCAAGGTCGACTCGATTGCTGTTACCGCAATGACTAAAAAGCTCAAGGCTAAGTGGACTCCGGAATTAGGTCAAGACCTTAACGCTTACCACAACCTTGACGCAGAGGTCGAGCTTACTCAGATTCTTTCTGAGCAGATCGCTCTTGAGATTGACCGTGAGATCGTTAACGACCTTATCCAGGAAGCAACTGCTGGTACTTACTACTGGTCCCGCAGCCCTGGTCTTTTTGTTGATCGTTTGACCGGCGCCGAAGTTGGTGCTAGCGCAGCTGCTCCAGACTTCACCGGCACTGTCAGCGAGTGGTACGAGACTCTTGTCGAGACCATTAATGACGTTTCCGCTCAGATCCACAGAAAGACTCTCCGTGGTGGTGCTAACTTCTTGGTTACTTCTCCAGAAGTTGCAAACATCCTTGAGTTTACTGCTGGTTTCCGTGCTAACGTCACTGCTGATGCAGATCGTGGTACAGTTGGCGCAGTCAACGTTGGTTCAATTTCGAAGAAGTTTGACCTCTACGTTGATCCTTACTTCCCCCGTAACGTTGTTTTGGTTGGTCGTAAGGGCGGCAGCTTCCTTGAGAGTGGTTATGTGTACGCTCCGTATGTGCCTCTCCAGGTTACCCCGACAATCTTCGGTACTGAAGACTTCGTGCCCCGTAAGGGCGTGATGACTCGCTACGCGAAGAAGATGGTCCGTCCAGATATGTACGGTCTTGTCGTTTGTCGCGGACTTCTTGGTGAGTCTGGCGCTTAATAACAAATAGCGTAATTCGAGATGCCCCGTCTAGTTTTCTAGACGGGGTTTTTTTATTTAAAATACTGACGAGCATGTAAGATTACTACTTATAGTACGGGCCGAAAGGCTTTATGACATGATTACAAATGGAGGGTCATAAAATGGCAAAAAGAATAGGACTTAATAGAGTTCACGAGTTAATTGAGAACCTAAAAAGAGAAATTAAACTAAATGGAGCTACTTTTACGGGTGGAGACAGAGGAGTAAAACACATTGCGACTGGCGGCGCAGGTACAACTACGTTAAATGTAGAAGATTCGGGAAAACTTATTTTGGTTGATGGGAGTGTATCGGGAAATCATACAATTAATTTACCCGCACCAACTTTATCAAGCGGCTTGGAATTCATTCTGATTCTTAAAAATGATAGCCATGGTAGTACTGAAATCTTGCTAGACTCTTTAGTATCGGGAGGTATTAAAGGGATGTTAAAGGTATTAGCAGCCAGTGGAATTGCAAATGTTCTTAACCATGCAAATCAAAAATTAGGTTTTGGTGACGCAGCTAAGATTGGTAGCAGAATTCATCTTATTTCGGATGGAAGCGTTTATCACGTATTGGACGCTACTTCTGACGTTACACATATTACAGCGTTTACTGCTTAAAATTAATGTTCAAAATTCAAAAAAATCTCAAAAGTTGAGGTGGCCAAATTTTTTTTTCGCCCAATTTTTGAGATTTTGTTTTTTTTGCTTTATTTTACTAATTATTAATTGATAAGGAGACCTATCATGGGTAGAAAGAAAAAAAGAATGAAGTTGGCGCTTAGACAAGCCCTTGGAAATAAAACAGAAGTTGCGGCGGAAGAACTGGCGCCAGCACCTCAAGTTACTCCTGAGCCAGAGCCTGTTCCCGAACCAAAAGCAGCACCAAAGGTAAAAAAAACAGTTGCGGCAGAAAGAAGTGCACCGGCACCTGCAAAAAAAGCTGTAAAAAAGAAAGTTCCTTCAAGATCGTCGGCCAAGAAAACAACTAAAAAGTCTTAATACTGTTTTTGGCATACTATTTACATAGTAAGCTTTGGAGATCAAATGAATGGCTGTACCTACACTAACACCAACACAAACAACACCGGCAATTGTTTTGCCGGAAACGGGATCTCTAACAACAGCAGCCGCTGCAGCTAGTTATCCATATGGCATTTACGTAGGCAACACAGACTTTGTTTCCGGCGCCGTCGATCAAGTTAATTACACTTACAGAAAATTAGGTGGCGATGTTCTTGATATTGAACTTACACAGAAGAATATTTTTGCTGCGTATGAAGAAGCAGTTCTAGAATACTCTTATTTGGTTAATATCCATCAGGCAAAAAATGCTTTAGCATCCGGTCTAGGCGCCCTCACGGGTACTTTTGATCATGATGGTGAGATCAAAGAGGCCTCCGTTGCGCAGGTAAGCGCTAGTTTAAGATATCCAAAATTTGATTTTGGCTATGTGCGACGCGTCTCAGACAAAACAATTACTGAAACTGGCCTCGGCGGTACGGAACCAATATATTCTGCATCGCTGCCTGTTGTTAACGGTAAACAAGATTATGATTTACAAAAGATAATTAACTCGTCTTCTGTAAACGATACAAGCTCCTCATTCTACGGCAAAATTGGTGAAAATAGAGTAACAATCCGGCGCGTATTTTATAAAACTCCGCATGCGATGTGGAGATTTTTTGGATATTATGGTGGAATTAATGCTATTGGTAACCTTTCTACATATGGTATGTACGCTGATGACTCTACTTTTGAAGTTATACCGCCATGGCAAAATAAGCTGCAGTCAATGGCTTACGAAGATGCAATCTATACGAGAAATTCTCATTACTCCTACGAGATTAAGAACAATAAATTAAGAATTTTCCCCCGCCCGGGCGACCATTCACCAGATAGTTTTTGGGTTGAGTTTACTGTTAAGACGGACCCTTGGTCAGAGGCCTCTGGAAGCTTAGATACTGGCATGCGCGGCGCTAATAATATGAATACGCTGCCATTTGCGAATATTCCCTATAAAAATATCAACTCTATAGGTAAACAATGGATCAGAAGGTTTGCTTTAGCTATAGCAAAAGAGATGCTAGCTCAAATCAGAGGAAAATTCACTACAATCCCTATTCCTGGCCAGTCCGTCACTTTAAATGCTACAGATCTAGCTTCGCAAGCAAAAGATGAGCAAGAAAAACTAAGAGAAGAGCTAAAAACTGTGTTATCAGAGATGACCTACGCCAAAATTGCCGAAGAAGAGACAAATTTGGTCAAATCAGCTACTGAAATTCTTAAAACTATACCCTATGGCGTATATGTGGGGTAATTAAATGGCTGATAATAAATGGGAACAACCAACAGCGCCTCCGCCGCCACTTTTTCTAAATAAAAAAGAAAGAGACCTCGTAAAACAGGTAAATGATGAACTTGTTGAGAGAATCATTGGCCAACAAATCCTCTATTATGCTATTGACATAAGAAATACAAATTTTCATCCATTGTACGGCGAGGCAGTAGAAAAAACATTTTTGCCGCCAGTTAGAGTATTTGCTTTGATTGATTGGGAAGGTTTAAAAACTGAAACAGATAAATATGGCCTGGATGTTGTCACATCAGTGACTGTGCATTTTCATAAAAGAAGAATAACTGAGGATCAGAATATATTTGTTCGCGAAGGTGATTTTATTTTGTATGGTGATTTTTTCTATGAAGTGCTGACTTTAAATGAAGAGACACAGTTATTTGGACAAGCAGACCAGAGATTTGAAATTTCTGCTAAATGCGTAAGAGCTAGAAAGGGGTTATTCGATGCCACCTGATATTAAAGATATTGATTACAAGTATACTAAAGTAGATGATCCATCTGTCATTGAAGAGCAGGTGTTTCTACCGTCGACTTTAGAAAATATTGATTACGCTATATATGATTTTTTTCAAGATTTAAATATTAGCACAACAACAAACGAAGGGTTCAAGCCTGTTCCTTTGTCATGGGTCGGCGCCGAACGTGCTTATAATAGAAAGGATAGAAACTGGACTGATGACGAAAGTTTTATTATGAAAAGTGATCTACAAGGCGCCGTGATTTATCCTGCAATTACAATCGAGAGAAAGGGTATCATAAAAGATCGTACTAAAAGAGGGGGCTTGTATTCTCCTTTAGATCGAGCAAGACAGATAGGAAAATCTGACATTGTTATAGCAAGAAGAATAGTTCAAGATGACACAAACAGATTTGCTACTGCGGATGCTTTTAGAAAAAGCAAAAATGCAAAAGATAAAAATTTCAAGAGAAAAAATAAAAAAGTAGTATACGAAACAATTACTATGCCTGTGCCCACATATATAGAAATCACTTACGAGATCGAGTGTTTTACTGAATATCAGCAGCAAATGAATGATATTAACAGCTACTTAATCGATGCTACAAACAATTCAAATTACTTTTCTGTGAGTAGAAATAATCACTCATATGAATGCTTTCTTGATTCTTCTATAACAGTTGACAACACTATTAGCGATTTAGGAGAGGATGAGAGAACTTTTCATACTGCCCTGGTAATAAAAACTCTAGGCTATATCAATGGCGCTGGCCCTAACGAAAGTCTTCCAAAGATAACAAAAACTCAAAATGTAGTCGAGGTTAAGATTGGACGTGAGCGCGTTGTTTTAAATATAGATAATGATACGACTGACGATAGTTTTTATAAATCTTAATGATTTTACCTTTTGAAGATTTATTTACTATTTATTATAGCAATCTTACATAATTAAATTGTAAAAGGAGATTATATAATGTCAGCAGATAAGTATCGCTTTGTGTCCCCCGGAGTTTTTATTACCGAGGTCGACCAATCACAAGTTACCACACCGGGCTCAAATGATGATGGCCCAATAATTATTGGACGTTCTGCCCAAGGGCCGGCCTATAAACCAACTCGCGTAGAATCCTACAGTCAATTTGTACAGACTTTTGGCGATACGGTTGCCGGCGGTCAAGCAGGTGATGTTTGGAGATCTGGAAACTTCACTACTCCAATGTATGCAACATACGCAGCTAAAGCTTATCTAGCAAATAATAGTCCCGTTACATTTATGCGCCTTCTTGGTGCCCAAGACACAAATGCTAGCCAAACAGATCCTGCAGCTGGCGCCGCAGGCTGGGGCATTGGAGATCTTTCTTCCGCTGGACAAAACGGCGCCTATGGCTTGTTTGTTCTACCTGACGTTGCTGAAACAGCGGCAACTGCAAATATAACGATTAATAACAGAGCGTTGATTCGTGAAGCTGATGTTATTTCCGTAACTGCCTCTAATGGTAGAATACAGGTGCTTACTGTTGATTTAGGCTTGTCTTCTTCTGCTGCTACTGAAGGAAAAATCGGTACTCAAAACACAGGATCCAATGATCAGTCAGTGCAAGAAGCTTTTATTAACTCAATCAATAGATTTAGCTCTACTTATCGCTTTAGCGCTGCTTCTAGTTCTGTAGTTGGGGTACCAGCAATCAAAATTACACAAACTATTGCTGGTACAGCCGGCAACAAAAAAATTACAGTGGCTGGCTCGAACAAGCTTCAAGGTATGACCGGCTCTGCTTTTACCGGCGGCGCATCCCCAGCAAGCACCGGCTCGCTCGCAGCTATTTTCTACTGCACTGGCGCCGCTCCTGTATTAAGTGGATCGTCCACAACTGGATTAGCCACCACAGCAAACAATGCTTTGTTAGCACAGGCTGCATCAGGTCCGGAATTCAAAATTCTTATTTCTGGATCGAATTCCAAAGCCCAGACCAAGACATTTAATTTTGATACTAGCAGCCCAAGATTTATTCGCAAAGTTTTTAATACGAGCCCGGTAAAAACAAATGATTACACGCAATTATCAACTTCTCGTGAAGGGTACTGGTTGGGCGAGACATATGAAAAAGCTGTAAGCGCTTTAGGCTCCGGTAACGCACAAGCAATAATTCTAGGCTTAAACTCTGGATCAACTAACTTGGGTGATTTCTATGGTTTGGCCGGCGACGGAGGCCCAACAGCTGCAGCAACTGGTTGGTTCCATTCGCAGGACACAAATACTCCAGCGAGCAGCTTTACACTCTCTGGCTCAACAGCTGCATTATTTAAACTCCATGGATTGACTTCTAATGGATCCGAGACACAGAATCGAGTCAAGGTTACGATTAGAGATATTCGTTTCCCAACGGCGCAAGAACAAAGCGTTGATCCGTATCCAAGCTTTACAGTTCAGTTAAGAAGCATCAGAGATACTGATTTATTACCTGTGGTACTTGAGACTTTCTCAAATTGTAATTTGAATCCAAATTCTCAAAATTACATTGGACGTTTAATTGGTGACAAATATGAGAAGTATAATACCACCACACAACGTCTAGACGAGTACGGAGATTATGACAATATGTCTAAGTACGTTCGCGTCGAAGTTGATAATGACGTCGCCGCAGGCGCCGCTGAGCCCTCATTGGCTCCGTTTGGTGTTCTTGGGCCACTTAGGTTTAAATCACAGGTAATTACCAGTGGTAGTGCTCTCGCAACAGATAATTCATCAGTTATTACGGGATCAGCTATTTATGGACAAGTTGATACCCTCAACAAGACTTTAATGCCAGAATATAACGGTACTTTGACCTTGAACTTCCCATCAATATCGCTAATTGTTTCATCAAGCGACATGGGCTTCTCAAAACACCGCGATGCCTACTTTGGTGTTAATCTTTTGACGGCTGGCTCAACAAATAGATTTGATGATAGCACAATTGATCTCTTGCGCGCCAAGCCAAGAGCATTTAGCAGCTTTGTTAACGGAAATGCAACAACGCACCAGTATGCATTTAGTCTAGATAATATTAAAGTTTCCGGCCAAGTTGGAAACAGTATTACTGAGGGGTCCACTGCTCACCATCAAGCTGGATCGAGAGCGGATGGTACTTCTTACACAGCGGTAAGCGGCGCCGCCTCGCTTGTTAACGATCGTAGAATTAACAAGTTCACAACAGTTATGTTTGGTGGCCTCGACGGCTTTGATGTAAGAGAAGGCGATCCTTTGCGTAATACTGTTCTGGATGGAACAAACGCAGTGCAGGGCACGACAGACCTAACAAATTATGCTAGAGCTTCTGTTAATAGGGCGATTAATATTATCTCAGATGCAGAGACAACTCAATATGATTTGGCTGCAATTCCAGGCGTTACGGTACCAGCTCTTACAGATAAATTGATTGAAAAATGTGAAGAGCGTGGTGATGCATTGGCAATTATTGATGTTGAGCATGATTACAAGCCTATTCACGAGGGCCTTCCCGGAACATATCCAATATTACCAAATATTGATAGCGCCGTTAGCTCAATGCGCAGTAGGACTACAAATTCTAGTTATGGATGTGCATTCTACCCATTTGTGCAGACACGCGATGTGCCTTCTGGCCAGATGCTTTACATTCCCGCTTCTGTTATCGGTATGGGTACTCTAGGATCCTCAGCCGCAACATCAGAGCTTTGGTTCGCACCAGCAGGATTCAACCGTGGCGGCCTTTCCCAGGGCGCTGGTGGACTTGCTGTAACGAATGTAAGAACAAAGCTTACATCACAGCAGAGAGACGATCTCTACGATGTTCGCATTAACCCAATTGCCTCGTTCCCGACTGAGGGTATCGTGGTCTTCGGACAGAAAACTCTACAATTGCAGCGTTCTGCTTTAGATAGAATTAACGTCCGTCGCTTAATGATCTTCCTTAAGAAGAAGATTTCTCAGATTGCCAACACAATTCTGTTTGACCAGAATGTGCAGACAACTTGGGATCGATTTGTGGGTGAGGCGACACCACTGCTAGAAGATGTACAGTCTAGATTTGGTCTGGAAGATTTCAGATTAATTTTGGATGATACAACAACAACACCCGATTTGAGAGACAGAAACGTGCTATACGCGAAAGTGTTTTTGAAGCCAGCTAAAGCAATTGAATTTATTGCGATTGACTTCTTTATTACTAATAGTGGTGCTAGTTTCGAAGATTAAAATAAATTAACAACTAATTACAAATGATGTATAATCATACAGGAGACAAGACAAATGCCATCGAATTTTTGGAATAATCCAACTGTAGAGCCGAAAAGAGCTTTTAGATTTTTACTTTCAATTTCTACCTTCGCGGAAGGAAATTGGCTAGTTAAGACAGCAGATAGACCTAAAGCTAGTGTATCCTCTGTACCACACCAGTACTTAAACCATACTTTTAACTATCCCGGTCGTTTAGTTTGGAATCCTGTTTCCATTACGATGGTTGACCCCGGCGATTCTTTTGTTGATACAACAAAAACTGTTAGAGATTTTTACGAGATTGCTGGATATAGAAATCCTGCTGCTGGTGATGGCCAACAAAGAGCTGCTTCTGCTTTAATTAAGCAAAAAGCAACAGGTGGCTCTTTGGGCAAAGTCTTTATTAGAACTTTAAATTCATCTGCCGGCACAGGCGCAACCGATCTTGGTGCTTCGACTTATCAAGACGAATGGACTCTGCATAATGCTTTTGTCCAGGGTGATATTGATTTCGGATCTTTAGATTACGGCAGCGAAGAGTTGTTAACTATCACTTTCAGTCTCCAGTACGACTGGGCAACTCTTGATAAGGCCGGCACGTCTGGTCACAAAGATAGAAAAAAATAACTTAATGAGGATTAAATGACAACTAGAGATAATAGCGCTCGCTTTGCAGCGCCAACTCCAAATGTCCAACCTGAGCCTGAAGAAGAAAACCAAAATGCAGCTTCCGTTCCTGGAGGTCTGCATTTTGTTGCTCCAACTGAACTAGTTGAGCTTCCCTCTAAGGGTCTTCTTTATCCGGAAGGACATCCACTTCACAACCAAGAAGAAATTGAAATTAAATTAATGACAGCCAAAGAAGAAGATATTTTGGTTAACAAATCACTTTTGAAAAAAGGTGTTGCGTTGGACAGAATGTTACAGGCAATTATTGTCAACAAGAGAATTAAATTAGATGATCTTTTGGTGAGTGACAAAAATGCAATTATAATCGCGGCTAGAGTTTCAGCGTATGGTGCTGACTATAAAGCTAGTGTGAATTGTCCAAGCTGTGGATTAGCTAGTAATTATGAGTTTGATTTAGAAGACAAAGAATTGAAATACCTTTACGAACATAATAGAGAAGATGTTCGTACCGCTGAAAGTGGTAATTTCTTAGTTACCCTTCCGAAAACCAATGTAGAGGTGGAGTTTAGGCTTCTGCTAGGCAGAGATGAGAAGAGGCTCTTAGAGTCCAATAAGAAGAACAAGGGTGTTATTCCGCTGACACAGCAATTCAAAACATTCATTGTTTCAGCTAATGGATCTCCTGACAGAGAACTCATTTCACGTTTTGTCGATGTTATGCCGGCATATGATTCTAAGTTTCTAAGACTTGCATATGCAGATGTACTTCCAGCTGTTAATTTAGAACAGTATTTTGAATGTTCCGAGTGTGACCATTCCCAAGAGATGGAGGTGCCCTTTACTGTGGAATTTTTTTGGCCTAGATCATAACTACCAGAAAGCAGTATACGAACAAGCCTTCGCCTTAAAATATCACGGTAATTGGAGCTTTATTGAAGTCTATAGTTTACCTGTTGGTCTTCGAAACTGGTTCATTGAGAGGCTAAAACAGCAAAAAGAATTCGAAGAAGAAGAAATGGAAAAAGCCAAGAAGGGGCGGTAAACTAGCTAAATCTTGGTGGTCTTTTATTTTCATTGCTATACTATTTACTAGTATCTAGAGGATGTAACTATGGAACCTATTGTAATTGACTTAGAAGAGTATAAAATTCTAAAAGAAATGACTTATCGTGCTTTCGGAATGAAAATGAAAAATATTCTAGGGGCAATGTTTGGCAACCAGAAAGCTTCGTTGACTGTCAAAGGTTCAAAGAGAGAAGTAGATAGTTTTTTGACCGCTCTTGCTAGCGAAAAAAAATATATGACTGCTTATCTTGCTCATGGCTTAAGCGATCCTCGTACTCTTAGCAATAAGGCTAAACTAAGCAATTCTGTTAAGAAATTCGAAAGAGAAACCGGCATTAAATGGCCTTTTAAATAGAGGGTTAATGAATGGCAGAAACAACAGAAGAAATTCTAGCTAAAAATGAAGCGTTAGCAAAACTAGTTGCAACTCGCGAGAAAGATCTAGAAATATTAAAGAAACTAGATGCGATAGGCAAAAGCCGCACAACAGCTTTGCAAAGAGAAGTAGAATTTTACGCTGAACAGACTAAACTCTATAGAGAAAGCGCCGTCGCCGTTCAGGCTCTTGTCGAAGCAGAAAAACAAATGCTTGAAGCTTCAAATGGTGTTCTTCAAGAAGAGGAACTTCGAGTAAACATACAAGAGAAATTAAAGTCTCAGCTAGCAGAACTCACAAGTAAGACTACAGAGCAAACCAAAGCAGAAAAAGAAAAAATAGCTCAGCTGCATCTTTCAATTGAAGCACTTGCTGACACGTCAGCCAGCGTTGATGATGTTGTTGATGGATTAGGCAGATTGGGTGATGGCTCTTCCCACTTATATAAAGCCAAGGACGCTGCAGATAAGCTTGGTGATCAGTTCAATGAAACCGCAAGCAATCTATTAAGCATCAACAATAATTGGAATGAAGGTAGCTTGACTGGCCGA
>Ga0209232_1000458_pt1 | contig 25052 bp, 25 predicted proteins | sample ETNvirenome_2_60_FD_184066 | JGI IMG/M metagenome (GOLD analysis project Ga0209232, IMG submission 184066) | Marine viral communities from the Pacific Ocean - ETNP_2_60 (SPAdes) (version 2) | ecosystem: Environmental > Aquatic > Marine > Oceanic | place: Pacific Ocean | collected 2013-06-22
TCCCTTAGGGTGGGTGGGTAGGGTTGCCTTGCTTGCTTGGTAGCGAACCTAGAACCGAAGAACCTAGAACCGTAGGGTGGTGGGTGGTGGTGGGCTGAACTGGTTTGGTGGTGGTTCGTGGCGTGAACCGATGGTTGTTTGCGGCGTCGTTTGGTACTCAGGCGCTCGGGCGATAATGCTGTGTTTACAAGGCGATACCAAAAGTCCGAATCCGTTTCCTGTTGCTATACCCTCTTCCACCCGGAACGAGTTTTTCAACCCCCAATAAGAAGAGAATATAATGAACTGGAGCTTACAGGATCGTGTGTAATGCTGGCGGATCGTGTGTGCTGGAGCAATCAGGCTCAATAGCATTTAAAAGGCTACTATCTATTTACTTACCATATGAGTTTTCAGAATTGCAATAGGGTTTGTTCTGTACGAGGTTCTCGTGGGTTTCAAGAGGCTGCCATTCTGACAGTCCGAGTTAACCCTACAGTGACTGCCATTTTGGCAGGTTACTCAAAGGTGACCATGTCGATGTCGTCGAACGCTGGTTTTAGGAGGTCTTGGTGAGTGCGTGATGCCCAGTCGAGTGCTTTGTTGGCGTCGTCAATGTGGGATCGGTAAATGCTCAGTTCGTTCATTTGCACATGGCTAAGCTCACCTCTCATGGCTTGAACCATGCCTGGGCGACCTAGTGCGATAATACCTCGGATGACTGCGGTGGTAAGTTTGACTTTTCGCATGGGGAACCTTTCATTGGGTGTTGTTGTTGCGAAGGATACTTAACTTGCTGTAGTTAGCCTGTGTCATGGATAGCAATCAAATTTTACAAATGCTGGCAGACTTTGGTGCTCTAGGCTTAGCGTCTGGTGCGATCTTCTGGTTGTATTTGAAGATGGCTAAACGTCTTGATGATCTGACGGATAACTTTCAAAAGCAGCTCCGTGAACAAATGGAAGACTGCAATCGACGAGAAGCAGAAGTGCGTGATCGGTTTATGGAAGTCGTCAACAAGTACGACACCGAACGGCTCCAGTGGGTAACACGACTAGACGCCATCGAGAAAGAAATGCAGGATACCGAAGCCTTGATCAAAGAAGGCTTAGGTGAAATGCGCAGGCACTACGCAAAAATCAGCGCAGCAATTGGGAAGGAAGTCTAATGGCTAAAAAGGTAAAACAAGTTCGGAAAACACCTCGTCTATCAAGCGGCCCGTACATGGGGGAAATGCAGCGAGAAGCGCCGGCTGGGAGGCACCCGTTCGTAGGAAAGACTAGAACCCTCAAGAGCATGGTCAAAGAGGTTGAAGAGGCCGGCAAAACAGCGGAGCTGGCTAGGGCTGCATTTAGAAAGCAAAAGCATGGAGACAAGGATTACCGAACCTGGAAAAACAGCACAGCAAAATCTGTGATGCTAGAAGATCGTTTAGAGCAAATTCTAGGCAATCGAGTACCTGAACGCTTAGGCGTGGAAGAGTTTATCAAACAAATAGAAAGCGGAGAGGCTGCTATACAAAACCCTCGACGAACCCGGAGGATACATAGCAGTTATTTCATGGGCGCTGATCCAACTTTTAACGTAAAAAAAGAGCAGCCGAAGTCTAATAAAAAAGTCCCTGAGTTTATTATGACGACCGTGCGCGAGCCTAAAAAACTTAAGAAAGCGATGCGCAAAGCAGCAGAAGCCAAAGCGCGTAAGTAATCGGGGAGGAAGTCTAATGGCTAAGAAGAAGCCGAACTTTAAAATGAGGACCGTCAAAGAGCCGCTTTTGACAGATGACGATCTTACCTACCGTCACCAATACGAACGAATGTACAGGCTCGAAGAGGCAAGCCCTGGGTTTGCGAAACTAAGCCCCCGAGAGCAAGCCGAGCGTATGGGTGAGCTTGCGGATGAGCGATACAATCGGCGGGAAAAGGAAGCCGGTGGTTACGAAAAATTCAAAAGGAAAGTCATAGAAGATAACCCAGCGTATTTCCGGAATGCCGCTAAGCGCCTCGCAAAAGGTGAGCGAGCGCAGCATGACTACACCTTTACTCAAATGGGTGTAGAGGCAGACGCAGAAAGAATAGAGAAAGGTCCATCCGGGAGGGCAACAAAGAAAGCCCTAGTCGCTGCACGCAAAAAAGAAGCAGCACGGATCAATAAGATTCTTGACGAAGCAGAAACCAAGAAGGCGATGCGCAAAGCAGCGGAAGCTAAAGCCCGGAAGAAGTAATGGCTAAGACCGCAACGAAAACCGATCCCGCTAAATGGGAGCAAGCCAAACGAGACGCCAAGGCTAAGATGGGCGGCAAGCACAGCGCCCGTGCCATGCAACTTGCTACCCAGATTTACAAGAAGCGAGGCGGTGGTTACTCCGGCGCAAAGAAGGAAACCTCGCTCAGCAAGTGGACCAAACAGGATTGGAAGTACTCAGGCAAAGACAAGCCAGGTCAAGGGGGCTCAGGTGTGTACTTGCCCAAGAAGCGCATTGCTAGTCTCAAGAGTACAGCGGCTGGCAGGTTAGCACTCAAGAAGGGTGAGGCAAAGAAAGCCAAAGCAACCCGTGAAGGCAAGCAGTACTCACAGCATGGTCTGGGTAAAGGGCTGGCATGAGCGCCGAGCGGATCGAAGCAGCACGTCGCCTGATGAAGAAGCTAGGGCTTGAGGGCTTCAATAAGCCTAAGCGCACACCGAACCATCCAACCAAGTCGCATGTGGTGATGGCTAAAGAAGGCGATAAAATTAAACTGATCCGCTATGGTGAGCAGGGGGCGAGCACAGCAGGTGCGCCTAAACCTGGTGAATCAAAGCGCATGAAGATGAAACGTAAATCATTCAAATCCAGACACGCTCGAAACATCGCCAAAGGTAAAATGAGCGCAGCGTACTGGGCTGACAAAACGAAATGGAGTTAGCACCATGGCATATCCAAAAAACTTAGAAGAGCGCCTGGCGAAGCGAGGCCCTGTAACGACCAAAGAGTTTAAGGGAGCCCTGAAATCTGGCGGTAAGATGGCGGCAGAAGAACTGTTGATGTCGGTGATCCCTATTGCTCGGATCGGCAAACTTGCAAAGCTGATCAAGGGGTTAGGAAAAGGAAAGAAAGCGCCAAAGAAAGGCGAACTAAAGTCTATGCTTGAAGAGCGAGGCTTTAAGAAACTGGCAAGTGTTGACCCGACGCTCAACGAACTTGAAGTGTTCCTGAAGAAATACGACACAAGGGGCAACGACCGCATTTTAATTGGCGCTCGAGAGAGCGGCGAGAAGAGCCTCAAAACCATCCGCAAAGAAGCCAAAGAACTTGCTGAAGACGGAGAGCCTGGGTTGCTTGAGCTGGAGACGGGTTCGCTCATGCTTACCGAGGGCATAAAAAAAGGCAGTGCTTCTCTTAAAGAAAGAGGGAAAGCAATGCTCGATAAATCCAACAGAAAGAAAGCGCTGGCTAAAATGGTACGCAAAGCGGCTGAGTCTAAGGCCAAGAAGTAATGTCTCGCAAGCCACGCATTATTCTCCCAGCAGCGGTATGGGCTAAGATCCGTGCCGAGTACGAAGCAGGTGTGCCCGTCAAGCACCTAGCGGATACCTTTAACCTGACTGAGGCAGCCGTCTACAGGCGCAAGAAAAGCGAAGAGTGGTCTAGGGAAGTCTCGGTTATCAGTGACGACATGCTGTCCAAGGCACGCAAGGAAGCTGAGCAGCGCATTGTGGAGCACATCCAAGAGCGTGAAGTGGACATGAAGCAGGTGATCGACCAGCACAAGTCCGTGTCGCAACAGATCATGGATCGTGCAGCAAGCCTACTCGAGGCCGTTGATAAGATCCCAGATACCGAGGTTTCTAAAAAGGCACACGCTCTGAAGACCTTGTCCGATGTCATCACCGCTCAGATCCGTAACGAGCGCCGAACATGGAACATCGATGAGAAGGGTGCAGACACCTCACTCGAGGCATTGCTCGACGAGTTGGATGAAGAAGACGAGAAGCGTAAAGCAACCCCCAAACCTGTGGTCGTACAGTGAGTGCAGATACCATCGAACTAATACAGATGGTACTCAATGGCGCTGATGGAGCGCTGGTGGTTGTCCTGATCTACACGCTCAACCGAGCGCATGCGTGGACCAAGCGCGTTGAAGACGCTATTGAAAATATTGAGCGACTCAATAAGATTGTAGAAGATAACCAGTCGGACATCGCCAAGCTTAGGCGTATGTTCTTTGCCCTGAAGGATGAGTTACGACATGCCAAAAATGAGAGCAAACAACCAAGTCATTGAACGTCTGTGCGTCGATTGCATGATGAGTATCAAGTACTCCCTCGATGCCTTTGCCAAAGAAGATGAGAACAAGAAGATCGTAGAAACTGGGCTCACCGAAGAAGAGAACTTTTTAACGACCACCATCATCACCAAGCAGCAGGCAGCCATCACAAAGAAGGCGCTCGACATGATTGACAAACGTCACTTTCGTCAGAAGCAAAAGATGTTTCTCATTCGCTTGCATCAGTTTGGTGAGTTTCTTGATACCTTCGATGAAGACCTCAAAGGCAACGAGGAAGAGCAAGTGCGCTTTGCTAAAGGGCTAATCAAGTGGTTAGAGAACAGCCATAAGATCATGCTTGAGTCATCGTCTCGTAAGACCCGTGAGGCCAACCTCGCATGGAACTAAACAAAGGCAGGGTACGATCAGAGCTGCTGAAGTGCCGTAAGGACTTCACGTACTTTGCTTGTCGCTACCTAAAGATTGTCAACACAAGCGGTGAGATTGTTAATCTTAACCTAAACCAACCCCAGATCGAGATCATCGAGGCCGTTGACGTTAACTTCCAGACAATGGTCCTCAAAGCCAGAAAGCTTGGGTCGTCCACCGTTATCGCTGGTTACTTCTTCTGGAAGGCTCTGTTCAATAAGAACGTCCGAGTCGCTGTCGTCGCTCACACGGACGAGGCCGCCAAAGAGTTGTTCACGATCTACCAGCACTTCTACAAGAACCTGCCTAATGAAATGCGCCCGAAGGCGATCAAGAACAGGCACAACGAACTGAACCTCGTCACCGGTTCCAAGATTAAGATCGGTAGCGCTGACTCCGATAGTTTCCGTGGGCAGACTTATCAATATATCCATGCCTCCGAGTATGCGTTCTGGTCCAACGTTGAGAAGACCATCGCCTCATTGTTTCAAACTGCAGACGCCAACGCTAATATCGTCTTGGAATCCACAGCAAACGGTCTTAATGGAGCCTACGACCTGTGGGTCAATGACGCAGGCTACACCAAGATTTTCTTACCGTGGATGATCGATGATCGATGTCAGATTAGCAAGCCTCGTTTCCAAGATTACACCAAACTCGAGCGGGCATACAAACAAGAACACAAACTGTCGGATCAGCAGTTTAATTGGCTGGTGTACACACTTCGAGTTAAATGCGCCAACAACTGGCGTATCTTTCATCAGGAGTTTCCGTCGTCGCCTGACGTTGCGTTCGTTACATCAGGGGATCGATTCTTCCCAGAAACGTACAGCGTCACCACAGCCAAGCCAGGATACCATCAGTTCGAGAAACCCATGCAGTACCACATCTACTCAATGGGAGTGGACACTGCTTCTGGCTCTCCTGGTGGGGACTATAGCACTATTAAAGTTTTGGATGTCACCGACAAAAAATCCGTTCGAGAGGTAGCCGCCTTTTACGATCGGCTCTCACCATCGGACTTTCGTGAGGAAGTGCTCAAGATTGCTCGAGAGTATAAAGCGCTAGCAGTTATTGAAAGCAACTCATACGGGTTATCTATTGTTGAGCACATGCGTGATGAAGAGTACTTCTCTATGTATCGAGACACCGCATACGATAAGACAAGTGGTGTATGGAAACCAAAGTGGGGTTACAACACCAACGTCAAGTCGAGAGGCTTGTTACTCACCCGATTGTACGAACATGTAACTCGAGGATGGATCAAAATACGTGACGTAAACTTTATGCTCGAAGCCAACAGTTTGATCTACAACAACCGTGGTAAAGTAGAAGCAGCTGCTGGAAAACATGATGATATGATCATAGCAACTGGTCTTGCACTCATGGGGTTAGATCAGATACACGAAGTGGCCCAAGCGGTACAGACATCGGCCAAGCCAACCAATATAAGTGAAGTACTTAGATGGGAAGCAGCAACCGGTAAGGTGTACAAAGGGCGTGCTAGCGAGGATTATTCATTGGGTGCGTCCTCGTTACTTAACTCAATATAACCCAATGTAACTACGTTGCGCGAGCGTTATTCGCGTAGGAAAGGCGTAAAATTATGTTGTCAGATGAACAACAAAACGAGTTGGCCGCCGCACTCGAAGGACTCAATCTTGGTGAGGAACCCGCTGCTCAAGCACCTGAGCCAGAACCGGTAGAGGTTCAGGAAGAAGCTAGCGAGCCCGTATATGAGTCGGAAGCACCAGAAGAGGTAGCGCTCGAAGATAGTGGTGATGATGAAGAGGTCGAAGAGACGGGTCACAACGTACCTTACTCGCGGTTCTCGAAAGTTATTGCTGCTAAGAACCAATACGCTGATGAAGCAGATACACTCCGGCAGGAAGTGGAACGCCTCAAAGCAAAGGAGCAGGAACTAGAAACCCTGCGACGCTACAACATCCAGCAACCGCAGCAGCAGTATCAAGAGGAAGAGTCATACAACTATGACGATACCGATCCTTACGATCAACGCCTGCAAATGCTGGAAGGCCGATTGGCTGAAAACGAGCGTGAAGCAAAGATTAGGGGGCACATGAATGAGATGGAGCAACAGATTGCTGTCATCCAACAAGAGCACCCTAACGTCGATCCGATTGCGTTGTTACAGCATGTACAGCACAACCCGGATGCAGACTTGATGGAACTGGCAACCTCCGAGGCAGCTCGTGTTGCTGAGTTGCGAGAGTCCGTCATTGCTGAGTACCTTGAAGCGAACCCACACCTGCAAACGCAGGCTCCTGCTACACCTCCAGACGTACCCCCGGAAATAAGTAATAAATCAAACACTGGATCTCGCGGTTTTGCTGGGGCTCAAAAGCCAACGACATGGGAAGATGCTCATGCGCAGGCTCGGAAAGCTATTCAAGCAGCATGGACCGGGTGATCCTAACTATTAAGGAATAGTAAAATGGCTGCTAGTTTAACTACGTTAAGCGCAGTGATGAAACAGTTCTACTTGGGGCCTTTGCAGGACCAGTTGAACAATGAAATCATGGCGTTTGATCTCTTTCAAAAAGAAAAAGTCGATTGGGTTGGTCGTGAAGCGATTATCCCTGTTCGCACGGCGCGTAACAACTCGCCTGCATTTAGTGCTGACGCATCGCTGCCTAACGCAGGCCAGCAAACGTACGCTTCGCTGACGGTGGCGGCAAAGTACTTGTACGGTCGCATGGAAATCCAAGGCCCGGCAATTGCTCAGGCTAAAGCCAGCGTTGGTGCGTTCATCAACGGCCTTCAGGTTGAACTTGATGGCGCAATGGAAACCGTCAAGAACAGTGCTGATCAAGCAATGTTTACCGGCGGTGGTGCTGTTGGTTTCCTCAACGAGCGTGAGAACTTCAACGCAGATACTAACATCGAATTTTCGGGAAACATCGACCTTATCCCGGAAACGGCTGCCGCTAAGGTTGCGGGTACGCTTGTTCGACTCGACACCTACAAGTCGATTGCTGTGACGATGTATCGTGACGCAGGCGCAAAACAGCACATCAAGTTTGATGGCGCTGTTGACACGCGTGATATTGATGGTCAGGGAACCGCTGCTGCGGGGACTGCTCACCTTGTCATTATTGGCAACAAGACTGCTGAGTCCATGGGTATCTATGGTAACCTTGGTGAGAAGACGCACTTTGGTGTTGATCGAAGTACGGGCACTGACGTTGTGCTGCAAAGCATTGTTCGTGCGGCTAACACAGCCGGTACGGGTGATCGTGTTGATCTTGAGACAGGTCGCATGCAAGCAATCCTTGATGACATCGCTACCGCATCGGGCGCTACGCCTGACTGCATGATTGCGCACTATGTGTTCCGTCAGCAGTACGTCGGTCAGTTGTCATTCACCAGCGCAGCGACCACGGCTACCAGCCGCACCAAGTCTGTGGACAACGGTGATGCTGGCTTTGACATGGGATCGTTGTCCTTCAACGGTATTCCGCTCAAGGTAAGCCGTCACTGCGGTAAAGGTTTGGTGATCTTTCTCCACACCAAGTCTTGGTCGTTGGTGCAGATCGAAGATCCGAACTTGGCTGACTTGGATGGTAACGTCCTTAGCCGAGTTACGGGTAGCGACTCGTACGAAGCATACGTCCGGTACTACTACAACCTGGTTTGCAAGCAGCCTAATCGCAATGCGATCTTAGTCGGCTTGAACTTCCCGGCAGCGTAGTACTCACGTGGAGTGGATTGCTCTCTCACTGGATCTGGCTCAGACCGCATTGGTGTTTATCATCTGGCGTGATGTCCGGAACTGGTGGGGGAGTGATCCCTCTGAGGGCGTTAACAAACCTTTCTCGCCTCAAGATATTCTTGGGGAACCATAGGTGGTCAAATGAAGAATGGCGGAACTGGTTGGCGTAAGATTGTTATGGGGATCGCAGCAGCGCTGTTGCCGTTAGTCCTTCGTGCTATCAATCCTGAAATGCCGGTCGAAGAAATCGTTGTGAGTGTTATGGGCTTGCTTGGTGCAATCCTAGGTGTCGCTTGGCAGGATGCTGCTAAAGAAAAGCGAGCGGCCTTGGAGAGCGTCAATAACCCCCCGGCACCATCCCCAGAAACCCAGGAATAAAGAATCTTGATCCAAAGGATTCTGGGGGCCTCGATCTCAACCTTGGCAGTAACGACGATCTTTGGTTTGTCCGTGGGGATCTTACTCATCGTGTCAGCAAGCAATTTGAAGTCGGGATGACAGGCGAGATCAAATCAGACTGGGGCGGTGATCCTGAGTGGGCTGTCGGCGCTGGTCTCAAATGGAGATGGTAACATGGCCTATGTAGGCTTCAAGAAGTTACAAGGCAAACTCGAGGCTCAAGGTAAAAGCCCTAAAGCTGCTGGTGCTATTGCTGCCTCAATCGGCCGCAAGAAGTACGGTAAGAAGAAGTTCAACAAAGCAGCGGCTGAAGGTAAGTCCTTGCGTGGTGCTGCAGCGAAGCGCATCAAGAGTAAGATGGACTACTCCAAACAGAACGTTAGTTATTCGTAAGGTAGAGACATGAAGATTCCTGACGCAGGTAAACTCTCGGATCAGATTGCAAAGTGTAGAAGTGATCGGCAGAAGTTTGCTCGTGCTTGGGATCTTTGCTTGTTGTTCCTGCAGGGTAAGCAACACGTTAAATACGACAGGGTAAAACAAACCTTCGTACGCACAGGTGCTGACGAAATGCAGGTGACCATTAACCTGATCGTAAACATCTACCGCAACGTTCAGGCTCGCCTAACACTGGCTTACCCATCAGCCACCGTGTTGCCCGCCAGCGAATCAAACGAAGACATTATCAAGGCAAAGAGCTGCGAGTACGCACTCAAGTATTACTGGAACAGTGACAAGCTCAAGCGCAAGATGGTGGACGCTATCCGGTGGTTGCTGACTTGTGGCAACGTGGGAATGCACACCAAGTACAACGGCGAGAAAGTAACCACTGAGGTTATTAGTCCTTACGATCTGTACTTTGAGCCTGGTCTTGATGACCCTGAGCAGTGCAATTGGATTGCGTACGCTAAGCTTGTGAACCGTCAAGAACTTGAGGAAGCGTACCCAAACAAGAAAGACGTTATTAAGAACGCTGCTGACGCCACCAACTCTACTCCGGGTGCGTCATGGTTTAGGCTTCGTCAAACGTCGGTACCGAAAGATAGGGTTGAGATTTATGATGTTTACTTTCGCAGCGGTGAGCGTCGCGTTGTTCTTGGTGGTAGTTATCTTTTTGAGGGGGAGTGGGTAGGTAAAACCATGCCGATCCAGTTTATCCGTTACACACCAGTACCGGGCCAGCTGTGGGGTATGGGCATGATTGAGCCGTTGCTCGATATTCAGGACCAGTACAACCGAGTGCGTGGTCAGATTATCGAGAACAGTGATCTGATCGCCAACCCGAAGTGGATGATCCCAAAGAGCGCAGGTGTTCCACCAGCAAGTATTACTCGCCGGCGTGGTGAGAAAGTCTACTACAACGACGTAGGTGGCCAGCGGCCTATTCCGGTTCAGATGCCGTCTTTGCCTGGTTATGTCCTTCAGCAGGTGTCAGTACTGCACGGAGAGATGCTAGACGTGGCTGGCGTCCACGCTACAAGCCTTGGCAAGCGAGCGGTAGGGGTTACCTCTAGTGTTGCTATGCAATCGCTTGCAAACAAAGACTCGCAACAGTTGATGGTGACGCAAGAAGATCTAGAAGAAGCTGTAGTCGATCTAAGCAAGGTCGTGCTGACGCTTATGCAAAAGTATTACACCGAGAAGCGCATGGTTCGCATGCTCGACAATCTCGGCCAAGTTGTGTTCCAGTCACTAGACAGCACAAGCTTAATGAAAGATCCTGAAGTCTTTATTGAAGCAGGTTCGATGTTCCGTGATGAGCGTAAGGATCGCGATCAAAAGGTTCTTGAGTTAGTTCAGATGGGCATGATGCAACCCGATGCTGCCATGAAGGAACTGACGTTTGGCAACGGGCTTGAGCAGGTCAGTGAGAAACTTCAATCTATGGCGCATGCTCAGGATCTGCTTAACGCTGCGAAAGTTGGCGCTACGATTGAGATCTTCCCAACCGATGACCTCAAGTCGTTTGGCGAAGTCTTTGGTGACTATATCCGCACTGAGGAATACTACCAACTGCCTCAAGAGCGGCAGCAATACATCCGAGACATCTTCATTAGTGTTGAGACGTTTGGCACGCAGGCTGAGGTCCAAGCTGAGGCGCTTGCCAACCGCAAGGTGTTCCCTCGCTCTGCGCCTCCAGAGCAGCTAGATGAGATTTCAGTCACAATGGAATCGCCGACATCGGCTATTCAAGCGCAGATGGAATCAGAGCGCATGGGTGTTATGGATATGAACCGGCAAATGGTTGACGAGCAAGGTCCAGAGCAGGGACTGCCGACGACTAGGATGGGAGCGCAGGGATGAACGTAACGCAAGTCTACGACCTGTTTCGTGCGCTGATCGATGAGACAGACCAAACGTTTCTGACTGACGCTCAAGCTGAGTCGTATCTAGCTCAGGGGTATCGTGAGTTTCGGCAAAGTGTGTATTCAATTGAGCCCGACATTTACAACACGCATTACACGTTTACCGGCACAGGTAAGATCTTTAGTTTGAATGGGTCGTTGCTAGGATCAGGCGCTACAAACCGTATGGAGCGATTTCTAAGGCTGGGCCAGATAGACACCATTGCCAACAATGAGATCCAGTACTACCTTGAAGCGTGTCCTAGCCAAGAGCAGTTAAACCGTGAGCAGGGCGAGTACTGTCTGTCAGGGCGTAACATTGTGTTTGCCACAGACCGCACGGACTTCTTTCGGATCGAGTATGTACCAGCAAGCACAGTAGACTGGACCAAGCATGGGGTCGGTGACAATGAGTACATCGACGATCTACAAGACCAGCACCCATTAATCGCATTGTTAGCAGCGCAATATTACCAAATACGAGATGGCGCAGCGAACCCCGTATTGCAAAACCAACTAGCAGTGAAGCGCCTCGACTTGGTCAACTACCTCACACAAGGCAGGAACCAAGCAGGGTCTCACTACATTTCACCTCAAGTTGAATTTTACATGGGCTGACAATGGCAACACCGGGTATTGATGTTGAACTGATTGCTGGTGGAACCGAGGGTCGTCCGGCGGAACGTGGTATCTGGGTACAGAACATGTGGCGACCGAAAGGATCGCCGAACTGGCAGACTCGCCCAGGGTTTGGTCAGATGGCGCAGCTTGATACGACATTGCGTGCGGGTATCGCTACCGAATGGGGAATGTCTAAGCACCTTGGGTCACACCTTGTACGGACAAGTTGGGGCACTGAGCAGATTGTATCGGTGTTCTTAGTTAGTGCTCGAAGCGGGCAGGATTCGTTCAACTCATCCAGTAAGTGGGGATCGTATTACTCGGTTACAATCTTTGATACCAGCTCCGGCAACCATTACGAGCAGGTGCTGTTCCGCCATACGTCGCAAAATAAAACGGCTGGGTTTGGCGAGTTTAACAACCCTCGTATGTACAACTGGTACGGCAACTACGAAACAAACGAGACCTACGACAATCAATCGTTCTTGTATGGTGTTGATGAGCCATTCTATTTTACCATGTATCAGAACGAGTTGTTTTTTGGGAACCGTCTAACAGGGTTACTGTGTTACCTGCCTTCTGATTTTAGGGAGTCTAGGGACCGCACAGTTGATTCAACCCAAAAGATTGCTTGGGTTAAAGGGTACAGCGAAGACTGCTTGGTGACACGAGTTGTTCCAACGGACGGTAACCTGCGTGATGCTTTGGCTTACTTTGATGAGCAGAACTTTCCATCTCCTGTTGCGGTGACAACGCTAGGGGATCGGTTTGTTGCGGCATCTGAAAACCAACTGCTATTTAGCGACCCGAACCTACCAAACGCATTCACCGACGCTAACCAAGTCAATGTACCAAGCAAGAACCCGGTGGTCGCCATCGCCGAAGTCGGCATCAACCTTATGGTGTTTACCGAAACAGAGACATTATTGTTTCAACCAAGCCAAGGTGGTTTAGTTAACCCTGGTCGGTTTACGGTGGTTAGCCGTACAGTTGGCTGTATGTCGCCTCGCTCGCTAGCAACAGTAGGCTCGACAGTGTTCTGGGCGGACACCAATGGCATTTATGCAACCAGCAACGGCTTGAAAATTGACGAACTGTCGCTACCTATCAATGACTTCTTTAAAGGTGGCATAACCTGCCCGCTCAACAACTACCTTACAGCAGCGGGGGTTTCCGATCCCGCAGCAAACGCACAGCCTCGCACGCTGTATCGCCAATCAGACAGCGACGATGTAAGCATCGCGTACAGTCAAGAAAACGAAGCACTGTTTGTGTCGTACCCTGGGTCCAACGCTTTATGGTGTTACAATCAAGGTGGTTGGTCATTGTGGCCTGTAGAGTCTACCGTCAAAGAGCATGGCGGGGCGGCGGTGGTCGGAGTCCAGCAGAACATTACTAATCCTTATGTTCTTACCGGCACACGAGAAGTGTATTTAGTAGGATCAGTTGAGACAGGGACGCTTACCAGCGCAACCACTCGGTCGGAAACAGTTTACTCTTCAAGTTACTATCTAATGCAACTCGGTCGAGGAGGGGCAATAGACCGCTCGGTTTTCAACGAAGATCAAAGGGTTGTGTACGGCGAGTATAAGAAACGATTAGCAGCTAGCGGGGCGGATGACGCCCGTGCTTATTTTGCTAAGCCAATCTATGATGCTGTATCTAACGTGTATTACATACCGCTTGAAATAGCGCCTGATCTTACATCTTCAGTTGCTCAGCCTACGGGCGTTGAGTTTGTGTTTGGTTACGACAGCACGCGTTGGACGGCAGCAGCAAGCGCCGTGTTACCTCCAGAGCGGTTCTTCCTGTCGGTTGGTGGTGTGCTTACGTACACTGTTAATGCTGGTGCTGGGACTATTACAATCACAGTAGCGTCAGCTTCAGCATTAAATTTCGCTCAAGCGCAGCGCAATTTACTACTGTATATTCCTATGGCACCTGCAAGCTCGGCCACTACGTTGTTGGATTATGGCTTTGACTTTACTGTAACCGGAGCAAAGGCGCAGATCACCAAGGCGGGGCCGACGACAACGTCATTGTCTGTTTATGTTTGGAATCAACATTACGGCCCATTGCACACGAACAACGACGTAGCTCAACCGGTAGACTGGGCGTACAAGTCGCAACAAGTCGGGATCGAAAGCGCTGACCATGTGAAAGCAAGAGGCATCTTTGCTCGTATGATTTCGCACGGAACTGGCGCATCGCCACTGTCGCCGAACTGGCTTTGGGGTGTGTACAACACTCTACTGGGGTCGGACTGGAAAGGCTGGACCAGCCAAGTTATTGATTTCTCAAGTGGTATTGTTAAGGTGGCGGATAAGTTTACGTTGCGCACCAGATACAAAGATAGCGCAACATCAACCATGCAGTACCGCAAGTTTAACGACTCGCCAAAGTATGGTGAGTACCTTATTGACGACGAAGAGCATGACACCATTGCTACTTCAGACAGTGTTAAGGGTGCTTATATTTCGTACATGATGTTTGGTTTTATGCGAGACCGAGCCGAGAAAGTAGAGTTAGCAAGCGCTAAAGCAGTGTTGCGCAAAGGTGGCACTCGCCGAAGGACAGGTCGATGAGCACTGTTGTAGCGACACAAGTGGATGCAGATGCGGATCTGGCTGAGATCGATAAGAATGCTACGCTGAATCAAAAGACTGATATCATCAATGCCTTAGCTACTAAGATTGTTATGCCTGGTCAGGTGTTGCAGCAGTCGTCGGTACAGGATTTCGGTGGCTTGGTAATGTCAGGGGGTCATGGTGGCTTTGAGGCAAAAGGCACACGCACCACTGTTAATGGGATGCCGGGCACGGTTATAAAAAAACAGATCGTGGTAACAGGTACAGCGGTGCTTTCAAACATGACTCTTATTTGCGAGGGCAACACGCCAGCTGTAGTTGTTAGGAATGGGGGTAGGGTCGCCCTAAAGAATTGCCACATTGTAAAGACCGACAACCTGCACTCAGCAGCAACTGATACTTACGTCTTAATGGAAACAGGGTCGTATGCGTCGGTTGTAAGTTGTGTGTTCTACGGCACACAGGCTAACACCGGGTCGTTAGTGCGGAATGAGGATGCAGGAAATACTAACCGTGGGTCTATTGTAGGTTGTATCAATCTAACCGATATTGCGGCCACGCCATTTGTTAACATTGCCGCTGGTAATATTCTAGGAGTTATACCGTGAGCCTTAGAACAATTACTAAAGAGCAGTTCTCTGACGGTACAACGATTGACGGCAACCGCATTGAACAAGCGATGCAGGAACTTGAAGAGATTTGCGATCAGGTTCCGGGGTACTATGTCAAACGAAGGTTTGTTCAGAACCAAATCACGGTTGGTTTCTCTCCGTTCCAGCAAGCTCCATATAACCAACAGGTGCCAGCCTTAAGCGGCGGTGGGTTTGTTACCGGTCTTACGACCAACATAGAGCGGTGGAAGGGGTACAAGATCCTGAGTCATGCTATATCAGATGTGGACAAAGTGTTGTTCTGGGAAACCTCGTTTATACTAAACAACCCTGGAATTGTGCATTCGCTGGACTGCTTTATGGCAATGACAACTAGTAGCGCTACTCCTAATTATCAATTGCCAGGAGGTTCAAGCAGCCCTTATATCCCACCCCCGGTTTCTGATGTGCAGTTGTTTGCAGCGGTGGACGCCCCTTTTGTCAAAGAAGACCGGAGTCAAACTGATGTGCTGATCCATAAGTACGGAATGGACATGAGAGCGTGGTTAATTACACCAATCGGTGTGGCCTCCCCTACCAACGAAATGACCCCAAACAATCCAGGTGGAGCTGACAGTGGCTGGGCGCTAACGTTGGATAACTTGAACCTGCCTTTGCCTAAACTAGCTAGGGTGCGGATTGCTTTGGCTATACCAACTTACGACGCAGCAACAACAGGTCGCTCGCAATGGGGTGCTACCCCGTGGGCAACCTTTATTCCGTCGTTGACGGCAACTTTGCTGGAGCCATTGTCGAATGTCTAAGATCGGATTCAAAAGGCTTAGTCGTGGCGTCAAGCTTCTTACCTCTCATATTCACACACAGGTGCAGAGCGCCTTAACTCGAATTACGTCAACAGGTTTCGACGCAAGCGAACTAGAAAACGATGCAGGCACGTTTAGGGTGAATGTATCTTTAGGCAACATTACGCCAAAGACATTCTTTCAAGAGGTTGACGGTGTTAAATACATGAAAGCCTGCGCGGGGTTCACGCTACCCCCACCACAAGAGTCGTTTAGCGCTACTGCTGTGGTCTCACCAACAACACCTGTGTACATTCTAGAGAGCATAGGCTTGTCAATGGACACACAGGCCACGCCTTTTGTTACCGTGCGCTCTGATGGGTCGCTTAGTCAAACAGAGGCTGATAAAGCGGCGTTTAACATTACCATTCAGCGCAAGCCAATGGATGTGTTTACTGCCTCTGCTATTGGTTTACCTATAACAGTCGGTAGTTTACCTGCTGTTTCGCCGGAAATGACGAACGTTGTTTTATCTTTGGATTATCCTAACATTCTCTGGAACAGCGAGTTTAATAGATTTAATCCCGGCATTAGTACTGACTTGGATACTGTATTCGATCCATATTCTGCGTATCTTATCTCGGTAGACTGCGGGAGTTTTGCTGAATCAGCTACCGAACTACGCATCGATAGTTTGTTGATAACGATGAAGTTCCGAACCAAGTTGATTGAGAGGGATTCAGGATCTGCGGCGGTCCAGAACATACCACAATCACCAGAGTTGCCGGCAGCGGCACAATACGGCGCTCGGTATACAGTACCAGAAACCATCACTACACCGGCGGCTAATGCTGTAATCAAAGCGGACATCTCTGGTGGGGATGACGGAGTATCGGGATCGCTATCAAAGACTGATGTCAAGTTCTTGCGTGGTTTGCTTGGTGGTTTGACCGACCGATCAAGGCGGTGGGGTCCAAGCAACATTAAGACAGACGCAGCTTACGAAGTCATATCAGTGCCCATGTGGGGTAATGGTTGGTACTGCAAAGGCAATCAAGCGGCCGCTGACGCAGATGCAGTCCTGCTGGAAAAACTGCCTTTTGTTGGTGCATCACCGTATAATCAAATGACCATGGATAGGCGGATTATTCCGATCCGGTTTCCGTTTACTGTCCACCATGTGATTGCATTTTGTAACTACAGCGGAAAGCTTACCTCGGTACCGGCGGACGAAGCAATCGACTACAGCACTGTAAACCAGTGGTCATCAGCGGCTTCGGCAACGCTCACTCACACGGTTGGTGTTGGTATCGGGACAGGCATTCGCAGTGACCTGACGAGCAGTCGTAACGTTGCGCTGGCATCGTGGGATAGATCGACAATCGACAAATACAGAATTAGCAGACTTCAGTACCGTGATCCGACGAATGGTAAGTCATACTGTCAAGGTGATTTGCTAAGTATCCCATTGGTTTACCCAGCTGGTACCAAGGGTGTTGGCTACAACAGCGGCGTAAACGCTGCGCTCGATGACACCGGTAAGCCTATCTTTGTTGGTCAGACTAACTCTACTGATTTAGCTAGGTCACCTATGGCCGATGCGCCGGGTGGGACAAACACCGTACTGGCTCAGGATGGTTATGAACAGTTCTTAGATATCCGTTGGGGGATCCAACAAGGATCGGTAACAGGACTTAATGGAATGGATAATTCAGAAGTCATTATCGGTCAGGGCGGATTTCAAGTATACATTATTGGCAAGAAGCATCTTTGTTGAGTGAGGTGAGTTATGGCTATGACTGAAGAACAACGTCAAACGATGCGTGATAATCCTGGGGCGCAACGTTTGGTAACGCCAGAGGAAAGACGCAGGCGAGAGACTGACGAGGCTCGGCGAGCGTATGATCCTCTCATAAGGCAGCAGGAACAATTACAGCGACTTCGAGGTGATGAGTCTCGAGAGATGGCGCGTTTTGTTCGTTTGATGGAGCAAGCTCCAGATCAGTTACGAGGTGAGCAACAAACAGCAACCGATGAAATGCGCCGGCAAGCAGCGCTGCGCATGGCTCAGCAAGGCGGAAGGGGCAACGTTATTGGAGCCATGTCCGCTGCCAAAGGCGTTGCACAAGAGGCAGCAAACATTGGCACACAGTTTGGTGCTCAAATTAGGGACGCAGCGCGATCTGCCGCACAAGCTCGTATCGAGCAAAAACAACAGCAGATCGAATCACAAACTAAGCCGGGTGTTGATATTGAGCGAATTTCAGCTTCGTTACAAAGCGCAGTAAATACCGCCAGAGAGAAGGGTAACCCACAGATGCTTGTGCAGGAAATTCTTGCGATGGAAAAGACAACGAGTGACCCACTGGCCGTTCAGTTGATTGCTAGGGTTAAATCTAATCTCGAGACAGGAAGGCCCGCATTCGAGGGTACGTCTGTTTCGGTTCAGACGGCATAGTTAGGAGCACACCATGGGGCGCGTGTTACCCGGTTTAACCACTCGCACAGGCGCTATTAGCGTTGCAGATGCAGTTGGCACAACCAAAGACCAGCAGCTTCAGAACGCTCTACGTCGGGCCTCGGCGCAGAAAGCGCAGGCTCGGGTTGAGCAGTCTCGCGACCGAATGACGCCGGAAGGAATGCTTAAGTTTGTTGGGCAGGCGGCAGATACCGCAGGCAAGGTGGCTAGCACGGTTGGTGGTATTGGTGGTCTTATTGGTAAGGGGCTTAAGGCGCTGGAGATTGACCCCAACACGCCTGTCACTCAAGCTATGCGCAAGGCTGCTATGGCCAAAGCCACCAGAGAAACTGGCGGTGCTGATAAGATTGCAGCCAACATCAGAAGCGCTTTCGGTCAAGGCCCTGTTGCGGAAGAGACGGTTACGATGCTTCAGCGCATGTCGCAGAGTACTGATCCTAATGAGCGTATTGCAGCACAGCAACTATTACCCGAGGTGCAAGCCAGAGCAAAGCGTGTCGCAACTGACCAAGCACGCAGTAGTCTAGAGCAAAGGGCAGGTGCCCTTGGGTATACACCAGAGTCTTTGCAGGAAGCCATAGAGCGAGGTGAGATTACTGATGCACCTGTTGCTGATCTAACGCGCGAAAGGGCAGTGATCGAACGATCCGCCGACCCTGCACAAGATGTAAACCCAGATGAGGTGTTAGCTGCTCGCATGGCTGTAGCGGATGCCGAGAAAACGCAACAGCAAAGGCGCTCGCAGGCTGAAGGCATTGTTGCTGATATGGCGTCCGGTCCAGAGCCTACTGAAATACAGCAGTCGCTAACCGAGGTAGCGGAACTATCACCAGAGGATCGCTTTACCGTGGCTGTCGAGTCTTATGCTAAGACGCTAGGTAGCGACCCGACGGCGGCAAGAACTAAGTTGTTATCCGACGCTCGAGGTGCAACTACACCATCACAACAGCGCCTTATTCTCGAAGCTTCTCAGACCGTACCAATCCTACCCGAGGGCACCCTTAAGGGAATCAGTCCTTTTGTTGATCCTAGAGAGCAGTTCAATAAAGAGTTGATAAAGCAGTTCCCGACCAGCGCTCAAATTGGTCAAGCTCAGCGCGCTAGTTTGACGGCCGCTGTCAGGCGAGAGGGTATTGAGCAGCGACGGGATGCGGCAGCTGAGTCGGCGGATATCAGGCGAGAGGTAGAAAGAGGTCGCAACAGAAGGTTTGCGATCAAGCGGGGTGACGGTCAGGTTAAATTCAAGGCCGAGTACAACCGAAAGATCAATGAGTTTGAGCGCCGTGAAAACAGGTTAGAAAGACAACTTGAGGTGCAACTGAAGCGCCTAGATCAAGGTGAGCAGCGCCTCAAAGACAACAGGCGCTACCGAGGTGCTGTCATCGCAGCCAGGAACGCAGCGAATAACCTGCGTAGGATCAGCCTTAATGACCGAAGAAAACAGGCCGGTGCTCGAGACAGGTTTTTGCTGAGCAGCAACATCAGCATCATGAACCGCAACTTGGGCAGCGAGATTAAATCGGCTCAAACGGCGGCTAAAGAGGCGAGGAAAGCATACAACGCAGCGGAAAAGGCGGTTAACAAACTTGCTCAGGTAAATGAAAATCTAACGCCTGCCGACAAAGGTACTCAACAGACAAACTACAATGACTCCAAAAAGCGGTTGGGCAAGCGCTTAAAAGACGTTGAGAAACTAGAGCGAAGAGCGTCGGAACTTGAGAAGAAACGCAACAAGATGAGCAGCATGCTTGCCGGCATGGGCAAAGCGGGTCTGAGCGCTCTTACCGATGAAGCTATTATGGAATTTGCTGATTTGTTTGCGGATGAAGAGATTGCCGACGATTTGATTCAACCAGGTGAGGAATAGACCGGTGGCAGTTGATGAAGAGACAGGGGTAGTCTTTGCTGAGGACTTACCACTAGGCGGCGTAGGGCGAGACATTGGCCCAGCGATGTCGTTTGAGGTACCCGAGGACTCTTTGGTTGCTAAAGACCCGGCAGCGTTGCGTGCGGAGTACGAGCAGTTCGTCAAGGAGCGATCTGAGCGCCCAGCCAAGACGGTCCGCAATATCGGTTATGGCGCAGCTGGACTCGCAGAAGGGTTGTTCGATCCCTTTGCTGGTCTAGGCAAAGCGCTTTCTACAAGTGCTGATGTCAAGCGGTTGATGGGAATAGTCAGGGATCCTAATGCTGACACGGTGCGTAAACAAACGGCTCTGGACAATATTGCCGAACTTGAAAAGTTACACCTCAGTGATAACCGTACCTATGCCGGATACAGGGTGCTCGAAGACGACGTGCGTAAACGCGTATCTAAAAACCCGAAGAAGCCTGGTAACGCTCGGGTAATTAATGCTCTGGACGATCTTAAGGCAGTCAGCAGTGCGTTCCCTATGTTAGTGCGCGAAGTGTACCGAGCAGCAGCCAGTGAGAACCCAGAGGCTTTTCGGTCGCTAGGTCTTATGCTGACGGCAGAGGGTATTGGCTCGGCGGTGTCTGTGATGAACCCGATGCAGTTCGGGCGCAACATGAACGCAATGCCGTTCTCCACAGCACTGTCGTTAGTACCTGTGATGAGGATTGTCGCCAAGTCACCTGCGGTTCTTGCTAAATTGCGAGGCAAGTACCAGCGCTTCGATGAGTTTCTCGACGCCGTCGATGACGTAGATCGAGGTGTTCGTGGGGCGTTTGAAAGCATTGGTGATATTCCAGTGGGGGCGATACCGCAATCGATCCCGATCCTGCGGCAACTTGAGGCTGGTGTGACACCGCGCAAGCAGTTGCGGCTAGGTCAGGAGCCTGGCGTCCCGAAGCGAGGGGCGAGGGTTTCCGCTTTGCGTCCAGAGGACAGGCTAAAAAATATTAGGGACTTCGGTAATAAAGTTATCAAAGGGGCTCAGGTAGGGTTCTTGGCGGGAGTCCCAGTCGAGGCGGGGTTGGCCTATGCTGCGCTCTACGGGCTTGGCGTCAACAAGTTTACCCGCAATAACTTAGCTGCGATGGATCGATTCATCCGTCACACGTCGGCGCAAGCAGGCGCCTCACCAGAACTTGCAGTGCGTGCTATTCTTATGGCTTCTGCTCGAGACAGAGCGGAGATCCGGTCCCAAGCCAATCGTCTGGCGAAGTTGTTCGAGGAAGGTAAGGCGTTTGGTGGTGAAGGTTCGTTGGCGATGAGCGACCGAGTTAACACCTTAGCAAAGTACACCGAGCAACAGGATAGTTCGGTGCGGCAGATTAGTCTCAACGAGCTGACCGACCAGATCAACAACATCCGCAAGGCTATCGACGAAGACAATTTGCCACCTGCTCAACGTGCGCAACAGCAGCAGATGCTGAACCGGCTCGAGCGTTTAGCCAAAGAGCAGGCAGAAGGTAAAGCCGAGGGTGGCTCCGTAGCGCTTAGTGGCGCTGTAACCACAATCCTTGATGATATCGATAGGCTCGCACAGAGCCGAGGGGTCAGCCCGCAACTGGGCGAAGCATTGCGGCGTAGGGTTGCAGACGCAGCAGGGCAAACAGGGCTCCTCCTTCAGGCTCCTGAGGTTATACGGCAGGTGTCGAATGTATTGGTTTCTGAGTACGGGATTCCGCGCAAGGCAGCGATGGAGTTTATTGACAACTACGGAACAGCGTACGCTAAAAACCCATCAGCGCTACCCAGTAATAAAATTGTTGCAACTACGGCAAAAGGGCAAGGGGTTATCGATCTCGATGAAGTAGTAAGAAAATCGATTCGTTCGATGAGCCAAGCAGACCAGAACCGCATTATAGGTCAGGTGGTATCGGCTGAAACCATGCGGATGGGCGGCTTAGTTAGCAACTATGCGTTCAACCAAGCGTTGCGTGCAGAGTCTACTTTGGGCGGTATGATCAGTAACAACCTGAAGCGCATGGGCGCAGATGCAGACACGTTCAAGGCGACGCCGGCTCAGTATGCTGATGCGCTTTTGACGAGCATGTTTTCCAAGGACATCAAAGGCGACATGCGTGTGCCTCAGGTTATACCAGCAAACGTAATGGGGCGGAACGGGGCGGACCTAGCCAACGCCATTCGTACGGCGATTGTTACGGACGACGGTGTCCGGAAACTAGCAAAGCAAGCAGGCATTCAATCGGATCTAACTGCCGCTGAAATACGAAACTATCGCGCCTCAATGACCGAAGTAGCAGATCGCCTAGGGCAGTATGTAGATCAATCTGGAGACAGTTCGCAGCGAGCAGCGGTAACCCGCGCCCTAGATGCCCAAGGCAACTTGCCGGATGAGTTGAAGGACTTGGCCAAGAAGGTCAATGATGACGGTGTTTATGTAGCGCCTGGTCTTGAGTCTACTCTTGGGTTTCACAGGGGCGTCTCGTCGAGCGCTGGCGGTTTAGGCAAGTTGGCAAACTATCTTGGACTAAGCAGGTTCAAGGGAATGCAAACGGTATACAACCCGATATCGCACCAAAACAATACAGCAGGTAACTTGGGTTTGATGCTGGTTCGGTGGGGAGAAGACCCTGCAACATTTATTAGCAACGCAACCCGTGACGCTCGCTTGTACTCCGACTTCACAGCGGATCGGGTTACACCCTACAGCAGACTGCAAAAAGGGACGCCCGAGTACTACCGAAACCGTGCGGTTAGCATTCAGGACAAAGCTGGTGTCGCTAACTCTGACTTTGTCGCCGGCGAGTTGATGATGATGGAACAAGCGGGGATTACCCGAACAGGTATGACGCCGGGGCGCATGGACAAGATTCGTGAAAACTTAGCCAAGTACCCCCGTAAACTTTATAGCGCAGAGGATAACATACCTAAATTAAGGTTTGGGATGAAATATGCGCAGCAGTTCTTTGAGGATATCGACAACCTTAGACCAGGCTCGCAGTACGAGTTTCGATCCTCGCCTGTTTCGACAACCACGTTAGTCAAGGGGCCTGATGGCAAAGTGTATCGAGTTGGCAAAAAGAAACCGCTCACCGATGCGGAGATCGACAACCTTGCGGCAGCGTACACGAGGCGCCAAGTGAGCGAGCATTTCTTGGCGTACAACGAAACGTCGGGCCTCAACAGAGCCATCAACAACCAGAAAATTCTAGCAGCGGTTTCTCCATTCTTTACGTTCTTTCATAAGGCCATGGGGTTTGGCGGTACTAAAGGGTTCTTACGGAACGCCCTTGAAGGAACCGACGGGGTAAAGAGCACTGACCCTCGTGTCCTTAGGCGGCAAATTAAGAACCAAGCTGAGATAGCGGCGCGTAGGGCCTACTTGATCAATAGCTTCAAGCAGCTCACCAGTCGCGAAGAGGACATGCTCGCACGGGCTTTTGCGTACAGCTCAAAGATCCCAAGCAGCGTTATCTTCGATGTGCTGTCAGACGAAGACACGGTAGCATTCCGTGATCTGACAAGCATGAATTCATTTGCTCCAGCAGAGGCTCGCTTGCGCGCTTCGTTGTATATGCTGGGTGGCCTCATGGATAAAGCGGGGTTGAACAAGACACCCGAGCAGCGCAAGTTTCTCCAGGAAATAGAGAAAGGCAACGTCGGTGGCGTAGCGTCCCTGCTTGAAATAGTCGGGGGCGGCAAAGGTCCGATCGAGCAGTTCTATGAGGTGGCCCGCCAAGCCGAGAGCAAGATCAAGCCGGAGCCGACATCTGCTCAGTTGGCTAAGGTGCTATTGCCCAGCGTCATTGGTCCTGTTTACGCTGTGCCGATCCAAGAGGCGTTGTCAGAGATAGACTCATCGATGGAGTCACTAAGTGGGGTGCGTGAAGTGGCGGGTGCGCCTGAACTAAGCGAGTCCCGAGCGGACTTCTTGCTGCGCCGGTTTATTGGGGGTAGTCGCAAACAGGGATTCATGGGCCAAGCATCGGTTGATGTAGGTGGTCGCAAGAAAGTAACAGCCAGATCGCTTCTAGATCAAAGGCTTAGGGCTATCAAGACTAACTCGAGCCAGTTACTCAACCAGTTCAAGTCAAACCTAGTTCGCGCTAAAGCTCGACGTGATAAACTCAAAGGCGTTGAGCGCGAGCGAGCGAACGAAGATGTTGCTAAAATGAACGAGCGTTACTTGGTCGAGAAGAAGCGGGTCGAGAAAATCCAACAGGAAGAAAGCCTTCGCCTGCGAGAGGCGTTCGAGTTTGTGCAGAAGATCAATAAACTAAGGCGAGGACGACAATGAGCCACGGCTACCCACCCAACTTTAGCCCGTCGGAGTTTCATTGTAAGTGCGGAACGTACTGCGATGGCCCTTCGCCTCACACGGATAAGACTCGTCATCTCGCTTGGACACTTCAGGCGATTCGTGATGAAGTTGCAGCTCCGATCAAGATCAACAGCGGGTATCGGTGCCCTAAGCACAACGAGGCTATTGGTGGCGCTGAGCACTCCTATCACGTCCGAGGCATGGCAGCAGACTTAGACTGCCCTGCACTTTCTCCAGAGGAACTGGCTGATACTATTGAAGATATGATGGAACACGGGCAAATTCCTAACGGCGGGTTAGGACGTTACAACACGTTTACGCACATCGACATCCGCCACCAGAAAGGACGGTGGTCAGGATGAGGCGTCATCATTACAAGCCCTATCTAGGCGAGGGTGGCATTGTTTCAAAGCCAGCGGTTACAACGAACGGCGTCACGGCAAGGTATGAACGGTTCAGCCACAGTGGTACGACGTGGTATGATCTGACCCCTAACCCTGCTAATGGTACAGATGGTACTATAGGTGCTGCGTTTACTTGGCCTGCTTTTAACGGTGAATCTTTTGTAAACATTGGCAATCCAACAAAACTGCAATTTGCTGGCGCGTTTAGTCTTTGCGTTTGGTACAATCAAAGCATTGATCC